>Ga0307375_10004443_pt1 | contig 13398 bp, 16 predicted proteins | sample TR1MG_FD_202531 | JGI IMG/M metagenome (GOLD analysis project Ga0307375, IMG submission 202531) | Soil microbial communities from Risofladan, Vaasa, Finland - TR-1 | ecosystem: Environmental > Terrestrial > Soil > Coastal area > Acid sulfate soil | place: Finland: Risofladan, Vaasa | collected...
ATGGGACTGCGAGGGAGAACTCTTCTTCTCCTGCAGTTCCGCCCGTTCCCTACAATGAGGTCCCATGTCTTGCGCAATTCCCAGAATCATGCTCAATGAGTGCATATACGTCTTCTTTTCTGAAATCCTGGGGACATGATGCTTGGGAAGCTCATGAGGCGGTTAGAGTCTACGACGCAGCGCTTGCTTTGATCTTAGAGCTCACTTGATGTCCTCAAGGAGGTGCTTTCCAGACCGCGACACGCTATACCATGTGTCACGAACGTGTCTGATACTTCAGTTGTGGGAAACTGGAGCCGTATGCCCCCATGAGCCGCAGGACAGACACTCCAGAAGCTGTCCGGAACTTGTCGGGGGACATCTTCTCACTCGCCGGCAACGATTTTGAATGCTTTCACGCGATCCCGGCTCCCTCATTCTCAGAGACTTGGTGGGATGGTGTTGACTCAGGAACTGGGATACATACTCACATGTCCTATCCGAGTTCTGCCCCGCAGTCCTCTGAAGTTGGCCCCGTTGAAATGGCGCGATCAAAGTGAGAGAAACGTCCTTCTCCATCTGCTTTCATTGTGTATTGAAGTTCACATAGCGAAGTCGTTGCTGAGGGCTGTAGGAAGATTCCTATGAAAGGACTGTGCTCCTCTCAATTGCGACAAGACGCGGCGATGGGAATGTCTCCATGTGCTGCTGCGGCAATGCTCGAGATGAGGTTGAACCAGATGACATGATCCATGGCAATGCTCTGGCTGCGCCAATGAAGGCAGGCATGACGATGAAGCGGCGCACTCAAGTGTTCCCTCACGTCGAGAGAGTGTTCAGTAGCAGTGATCAAGTTGCCGGCCGGAAATGCAGCTTTGTATGTACAAAAGAAGAGGAAGGCATCGTAGGTCGGTGTTGTCAATGGGTTGCGCATCTCAGAACTCATCGACGAACTCGGTTGGCTCTGCTTCTTCAATCTTCGGCTTCTTAGTGCCTGCCGCCTCGGCTGTAGAGACTTGCAGTCCAGCGTCCGTTCTGTTGCGGCGCTTTGTGTGTGTTACGGCAGGATCTGAGCTGGAGGGAGGGGTAGTTGTAGAGGAAGAGGGCGGTGGTGGGGCGGCCGATGACGATGAGGAGGGCGACTTTTGCGAGCTTGCATCTCTTTCCACCTTCTGCCCTGTTGTCAATGATGACTTTGATGAGTTTGAAGAAGTGGAGGAGTCCTTGGATGAAGATGACGGCTTTTGGAGGGAAGATTTTGGGTCAACTGCGGAAGATGTTGAGGCGCCTTTTCGAGACGTATCTTGACCATTAGAAGAAGAATAAGGGGAGGAGAATCTATCTTTGCCACTATTATGACCAGGGGAATCGCGATATCGCTCGTGCGGTGATCGGTGTCGGTACTCATCTCTTCTATAGTCATCCCTTCTGTAGTCATCTCCTCCTCTTCTGTAATCGTCTCCTCCTCTTCTGTAATCGTCTCCTCCTCTTCTGTAATCATCTCCTCTTCTCTGATCGTTGCGGTGGTCGCGTCTATCGTCTCGTTTCATGTCTCCTCCACCATGCGCGCCTCCTCTTTCGTCTTTAGTGTCCTTTACGGTCGGTGGTTTTGGTGCCGAAGGGGTAGAAGAAGCAAGAGACGAATCTGCCGGTCTTGGCTGGTCATCGCGACCGCCTTTGGAGTCCGAACTCTTGCTCATAGGAGCTCTCGCGACAGTCGCGGTTGTGGTCGTTGATGTTGCTGCTGTTGTTGTAGTTGACGCTTGATTGGTGCTTTGAATGCTTACAGAAGATGATTTGGTGCTGCTCACTTCGGTTGGTGTTGAGGATGACGGTGAAGGGTATGGAGCATGCTCTGAAACGAGGCCGCTGAGGATCTGACGGCGATGGGAGAGCATTGCTCGTGACTCGTTCGTGCGCGCCATGTCTTGTTTTACAGTCTTGGCCGTTTCCTCCAAACGCTTCTTATTCTCCTCTGCATCTCGAAGCACACGATGAGCGAGATGACACAGTCTCTTGTTCTGATCCAAAGCGGCGTTGATCGTCTCCTGATACAGTTCGGCCAGCTTCTCATCTCTATCGAGCTCCCATCCTCTCATAGTCACCTCATCTACCGATTTCATGGCTTTCGCGCGAGTTTGATCCACGTGAAGCTTCGACTTCGTGTTGCCGACACGATCTCCAGCCAACTTCATTACACGCTCCAAATCGTTGAGCTTGACTTGTATTTCGCACAATTGAACCATGGAAGGGGTAACACCATGGAGATTGACCCAAGTGTCGCTCTCAGGAGCAGGTTTGAGGGAAGTGAGCGCGGTTTCAACTTGATCGGACTCGCTTGCGCTCTGGTGAGAAGGAGATCCAGGCTCGCTCGCCGTGAGACGTCTAACAGTGGGCGGAGAGGTGGAAGAAGCGGGAGGAGAGGCAGTTTCAGGGACGTTGAAGGTGGGAAGACCCATTGCAAGGCGAACGGCGGTGTTCGCTTCCGAAAACAGGCCCTGCGTGCACCATACATCACTCAAATGCTTCAACTTCAACTTCTTCTGCTCGCTTATAAGAGGGTTGTTATACACATGACCCATGCATTCTGCAACGACGCCACCAAACGCGGAAACCAGAGGTTGACATAGCGGACTACACTTGTTACGTTTCCAACGCTGTCCAATGTCGTTTGCTATGTACAATGATCCTAACTGCACATCCAAGGAAGCTAGACCAAGACAAACAGAAGAAAAATGCCAAGGGCGATGGTAGAAGAGAGTATGAAGGGTTAGAACACTCAATCAGACGTTTCTCAACACAGACACTGATGATAAATCCACAAAGGGGAGTTGGCAGAGAAGAGGAGAAAAGGAAGTAACAGACCAGGCTAGGATAGGACGTAGAGAGCGGAGAACGTACCATGCCAAAGATGGTTTCGCCAAACACGAGTGATCGTCTCTGCATGATCGGGGAATCGAAGTATCCACTTGGCAGCCTCTATACGATTGCAAAGACAATGGAGAAGGGTTGAATGGCTCAATGGTGAGACAAAGGGTTGACAGAGGGACAAAAGAGCGAGGGCTGAAAGGAAAACAGTGAAGGTGCCACCAAACGCTCCAACGAACCTGTGATCTTGGTTGGCTCCTTGTGCGAGGCTTGCAGCACTGCTATAAGGTTGCTCTCAGAGAATTCACTGGCTTCGCTCATGGCGGCCTCTAGGAGGGACTGCCTGGTCTGGCGGCCAAAACGGGGCAGCCTAGTTCCAGTTTCTCATTGCTCGAGTTCGATTTTCGGGACCTGTCTCCTGTGCCCCTTAATCCTCTCCAAATCGAGTTGCATTTGAGGCAAGGTGGTAGTAACATGATGTCGTACTCCACGATTTTGGGTATGGTTTGGTCTCTACTCTTCTCCATGGCCCAGATTCGAACTGTTTCGAGTGTGGGTGGTGCCAGTCCTGGCTGTGATGTACTCCCTCACCTTGCCTTCCACCGTCCCACCTGCAACTGTACAGAAAGAGTGGTATGGAGTCCAAACTGGAACTGTTTTGACAATTGGTGCTTGGCTTCAGGCCGTTCAAGTTCGTGCGACCGTTTGTTCCGCATAAGTGGTCATTTCCCCTCCTTCTCTTGCTCTCTTCTGTCCCAGCAATGAGCTAACTATGATCTAATATCCTTTGTCTGTGTCTTTTAAGCCATTAAGAGACGAAAGCGTGTCACTTATGCATCCACTGGGATACCGAAAGCCGCGCGAGCAGATGTCGACCACTATCCCAGAGGACGCGCTCCTGCATGAATCTACGGCCGACGAGAGCCCCGAAGAGGAAGAATCTCAACATGAGCACGACGTTGGATATTCAAGGACACCATCGGTGTTGTCGCCAGCACCGGTTGCGAGGGTGGTTGTCCAGGAGGACGAGGACGATCAGCTCGGAATGGACGATGACGAGCCCGCGTACTACGACAGCGAGGAGTAGTGCCTCGAATCTTCAGACTTTTTGGGCTCTCTTTGTGAGGGTTCTATCTACGAATCAGCAGCGACCTTCTGATGCGCAATTATGGTGGTCGGACTCGGCTCTGACTTCGAACTCCTCATCATCAACCTAATGTGATATACCTCCCTTATTTCATCATGCAATCATCTGTTGCGCTCTTATGTACAATTTACAAGTAAATACACTCTGCGACGAAGCTGAAGAGGAGTCACTGGGCGCACATCCCGACGATATTATCCCATCACATTGGTGCTTATGGGTCAGATCTCTTGACATTCATCATTCCTTCTCTTTATCATGTTCAACGCGCTTGGGCTTCTTTGGAGCAGGTGCAGCAGAGCCCTCATCGGGAGCGTCATCTCGGGAGCGCTTCTTGAACTTGTGTTTGTGGTCGTCGTCTTGCTTCGAGGAGTGATGAGAGCGCGGTTTGAATGATGGAGAACGATGTCCCTTCTGAGACTTGATGATTTCGAGGCGATCATAGAAGCCATTGTCGTCGAGTTCGAGGCGTCCCATTTCTCGCGCCGTGACGGTTTCGTTGAGGTGAGATAGCACTTCCTTCTCTTCCGCGACGTGTTCGGTCACCGATCTAGTGAGGTGTTTCTCGACTTGAAGGAACAGATTGACCTGATGCTCGTCGATGAGGAGGACAGAACGGCCTTGTCTCCCACGTCTCGCCACACGACCCACTCTGTGGATGTAGTCTCTTGGGTCCGTTGGAACGTTGTATTGAATGACGAGGTAGACATCGGGGATATCGAGACCACGAGAAGCGAGATCGGTAGCGACGAGAACCTTTGACGTTGCGGACTTGAATTGCTGTAGCGCAGCACTACGATCCTTCTGCTTCATCCACCCGTGGAGACGTACTGCACCCACAGGAGGATCAGCGAAGTTGAGCATGGCAGTAAGTTCTTCGCATAGGCGGCAAGAAGGCGTGAAGATGATCATACCCGGCACATCGTCCAGGTACTTGCGCACGAGGTATAGGAGATAGCAGTCCTTCACTTGTTGAGGCATGAACATGTATTCCATTTGAAGAGTCTCGGGGGTAGGCCACTTGTCCACGCCATCGACGACAATCGGATCCGATTCATGAATGTCTTCGTCCTGATAGATGTGTGGCTTCTTCAGAGTTTGCAGAGAAAGGAGTTGCTTGATGTTTTGTGTCATGGTTGCAGAGTAGAGAAGCGTTTGTCGCTTCTCAGGAAGAGTGCCAATGATCGTCGAGAGAGGATCTGCGAATTCTGAGGAGAGCATGCGATCAGCTTCATCCAAAACGAAGAATTGAAGACGACGCAACGAAGCGATATGAGAAGCGCAAGAACCGTCCTTGATGATCTGAGCCAAACGACCAGGAGTCGCTATCAACACGTGAGGCTTCGCGGCCAGCTGGCGTTGCTGCTCACCCAGATCGACACCTCCAATGATGGTAAGGACACGAATCTTGATCGTTTCGGACAGGACCTGGAACTGCTGACCAATCTGAAGGGCCAATTCACGAGTTGGAGTTAAGACGAGCCCACGAAATGCTCCAGGGTCCTCTGCCAGGCTTGCCAGGATCGGAATCGCAAAACACAATGTCTTACCTTGTCCAGTACGAGCTGCTCCAATCACGTCATACCCATTCATCGCTTCCGGGATCGTACCGGCCTGTACAGGGGTCGGACGAAAGATGCCCAGCTTGTCCAACTGTTTCACCAGCCATTCGGGAATTCCCTTGATCTCTGAGAACTCGCGATACTGAGTTTGAAGAGGCTTCTTTACCAACACTGACGAGGCGCCATCCTCTTTTGAATTCATGAGTCGAGAAGTCGGAAAAGGAGTGCGGAACTCATTGCTCAGAGAGCAGCGGAACAGAATCCGAGGGACTTTTGCGAAATTCCGCATCCCGTACACTTGCCCAAAGTTTGTCACTCTGCCTCCTGCAGTCCATTCTCCCTTCTCGTCTGTGACGCATCTATAGTTACGATGGGTCGTTATCGTCCTAACAAGAATAGCCGTCGGGTGGCTGCTGACCGCAAATCCAAGGGTACGGAGACGAAGTCGAACCGTCCTGTCTCACTTTCTTCCAGTTCACTCCAATTGAATCTGCAACGCCTAACATCCCTCTTGTGTGTCATATACTGTATATTGTAGATCTAGACGAAATTTACAATGACATGCACGATGAGAGAGCCGCTAGAAACGTCAGATTCAGGATCGACCACACCCTACCCGGACTTGGCCAATATTACTGCGTCGCTTGCTCGTACGTCCTGTTTGCCCCATTCATTGCCTCGATTAGCCTTTTTGCACTGGTTTTTTGGGGTATTCGAGTGCGAGGACGCTGATGTGATCTTGTGGACCTCCCAATTCCGATCAACTTCTTCGCCTCTTGTCCTGACATCTCTAACACAATTCCTGATTGTTTGTAGACGTCATTTTCAAGATGCTGCAGCTAGAGACTCTCATGTTAAGACCAACGTCCACAGACGCCGTGTGAAGGAGCTCGAGAAGGCTGCCCCCTATACGGGTGATGAGCACGTCAAAATCGACAATGGAGGCCCTGTGGTGAGAGCCGAAAGCTCTACGTAACGGATTTGTAACATATGTAACTTAGCCTGAGTCTCTGGAATCGAGTTATCGCGGACTGGAATGGAATATCCCATGTATCTCTCTTCCTTGAGTATCAGATGAGGGGAATTGTGAAGAGAATCAGCTATCGGAAGATGGAACTATCGTTTGGAGCCTTGTGTGAGGATTAAGCCCAAGTGACGAGTCGCGACAGGTGACCGACCGGCTCGTCACTACCCCAATCGCGCAGGCGGTGCTCATTCTCCACTGCACTCGCCGGTCTACCACCCCTTGTGTCCGTCCCACCCGACCGCTGGTAGATCTTGGCTCGCTATCACATACCCCACGTAAATATGTCTGCCCTGGTATTGCGTATCAAGTTTCCTGCTCAGGTATGACGCTTTGGCTACCGCGTGTGTTGGTGTGTGTCGTCGCGACGCTTGGATCTCCGTAGTGTTGTGATGGCCCGTTTTCTCTCCCACATCCGGTTACTCTGCTCTCTTACATCGCCCATATGCTAACACAATTCCATTGTATGCTATTTCCACATCGAATTTAGTATCCGCTGATTTACAAGACGCTGCGGGTCGATGCAACTTTCAACGCAAAGCAGGCTGTCAGATTCATCGCAGACACCGTCAACGTCACATCTCTCCTCGTGGGCACTGAGGGACTCTACATACCTGATGAAAAGAGGTGGTTAGATGACGATACACCCCTGTCTTCATACGAATCGCTGCAAGATGTGGTACGTTCCTCGTTTATCCCTTTACTCCCTTCTTCTCCTCTCTTTCTGGCTCCATGAGGCGTGGCATGGCTTGAAATACGCTTGTGAGCCCCATTCGGCTCCCTATACCAACTTCGGATGGCGCGAATGAATCGGGTGCGACCCTTCGCGTTTCGCTCTCCCGATCAGGTCCCGTCACTGGTTCTTTTTGGATTTATGTCGAATTTTGAAGAAGCGGTCATTTCTACTGGTGAATGACATCTATGGCGGTACTGAAGGAGCCAGTTGGAGTCGGTAGGAGGCACCGGACGCCGAAGAGCGCCCCCTTTTTAGAGTTCAGTGTCCTGTGTGCGCCGAGTTCGCCGCAAACGTCATTACGAGTGGCTAGGTATTCCTCAGTGTTGTGTTGCGCACCTGGTCAGCACGTTCTAGCTTTCGATGGCGCGCACTCTAGCCGAGGGTTGGTGCCACACGCGTACACACGCTTGGTACTTTTCAAATTTCGAGAGCCCGATCACTCCTAGCCCACACCTCTGCCTCCTCCCTACTTCCGTGCCTCATCTTTGCGTTGCTATCGTGCTTATACTCTGGCTCCTTTCTGACATTCCCGTCGTTTGTTGTCTCTGAATGTGTATAGGAGCACATCGAATTCAAGGACCGAAACGCCGCTGATGCTGCCGCCACTCCAGCCACCAACACCAAACAGACCGGCGGTGGTTGCTGTGTCATCGTGTAGATAGCCGTCTTAATTATATGGGTTGCCCTCTGTTCCCTGGACAAACTTCGAGTCGCACCGCTTCACAATCCGACCCCCCTCTCTTGCGATACCCACGTCTCTCATCTCCCTCTTCTTCACAAATACCTCGCACTCCATCCATTTTTGATTACCACCGTTTGCACACCACGGTCAGGCGCATATTGGCACAATAATCCCCTCATCTCGCTTCCACCAACCGACCGGCCTCATTCCAACGTCCCGTGTCTGACTCTGCCTCCTCTTGGGAAAACTGTTACTGCTGCTACGCGCTAGCACTTCCTCACAGCTTCAGTCATTCGCGTCCTCATCGAATCCCGCCGTCTGTTGGGGGGGTGCCGGTCCTCGCCACCGACATTCGCCGGTCCTCAATTGCCCTCTCTCTGGCTTCAGATGATCTTGGATATCTATATTTCGATTCTTCAATCATGCTACTACCTCTTCTTCGGATTCATGCGCTGATAGGTTCTACTTGGAACGTCGGCAGCACTGCCCAAACCTAACTCCCCTGTACAATGTTAACTCACGCCCTTAAACAGATAAGAGGTGCTCTTGGTTCAGTATATTCGATAGATGTTGCTGTGGAGCATTTGTTCACAGAGTTGTCAGGGGGCGTGTGAGTGCGGCGAGGACGAAAAGGACCACACGGCACTTTCGCTTTGCGGCTCACGCATACACCGACACACGCCTCTGAACGGACGGCGGGCGCTCAGGGTGGCCATCCGAGTTTGGTTGGTCGTCCTGTAAACATGGATGCCTCAACGGTGGGCGAGATTGATGGGTGGATTGAGAAGTTGTATAATTGCAAGCCCTTGTCTGAACAGGAGATCAGACGCTTGTGCGAGAAGGTGCGTCCGCGTGAGGGGCCTTTTGCCCGTCTGGACTCTTTGGCTCTTGCGTTCGTCCTTCATCCTGGCCGCAGAGTCCCTGTTTTGAGAAGTGCAGAATGTTTGGAATATTGTCCTTCGTGTGGTGTTGTATAGGCCCTATGAATGGCTGGTGGAATGGCGAAATGGCGGCTCGGATCTCTGGCGCTGATCCAACGCACTGAGGACCTGGAATTTCGAAGGCCAAAAACTGACCTGTATCGTTCACAAATGTGTTTGTAATGTGTTCTTGTGATGTAGGCTCGTGAAGTGCTTCAAAATGAGTCCAATGTGCAGGGCGTACGTTGCCCTGTAACCGTCTGCGGTGACATTCACGGCCAGTGGAACGATTTGATCGAGTTGTTCAGAATTGGAGGCAAGCCGCCGGATACCAACTATCTCTTCATGGGAGATTACGTAGATCGTGGCTACTATTCTGTGGAAACTGTGTCGCTTCTGGTGTGCCTCAAGGTGCGCTACAAGGACAGAATCACCATCTTGCGAGGCAACCACGAGAGCCGTCAGATCACCCAAGTGTACGTTCCTCCCTCTAATAGTTTTCCTCGATGCTGCGTTGTATTTGAATTGGACTCCCTTCTGAATTGCTCGTTTGAAGTGGGTCATTGAAGCCTGCAAGGGACTCGCTTTCCGTCATCTCGTGCACACACTGACAGACACCCCCTGTTTCGTCCCTTGTGATCTGTTGATCTGCTTGCCTGTGCCCTTTTTGGATTGTAGTTATGGCTTCTACGATGAGTGCCTGCGAAAGTATGGAACTGTGAACGTGTGGAAGATGTTTACAGACTTGTTCGATTTCCTGCCGCTTACTGCGCTCATTGAGTCCCGTGTGTTCTGTCTCCATGGAGGACTGTCGCCATTCGTGGATACTCTTGATAGTGTGCGCACTCTCGATCGATTCCAGGAGGTGCCTCATGAAGGTCCGATGTGCGACTTGCTGTGGAGCGATCCCGACGATCGCTGCGGTTGGGGCATCTCGCCTCGTGGTGCTGGTTACACTTTCGGTCAGGACATGTCAGAGCAATTCAATCGTGCCAACGGTCTCACGCTCATCTCCAGAGCGCATCAGCTCGTCATGGAGGGCTACAACTGGTGCCACGAGCAGAGCGTCGTCACCATCTTCTCCGCTCCCAACTACTGCTACCGCTGCGGTAACCAGGCAGCCATCATGGAACTCGACGAAAACATGAAACATACCTTCTTGCAGTTCGATCCTGCTCCCCGACGAGCTGAGCCTCACGTCACGCGCCGATCCCCAGACTACTTCCTCTAAAGCCGCTTTCCCCTTCCCCTCTCCACGCACTCCCTCTCTCTCCCTCTCCCTTGCATCTTTCGCTGTACATGCCCTTACGGCCCGCCCTTCACTATGAAGCGCGCGATGCGGAGTCCACGACGACGCGCTCCCCTCTCCGTCTCCTCCTTCTCTCTCCTCTCTCATGGCAGCACTTCTTCCCTTGTTGGAATCACAGGAAAAGAAGATTCCACCCAATGTACAAATCTGAGCTCAAACTTACACCCTTATCTTGGGGCAACAGAGCTACGGCGTTGAGGGGACGCACGCGCGCTGCAAAACGCGCGGCGGCGGCGTGACTCCACCACTCTGAGCTCGTCGAGTGTCTGTGAAGACCTACGAACAAGACGCAAGAGGCCTTCAGGCGTCCTCCACAGTGCAAATCTCTAGCCAGTTTTGGGTCGCCTTTATGAGCTCACTGGGCGCCCTTGCTCTCAAACGAGCCCAGTCTGGCCTGAATCTCGTCAGTGGTCGCTGCATATTGGATAGACAGGATGCCCAAAATCGGAGAGGTAGAAGACGACAATATGGAGGAGACGGAGATGCAAGACGAGGGCAAAACTGAGGCTCCTTCGATTGCGCAGGAGGTCGTCATCAAACTTCAGGAAGCTTCCGCTTGGTACAGCGAGACCGTCCATCCGTATGTGAAGGCCGTCAAGGAGCCGATTGGTTACGTCATGTGGTGCCTGTTGACGGTCGGCATCATCGCAGGATTGCCCACAGCGAAGGCCGTTTTCTCCGACCCCTACACCGAACTCTCAATGATCCTCCAGGAGCAGGAAATGGAGAAGGAACGACAAAAGGCCCGTCCTGGACGTTTGTAATGTATCATAGATGCGAATTCCCACTCATTCATACTGATTCACTCCTAACTTGGCTCATTGGGACCAAGTTGTTCTTCAAGTTTTGGGCTACGAATGGCGTATACGATCTACGAGACAGCAGATTCCGAAATGCCAGACCATCTGAGTTCGTTTCAACAACATCAGTTCAGTGCCTACAACTACGCCTTCCAGGATGTATTTGAAATCAGCATGGGAAACCTTTTAAGATTGGTGTCGTCCTTGCCAGTCCCGTCTGGACTGACCGACCTCACACGTCGGCTTGCAAGTGTTGAATACTGTTCGTGTTAAATGGACGCCAATGATGCTGAAGAAGTGCAACAGAGCCCTGTACCCGGCTCGCAGGTTCGTCGAAACGCCCATTTCTTTGCATGACCTCCCAGTCCAAACTAACCAGACATTTGCTTGCAGAATTCCATGTCTGAGGATCATGAATCTAGTTCTTCGGTGGAGAATGGGCGATCGAGAGTGAAACAACCTAGGAATAGGCCGGGATCGTCGTTGTCAACTGGAACACCCGCCAAGAGGCCCAAGCTGGAGGAAGAGGGAAATACCTCGGCGGAAATCAACAATACCGAACCATATGCCGCCGATGTCGCCGCATCTCAGCCGATGGAGGGATGGAGAGCGTGCAAATTCTTCGATTTGGCTGGAGACGAATTACCGAGGACTTTGACATGCTTTAAGGCGAACAAATTGCCAATTACGAGTAAACTTGGACAATTTTTGAAGTTGCAGGAGGAAATGGAAGAGGTAGATCTGACAGATTGTAGAGGAGAAGAGTGGTACTTAAATCATTTGGATTCGAAGCCAAAAACTTTGGCAATCTTTCGCAACGGCGGCACAGGTTTACTTGACCCTGTCAAGCGCATCAAGTGTCTGAAAATTGCTGTCAACTCCTTCAACAACCGCTTCCTCGAATCTGTGCTCGCAGACATTTATGTGGGCAAGGCAATCGTGACATTTCCGCACTCGCGGATTTGGACCAGTTGTGCTCCTATCTTGGGCCGCCTCGCCAATGTCGAGGACTGGGACATGAGGCACTTAGAGTCCTTCACCTTAGAGGACTCTTGGCCCGGGACGGTGAAATCTTGCATGACGGTGTCCGACAAGACGTTGCGTGAGTGGCTGAGAGAGCTGATCAAGATCCAATCTGGTTGGAAATATTCAGACGGTATTATTGCAATGGAATACGGTACTCCTATGAAGCCCGAGTGGGAAGAACGTGCCTTCGCCATCGCCAACCAAACCTGTTGGAAACAACCAACAGCCGAAATGGATGAAGACGACTCGGAAGACGAGTGGTATGAGCTTAAGGAGCGTGCCAAGGCCTTCGTCGAGGTGATGAAGATGCGTGGGATAAATGATAATGATGCACGCGAACGCAACCGGTTCACAAATGCTGGCCGCTTGGCCAGCAGCCTGGTTCATCCGCTTTACACTACAGACCTGGTGGCTGACCCAGGTCTTGATCCCAAGAAACATCTCGGCGATGAGAACAATGATTGCTGTACTGTCGAGGCTTCAACATCAGGAGCAGAGGTCAACAGCGGGAGGACACCGCGTGCGATTTGGGACATGACGAATTGTTGGCCCCTTCTCGCTCCTGTCGGTCTACCTAATAAGGGCGAAGGTGTGAATGTTTGCGTCATCGACAATGGGTTTGATCTTACGAACCCACAATTTGATTCTGCCAACATTGTGGCCGTGCGCGGCTTCCGCAAAGACGTAGAAGATGTTTCGGATCTCTGCTCCTATTCGGATGGCCATGGCACGACATGTACCGCCATCATCGCCGGAAAGGATTGCGGTATTGCACCAAATGTGAGACTCTATCTTGCAAGCGTTGGAGCTAGTTGCCAGGGCATCGCCGAAGCTGTTAAATGGGCTTGCGACCAACAGGTCGACGTGATCAGCATTTCGATGAGCAGCGAGGTTTACAACCACAACATGGCTGCACAGATTCGCACAGCCCTCTCATGCAACATTGTCATAGTTGCTACTGCCAACAATTACGGTAAAGGCGAGAGAATGCCGATCCGTTATCCGGCCAGACTTGGTGGCCTTCTCTGCATCGGTAGCCATGATAACAAAGGCCTCCCTTCCCGTTTTTCTTCCATAGGAAGGGAGCTTGACTTCCTTGCCCCTGGCTCGGACGTCCATACAACGAAAGGTGGCTCGGTAAACGGAACTTCTCTTGCCGCGCCCTTTGTCGCTGCCCTCTCTGCTCTGCTCATTCAATTATTGAAATCTATGTCGATCGACAACCGTGGAATCGAGGTTATCCGCGCAATACTACAGGAGATGGCAACACATAGAGGCTCCCACCATACAGAGTCCGGGTATGGCTTGCTTGAGGTCCACAGGTTCTTGAAGATTTTGAATCGGGACA
>Ga0307375_10004446_pt1 | contig 13397 bp, 18 predicted proteins | sample TR1MG_FD_202531 | JGI IMG/M metagenome (GOLD analysis project Ga0307375, IMG submission 202531) | Soil microbial communities from Risofladan, Vaasa, Finland - TR-1 | ecosystem: Environmental > Terrestrial > Soil > Coastal area > Acid sulfate soil | place: Finland: Risofladan, Vaasa | collected...
TGGGCATGGTCGTCGTTGGCGACCCGGCTACCTGTCGCCAACGACTGGCCCGCTATGCCCAGGCCGGGGTGAATCGCCTGATTTTGGCCGTGGGTGCCGGGATGGTCCCCAGCCAAATCACCCAGCGCTCGTTGCGCTTGCTCGCCGACGAGGTGTTGCCTGCTCTGCGCGGTCCTTACCCCCACTGATGCAGGTGCTGGTCACTGGCGCGGCGGGACATACGGCGGCAGCTCTGCTTCCCGCCCTGCTCGCCCGGCCGGATATCCACCGGGTCATCGCACTGGATCGTCGGGCACCCGCAATGCAGCATCCACACCTGCATTACCTGCCTTTGGACATCTGCGATCCGCGGCTTGTCGAGCACCTGAGCGGCGTGGATTGTGTCATCCATCTCGCCTTTATAGTGCTGAGTCCGCGCCTCGGGCCGCAACGGCGCTGGCGTGAGGAGATGCGCCGGATTAACCTCGATGGCAGTCAGCATCTGTTCCGTGCGGCGGCAAATGCCGGTGTACCGCAAGTCATCTATTCCAGCAGTGTGGCGGCTTATGGCGCCTGGCCGGACAACCCGGTTCCCATTGCCGAAAGCCAGCCTTGTCGGCCTGTGCCGGGGTTCGCCTATAGTGAAGACAAGGCTGCACTGGAGCAATGGCTGGATGTGTTCACGACCAGCCAGAAGAAAACCGTTGTTTCCCGCCTGCGCCTGCACGCCATTATCGGCTCTCATGGGCAGGCCTTGGTGAATGAGATTGCGACGAGCCCTTACGGACTACGTCTACTCAACCCAGACTTGCCCATCCAGTGCCTCCACCAAGACGATGCGGTCACCGCGCTGCTTGCAGCACTAAGTTATGGACAGGGTGGTATCTTCAATATTGCGGCACCCGATCCCATCCCCTGGTCCAGCATTCCCCGCCGCTGGCAGCTACCACTTTCCCCCAGGCAACTGCACCGGGTACATACCTGGCTACGCCCTTTTAGTACTGGCCTCGGCGATCCCGGCTGGCTGCAAGTGCTGGAAAACCCACTGATTGTCGATATTACCCACGCCCAAAAGGCACTCGGGTGGCGTCCCCGTTATGATGTACGCCGCAGCGTCGCCCAGGTGCGCGATACTGGTGGGCAGAGTCCAATACGCCCTTGGAGCGGCTGAGCGTCCGTGGCAGAATGGCTCATGAACTTCGCTCAACGTGTCCCCGCGCCGGCTCAGATTCAGCGTCATCATGATGCTTTGGTCAATCGGCTCAGCCAGCACAGCGGTAACTATCGGGACCCCGTCCAGACGGTTCCGTGGGAGAGCCTCGACGCGGAAACGGCCTGGCTCCCAGAAGAATTGCTATCACTGTACGGATTGCCCGAATATGTGCAATTGAGCCCAGAGGAACGCATTCGCCTCTCCCAAGTCGAGTTCGTCTCTTTCTGCGAGCTGGGGCTGTGGCTGGAGGCGCTGTTCATCCAACGCCTGGGCGCAAACTCGCTCCAGGAGATGTACCGCGACCCGGTCAGCTATCACTATCAGCTTCATGAACTGCGGGAAGAGGTGGGGCACAGCCTCATGTTTCTGGAATTACAGCGACGTTCGCAACGCCCGTTTATGACCCCGTTGAGCGCCCGCCCGCCCTTGGCGCGTCTTTTCGCTCGCTACGCGCCCGAGGGCTCGGCCGCTTTTTGGGCAACCATCCTTATCGGCGAGAATGTACCGGATCGCATGAACCGCCTGATCTTCGCCCACAAAGAATTACCCGCTGCCGTGCTGGCTATCACGCATGTTCACATGCGCGAAGAAGCGCGCCATATGGCCTTCGCCCGCACCACCATTCAGATGCGCAGCCAAGCCATGAACCGTGTGAAAAAACACCTGATCAGCCCGGTGCTGCGCGAGGTTTTCCGCCAGTTTCTGCGGACCTGCTTCTTTCCATCCGAACAGGTCTATGCAGCGGCCGGGTTGAGCGATCCACGAATCTGGGCAAGGCGCGCGCGCCACAACCCACACCGTATTCATCTTATGAATCAGTGTGCAGCACCCAGTCGCGATTTTCTGCGTACGCAAGGCTTTGCCTTGTGAACGGCCGTTTCCTGTTATAGTTTGAAAGTTATGGAGAATAAAATGCGATTCCATCCTGGAACTATCCTCGCTTCCCCCGACGCGCAAGCCATCTTCGAATCTGGAGAAATTGATCCGCAGGAACTGCTGCGTCATCACGTCTTGGGCGAGTGGGATGAGGCTATGGAAGAAGACTTAATTGAAGCCAGTGAAAAGGCCATTCGCGACGGCGGGGCGGTCGTTAGTACCTGGCAGGTAAGCGGGTATACAATCTGGATTCGTACCGATGCTGGTCGGGAAACCACTATTATTGACGTTCCACTCGACTCCTGAGGTGTGCCATGGCGGTATTGCAGATTGCGACCCAGCCCTTTGCCGATCAACGCCCCGGCACCTCGGGGCTGCGTAAAAAGGTCAAGGTGTTCCAGCAGCCGCACTATCTCGAAAATTTTGTTCAATCCATCTTCAATGCCATTCCTGATCGCGCCGGGGAAACCCTTGTTCTTGGTGGCGACGGACGTTTTTATAACCGTGAAGCCATACAGATCATCCTCCGGATGGCTGCAGCGAATGGCTGGGGCAAAGTCATTGTCGGACGGGGCGGACTCTTCTCCACACCCGCCGTCTCTACAGTCATCCGCGCGCGGAGTGCTCACGGCGGCATTATCCTCAGCGCCTCCCATAATGCCGGGGGGCCTGACCACGACTTTGGCATCAAGTACAATACGGCCAACGGCGGACCCGCGCCGGAAAAGATCACCGATGCCATCTGGGCTGCCAGTAAATCCATCCAGGGTTATCAGATTCTGGAGAGCGCGGATGTCGATATCGACCATGACGCGAAGTTTTTGCTGGGTGAGATGCAGGTAGAAGTCTGCGACCCGGTAGCCGAGTATGCAGAACTGATGGCCCGCATTTTTGATTTTGACGCGCTGGGACGGCTCTTGCAGGGGACTTTCCGGATGCGTTTTGACGCGATGCACGCCATTACCGGTCCCTATGCCCACGAGATTTTTGAAAAGCGTCTGGGGGCACCGGTGGGCACAGTGGTCAATGGTATCCCGCTCACGGATTTTGGGGGTGGCCATCCCGATCCGAATCTGGTCTATGCCAAGCCCCTGGCCGACGAACTTTTCGCGGAGAACGCACCCGACTTTGGCGCCGCATCCGATGGAGATGGCGACCGCAACATGATCCTGGGACGCCATTTTTTTGTGACACCCAGCGATTCGCTGGCGGTGCTCGCAGCCCATGCCACCGCGATCCCCGCCTACCGCCAGGGCCTCAAAGGTATCGCCCGCTCCATGCCCACCAGCCAGGCCGCGGATGTGGTCGCTGAAGCCCTGGGTATTGCTCACTATGAAACGCCCACCGGCTGGAAATTCTTTGGCAATCTGCTGGATGCGGGCAAAATCACCTTTTGTGGCGAGGAAAGTTTCGGCACCGGGTCGGACCATATCCGTGAAAAGGACGGACTCTGGGCGATACTGGCCTGGCTCTCAGTGATCGCGCATACGGGCCAATCCGTGGCCGACATCGTCACCCAGCATTGGCAGCGGTTTGGGCGTCATTACTACACGCGTCATGATTACGAGGGACTTCAGGTGGAAACGGGCGAGCAGATCATGCAGAGCATTACCGCCCAATTGCCAGTGCTCCCCGGTCAGACTTTAGCGGAACGTCAGATCCTGACCGCCGATGATTTTGCCTATGCGGACCCCATCGACGGCAGTGTCAGTGCGCATCAGGGCCTGCGCCTGCTCTTTGCCGACGGTGCCCGGGTGATATTCCGCCTGTCGGGCACGGGAACCGAAGGCGCCACCTTGCGTATTTATCACGAGCATCTGGAGAAGGACCCGCAGCGCCAGCAGCAGGACCCGCAGCGCGCCTTGCGCGAACTGATTCAGCTCGGCAGGAATCTCACACGAATAGAAACCCTCACGGGTCGCAAGGCCCCCACTGTTATCACCTGATAAAGGAGTCCGATCATGATGAATTATGAAAACGATAGCGATAATGGCATTGGCTACAGCGCCCTGGGGATCGCCTTGCTGGCAGGTGCAGTAGCAGGTGCGGTCACCGCCTTGCTCTTTGCCCCACAAACGGGCGATCGCACCCGCGAACAATTGCGGCATCAGGCCAATCGCGCCTGGGATCGCGTCGTTGCCTCGCGCGAGCGGATAAATGAACGGGTTGAGGAACTGCTCGACACCATCGCCATTTATAGCGAGGAACTGGTGCAGAAGGGCAAGGAGCTCAGCGACAGGGAGCGCCAACGCCTGAATGATGGTATTGGTCTTGCGCGTGGGGAGCTGGACCGTTTGCGGCACCGTCTTTCTCGTTTAGATTGACCGCGGCGGTGGGAGCGGCTATCCTCTGCGGCGACGGGGCGTAGCGCAGCTTGGTAGCGCGCCTGCTTTGGGAGCAGGATGTCGTAGGTTCGAATCCTATCGCCCCGACCAAATAAAACAGGCACTTGGACGAGATTCCAGGTGCCTTCTTTTTGGCCTAAAGCGTTTACCGGTTACACTACCGGTTACACTTGGACAAAGCGTACCGGTGTTTTCGCCGCTGGTGCTGCCCACGTCCAGGCATGACCCTGGTGTCACGGTGACAGGTGAATGTGATCATGGGTGCGTCATTCATGCGGTCACAGTGACAGCACCCCATAACGCATTAACGGCGGTGTATGGATTTTTCAGTAGTGCCGGGTATCAGCACCAGCACCTCATGACACACGCACCTGCCCGCGTGCGTACATCTGCGAAAACCCAACAGTAGGGCGTCTTATCTGCCCGCTGCTTCACTCTGGCGGCTCAGGTGGTGCCAATGTAGCCCAGACGCAAGAAAGCCCCACCAGAAGGGCAGGGCTTGGGTAGTCCATGACATGCGCGTATGCGTGCGCGTACAACTCTCAAAACTCCCGGCGTCGACACATTCGCGCGGGGAAATATCAGTATTTATCAGCTTTTCCGGCGACTCTCCCGGCCTCTGGCGAGTGCTTCCAGTGCCCGGCGCTTGCCGTCCTCGGTCTTTGGACCTGTGGACTTGCCCCCGTGCAGTTTGCATCTGTTCCCGTGCCCTATGCCTGGCGCACGGCATGGGTGCCCATCCCGGCAACGTGCCCCGCAGCGGGGTTTTCCTGAGTCATCCACGAACGGGCGGTAATCCTCCTGATAACCCACGGGTAAGCCTTCGCAGCGTTCCGCGTCGCGCTCCTCCCGCAGCCCCGCCATGAGCAACGAATAAGGCAGGCCCAGACTTCGCGCCATGCCCCGCATACTGTAGGGATTTTTAGCCATTTTCCGGCCTCCTCGACAATGCCGCCATATACTGAGGGGTTACGGCTGGCACTTCACCCCGGCGCTTCATGTAAGTGACTCCAAGCGGCCAAGCTGCTCCATGCGCCGCGCCATTTCGGACAGCAGCAGCTCTTGCTCGGAGTCATCATCGGTTGCCTCGAACGCCATGTGGAGCTGTGCCATGCGGGGGTCGTTGGCTGCGCGATCCAACACGCGCCCCATAAGCGGGGAGGTGTAGACCTCGTAAAGGTCGGTGCCGGGGACGGGGACGGCATGGATATGGTCGTCTGGATTCATCATGCCACCCCTCCCTCGAACCATGCGTCCGGTGCCCGCTCTGCGTAGCTGCCGGGGAGCGCCGTGCAAAGAGTGAATCCGGCCTCGGCAAGGCAGGCGGCAAGTTCTTCAGCGTCGCCCGCCTCAAGCGCGGTCTGCGCGGCCCTCAGGTGGTTGAAGATATCCGCCAGACAAGCGTCGTGTAATTCTTTGTCGGTCAGTCGTTTCATTGCAGTATCTCCTCTTTTAACAGGGCTATCAGTGCATCGCGGTGCTCTGCAATGTATTCGCGGTCGTAAGGCCACAACATGCGATCCGGGCCTATGCGTAGCTGGTCGCCGCTGGTCAGTCGCACCCGTAGGCCAACCTTCCGCATGACGCCGAGTAGTGTTCTGGCTTCGGCCAGGGGGTCAATGAACTTCGGTTCCTGGTCATGGACTATTCTTGCCGGGGGTAAATGGCAGGAATCAATGTTCATGAAGTTCATGATGTTCATGGATTGGAGTTCAGCCAGCAGTGCGGCTTTGTGTTTGCGCAGTAAATCGCGGTCAGCATCGGTGAGGCGTGATCTGGGTGTAATGCTGATCGTGCCGTGATCGGTAGGGGCCAGTTGCACCCCTTTGGCCGTGAAGTCGCGGATGATGGTTGCAGCGTCCATTCAGATTTCCTCCTGTGATCCGTCATCGTCTGGGCTATCCCAGCAGAGTGGGCATCCTGAGCCTGAGCATTGCGGGCAGATTTCCGCTGTTTGGGGGTCCGGTTTCAGGGTCGCATGAACTTTATGAACATGATGAACTTCATTTCCCGGCACTTGGGGCTGCCAAGAATAGTCCATGACCTGCTTCACAAGTTCGCAGTGGATCCCATCCATGCGCCGGACGTTGTCCACGCGGGCCTTGATACCCATTTGACGAAGCGCCGGGGAGTAGCGCCGCATGGCATCGGCCAGCCCTTTAGGACTGCGGGGCCAGTATTCGTCTCGCTCGTGATCCGGCTTGTGCTCGGTGAGTATTTCCAGCAATCCCTTGACGGTGCCCGCGTACCGATTGCCGCGATCCACATAATCCACCATCGCCGCCGCTACGGGTGAGGCGTCAATCGTCCGGCCAATCGCTGCCCGCCGGTGATCGGTGTAGAGAGAGAGGAAGTGGCCTTCCGTGTATCCCTGCACTCGGGCGATGGCTTCGCCCAGCATCGCAAAATCAGCCATGCGCGGGCGCTGTTCGGGGGGAATGACTACCGATGGTATTAGGGCCATTGCATTGCTGAACAGGTCCAGCAGAGCGCCCATGATTCCAGGCGCCGCCGCTTCGGTTGCCTCTCTGACCTCATCGTCGGTTTTCCGTACCGTGATCTCGGGCAGGGTTATCGAGACAGAGCGATCCAGCAAATCAGGGCGGAGCACTACCGGGGAAATACCGTTCAGCACTACGGGGCAATGCGCGGTTAGGATGGATTCTTCGCCGTTTGTGTAGAGTTGCCGCGCCGCGTAACCGCCCCCGGTGCAGCAGGTGCAAAGCGCGTCGGACTGGTCATTCGATAACCCACTAAGATTTTCATAACTGAGCAAGAGGGAGTTGGCCGCCGCCACATATATGTCTTCAGTGGTTTTTGGTTTCCCGCGTAACTCAACCTGGTTGGGGTCAACGAAGCGCCGGAATATGCGCTGTGCTGTGGACTTCGCCGCGCCTTGCTCGCCGGTGAGTTCCAGAAGGGCATAAGGCGTATCTGATCGGAAGCACTCGACGATCCATGCCAGCACCAGCATCCGCTCTTGCTCGGGGACGTTTACCAGACTCCAGAGAGCATCAACGCTGCCACCAGATACCGGCTCGGGAAGTGGCCTGGTGGCTTTGGTCCGTATGAATCGCACGGGCGGATCGTTCATGATGCGCCAGCCGGTCGCGGTTAGCAGAATCGCCCGCCAGTGGTCGTCTCCAATATCCAGCCAGTAACCGGAAGCATCCTTCGCTACGCGCCGCCGGGGTTCGTGCTCGTCGCCGTCGAACTTGGCTTGACCGGCCAGGGCGTTGCAGGCGCTTTTTATGGTTTCCGCTGAAGGTGCGGTCCCCATTTCTGAATGGGCGATCCACGACAGCCAATCCCGGAAGCCGGTGGAGTCGACGCGCCAGTGCTCGCTATGTTCGCCGGTGATGGTGGCATACGCATTGCCGTCAGCATCGTGCCAGAGTTCACAACGGGCTGCCGCCAGTTCAACTAATTCGGTGGCCTGACTGCCGCCGTCGCCACCCCCGGACGGGCTGATAAAATCATCCAGGGTCCCCACGTTGATCTTGCTGCAGGCCGTTTTGACCTCTGCCCTCCAAGCCTGGTACTCGCCGGGGTCGTTATCCATGAGCGACTGGATGGCGTCGGCCCTGGTCTTCAGTGCCCGCCAAAATGCCGGGGCATCGCCAGCGCGGGCGATTTCCAGCAATTCGGCCATTGCGGCAGTCGTTAAATCCGCCGGGAGGACAGCTTCTGCTTTAACCTCTGCGTCATCGGTAAGGGTCCGAGCATCCATTACGACGCCCTCCGCTGGCGAATTGCCGCACACGCTGCATGGGCATCGCCGCCGTGCCAGAGGCGGCAGTAGACTGAGAAGGGATCATGCACATGGCCGTCATTCAGCGGATCTCCTGAATGGTGGCTAAAAGCACGGTTGTCCGCCTCGAAAACCACCAGTCCGGGAATGCCACTATGCGAGTTGGGTGAGAGCCACTTGTACCGGCTTTTTTTGATATATCCGGCCTGTTCTAACAATCCCTCCACCCGGTGCGATGCGTTGAACTGTTCGATGATTGAACCTCGCCCATCCAGTGACTTGCGTACCACATGGTGTTGACGTGCTGCATCCGCTTTTGCCTGCTCTTGGGCCTCAACGATCTTTGCGCCCTCGGTCAGCCGTGCCGCCTTTAGGCGCTTGCCATCGACATTTGCGAACCACTGGTAATACTGTTCCCGGTCTGGGTGAACCGATGGCAGAAAGAACAATCTCGCCGGGTGAAAACAGCTTGTGTCCACCACGTTCGTGAACGGCTCCAGGGAGGCCGCCAGAATCCCATAGACACGCTTTAGGTGCTCGGGTGCCAGTATCCCATCCAAAGGGAAAAGAACCCGGTAGCGGGGCGCTTCTGGCGTGTGTGAATGGGTTGTCCAAAGACAGAAGCACAAGCCGGATTCCTGCATGTACCGGTCGGCTTCCTCTGGTGCCAGGGGATGCAATCCGCCGGGTTGCATTTCAATGTCGAGTAGCAGTGCAGTTACCGCGCTGACATTCCGGTTGATGGCATATGGAGTGCTGAATATCGCCGGAACCATTGCCGCGCCGTGTTTTTTGTCGGTCAGCGTTACAGGCTTCGCCAGCGTATCGACAAAATCAGCGAAGGCCACTGTCACCGGCCTTACATTGTGATCCAGCGCGTTTTTGCAAATGCCGTATGCAAGGGCATCGGCGCTCATAACGCACCGCCCAGAATGGCCTGCAAATCGGCCAGGGCTTCGGACAGGACACGAACATCGTCAACGGTAAGCTGTACGCCGTTTAATGTCCTGATTGCGAACCATAAAGATGATGCACCGCGCCTTCCTGACTTCGTGGTGATCGTGGTATCATGGCCTTGCCGGGGGCTTTCGTTGCTGTTTTGAACGGGGGCCTTTTTCATGCTGCGCCCCCCATTCCGTCAATCCATTTATCAAGATCGACGCGGTCCCAAATAGTAACCCCTACACTCGGCTTTTTGGGTTTTGGTGCGACGCCTTTCGCCACCAAATCCAAAAACTTGCTGCGGCTCATACCGGAATAACCTGCCGCCACTGGTGCCCGCATTGCGCGGGGTTGGAAATTGTCATCTTTCATAATCAGGCATCCTTGTTTGTGAACCTGATTACTCACCATCTACAGTGAAAAAATATCTGTCAACACCTCCTATAAAACCGCATTGGACAGAATAAATGTCATCAATATAGGCAATAAAAAACCGGCACTTAGGCCGGTAGCGTGTTAAATGCGGAAATAATTGCTATTTTTGGAATAAATGGTATACCGGACTTCTTTCCACATTTGCGGCACCCTTCAATCTCTTGGATTTCCGTTCCTGTTTGATGCCCAGTGCCTTGTAGATTGGAGTGATAGTAAAGTTTTCTGGTTTCTTCCAAGTTGTCGTACTGGTATCGGAGCCGGGGAACCTTTCTTCGCTTAGCCGTACCAGCTCATCAATCATCATGTCTGGATTTATCGCCACCCCTCGCGTCTGCAAGTCTCGGGCTATCTCAATCTGACGATTAACGTCGCCATAATAGGCATACGCATTTTGTTTGGCGGCGCTCCCAGGCCTGCCGCTTTGTCCGGCAGGCGCTTGCGCGAAGCCCCCTTGCCTTCTATGCGGTAGACTTCGGTGGTAGGGATAACTAAATCTGTAAACGACACGGTGAGAACTTCTCTACACAAGGCATAGTGATGGGCGTATGGCAGACTCGGGGCGGGAGTCGGGGCGCTGTCGGACGCATGACAAAGAGTAAATCCCGTAATAAAGTTTAGACGAAAAGAATCGCGCCTATTTGCAATGGCAATCCCTATCTCCCAATTACATGCGGCAACCCCACCCACGGGGAAGCGCACGATATTGTCATACCCTTCTTCTGCGCCTTCAATATTATCCGGCTCTATCCCTATAGCGCGTAGCATTTCAGTGCTCAACCCTTCAAACCCAACACAGCTCTCTTTCTGTGTGGGCCTCACTACATAGGCAACTTGGCATAGAAGCGGGTAGCCCATCAGTACATGGCCTTCTGCCCCCAATCTCAGCAGTACATCCTCTGATCTTTTCCACCTCTCCGCCACTTCTGCCAGCGTGTAATATTCTGGCTCCGGTAACTGTAATGCCATCATGCGCTCCCTATCTGCGCCCCTTATCGAATAGGTGCCATGCTCAGGGCGGGAAGGGTGCCCACCTTTTCGGGGATCAACCTAGAGCATGGCGGTACAACTCAAACTGTTATGCCACCTGTGCCTCCCGGATCACGTCCGGGTGCTTGGCTGCGATGCGTAGTAGTGTCATCGCCGCGCCGGACGGATTACGCCGCCCCTGCTCCCAATCCTGAAGGGTACGAACAGACACCCCCATCAGCGCGGCAAACTGTGACTGTGACAATCCGGCACTGATCCGGGCCTGCACCACCCCAGGCACGTCGATCTTGTGGACAGCACCTTTCTTCCCGGCCTTCATCTGCCGGACGGATTCCAGAAGTTCCGCGCCAATATCACGCTTGGCGTCCCGTTCCAATAATTCCTGCTCAGTCATCGGCATCGTCAATCTCCTTGCGTAATTGCTGCAGCACATGCGCCGGTACATTCTCCTGCACGTTCTTGGCGTAGATCAGCAGTAGCCATATCTCCCCGTCCTCACGTTGCAGGTAATAGATCACCCGAACGCCACCACGCTTTCCCATCCCCGCCCGGCTCCATCGGACTTTACGACACCCTCCACTGCGGGGGATCACGTCGCCTGCGTCCGGTTGCAGCGCCAGCCACGAACAGAACTGGCCGCGTTCTTCTTCGGTCCAGTAATCGGGCCATAGGCTTGTAAACAGCGGTGTCTCGATCAAGGTAAGCATACAGGCATATCATACGGCAAAGCCGGACTATTGGAAAGCGTGAAGATGGCCGCGATGAACTTGATGAACTTGATGAACATTGATTCCCGGTACTACAGCCGGGCGAGAATAGTGTGTGAAAGCATCAATCCCCCGCCACCAATGCGATACCCTTTGCCTGCGCCCGTAGGTTGGTCAGGTGCCGCCCCCACTTCGCCCAGGCGTCGGCCATCTCTGTGCTGTAGTCGTACCGCTGATAAATCTGGGTGACGCCTTTCGATTCCTTATGATTCAGAACCGCGTCAATGACGGCAGGCATAACGCCGAGTTTCTGCATACCCGTTGCACAACTGCGCCTTAAATCATGCGGGGTCCAATGTCCACCCTCCAGAACAAGCGATCCAGTGGCTGCGGTGCGGCCTTGACGTTGTGGACCTTGGGTCTGGCGATCATAAACAGCAGCCCCGATACCCTTCTCCGCGATCCGGCTTCCGATCTTCATCGGTGACGGCATGACCCACAGACTTTCCCGCGTAGCCTGTAGCGACGTGAACAGCCCCAGCGCAAACGGTGACAAGGTAATCGTGTGCTCTATTCCGTTCTTGGCGTTCCCGGCAGGGATGACCCACGTCTTTTTCGTCAAACTCACATGCGCCCATTCAGCTTTGGCGATCTCACCGATGCGGCAGCCGGTCGCCAGGCTTATCAGCAGCGCCGTTTGCACCATTGGAGATAACCCACATTCCGGCAATTTGCGGAACAAGTCCACGATCTCGACACCAGATAAGACTCGATTCCGTCCAGGCTCTTTTCCACCCACGTCAGCGGCCTTGACGGGGGCCAATGGATCAACGCTGACCATCTCCCGTAGCTGCGCCCATCCAAAGAAAGTCTTGAGTGTGGTTAGCACTCGGTTAGCCATGACAGGAGCGCCGCGTGCAGATACCGCGTCCAGGCACGCCAGCAGGTCGGCACGGGTGACAGTGCCCATCTCTTTCTGCCCGACCACCGACAGCACATCTTTACCAACTGCCCGTAGCATCTCCGCCCCATCTTTGCGCTGTGACAGCTTGGTGCTATGCCATTCCATGAATACATCGGCAAACGTCTTGCGTGCGGCCTGCTCCATCTTGGCGATGCGCTCGGCCTCAATCTTGGCTTGTTCCTGTTCTTCTGCGTAGGCCTTTGGATCAGTACCGGCATCGAACAGCTTGTGGGCATCATCTGCTTTGATTCTCGCGCCCGCCAAAGAGAGCGCCGGATATTCGCCCAGGCGCATGATGCGTCTTGTGGTGCCGAACTGATACCGAAGCTGCCAGATTTTACCGCCGGACGGGTAAACACGAAGTTCCAGACCGTTGCCGTCTCTGTGGATGCGTTCCACCACATCGGGTTTGATGTCTCTCACTGTTATTGCGTTGAGCAGCTTGCTTGCCATGTCGCCCTCCTGAGTATCGGTTCAGCTTTACCGGTTACACTACCGGTTACACTTGGACAGGGACAGTATAGGACGGCATAGAACCGTTGTAAACGACAAGTACCTGTTTTTTATAGATACCGTTGTTGCAGAAAAACAGCATCGGACCCCATAAAACCGCATATTTCCTGCTTTGGGAGCAGGATGTCGTAGGTTCGAATCCTATCGCCCCGACCAATCAATCAACAGCTTAGGCCACTTCTTTGAGGTGGCCTTTTCTACAACCCGCTTTCTTTCTACAACTCCGCCGAGAGGCTTGACGGTCTGCGTGTCTCTGGCGCGCACATAGACCTCTGTCATCGACCCGTCAGCATGGCCCGCAAGCGCTTGCGCATAGTCACGCCCAGCGGTTCTATTCGCGTCAGTGAGCGATTTGGCGCGGATATCATGGAAGTGGGCATCCTCCACACTAGCCCTGACACAAAGACGCTTCCAGGCCCATAGAGAACCATTTTCGCTGTATGGCTGCAGAGCTTCGACACACTGGACGACGCGTAGCCGATGAGCGACGAGGAACCCATCAGTCGTTATATCCTGCATAATCCTTCGGGTAGGGGTGTCAAGTTATTGTTATAATTCAGTATATTGAATGACTTAAGCCAGCCTGGCACCTCACCAGCAGGCATAGGTTTAGAGAAGAGATAGCCCTGCATGGCATGACAATCCAGTGTCTTCAGCAGCTGTAAATGGCCGACGGTTTCCACTC
>Ga0307375_10004447_pt1 | contig 13397 bp, 3 predicted proteins | sample TR1MG_FD_202531 | JGI IMG/M metagenome (GOLD analysis project Ga0307375, IMG submission 202531) | Soil microbial communities from Risofladan, Vaasa, Finland - TR-1 | ecosystem: Environmental > Terrestrial > Soil > Coastal area > Acid sulfate soil | place: Finland: Risofladan, Vaasa | collected...
TTATCGCAGCTTGTCACGTCTTTCTTCGCCTCTGAGAGCCAAGGCATTCACCATGCGCTCTTATTTACTTTCTTGAGTAATCAAATTTTATTAACTTTTACTTTATTCCAATATGTCAAAGAACTTTATGAGTTGGCAGTTCTTGGTTTAAGGCCTGAAATTAATTCAAACGTTGAAACCTGAACTCTGCCCTCAAAATATCTTATTCTGTTTTGGCCCCTAAATCCCCTAAAGGGGACTTTTTGACCCCCCTTCAGGGAGGCTGGGGGCGAACCCAGAACGTTATATTAATGAAGTATTCACCAGGCGGATACTGACTGCTGACCATTTTCTATCGGTTAACAGTAGTCTTGATTGTTTTTCTCCAGAAAGGAGGTGTTCCAGCCGCACCTTCCGGTACGGCTACCTTGTTACGACTTAGCCCCAGTCACTAGTTTTACCCTAGGCCGCTCCTTACGGTTACGGACTTCAGGTACCCCCAACTTCCATGGCTTGACGGGCGGTGTGTACAAGGCCCGGGAACGTATTCACCGCGCCATGGCTGATGCGCGATTACTAGCGAATCCAGCTTCACGGAGTCGAGTTGCAGACTCCGATCCGAACTGAGACCGGCTTTCGAGATTCGCATCCTGTCTCCAGGTAGCTGCCCTCTGTACCGGCCATTGTAACACGTGTGTAGCCCTGGACATAAGGGCCGTGCTGATTTGACGTCATCCCCACCTTCCTCACGGTTTACACCGGCAGTTTCGTTAGAGTTCCCGGCATTACCCGCTGGCAACTAACGATAAGGGTTGCGCTCGTTATGGGACTTAACCCGACACCTCACGGCACGAGCTGACGACAACCATGCAGCACCTTGTAAAGAGTCCCGAAGGAAAGGGATATTTCTACCCCATGCACTCTACATTTAAGCCCAGGTAAGGTTCCTCGCGTATCATCGAATTAAACCACATGTTCCTCCGCTTGTGCGGGCCCCCGTCAATTCCTTTGAGTTTCAGCCTTGCGGCCGTACTCCCCAGGTGGATCACTTAATGCTTTTGCTTAGCCGCTGACTGTGTATCGCCAACAGCGAGTGATCATCGTTTACGGCGTGGACTACCAGGGTATCTAATCCTGTTCGCTCCCCACGCTTTCGTGCATCAGCGTCAGTTATGGCTCAGTAAGCTGCCTTCGCAATCGGTGTTCTGTGTAATATCTAAGCATTTCACCGCTACATTACACATTCCGCCTACCTTAACCATACTCAAGACCAACAGTATCAATGGCAAGTCTCCAGTTAAGCTGAAGGTTTTCACCACTGACTTATTAATCCGCCTACGCACCCTTTAAACCCAATAAATCCGGATAACGCTTGCATCCTCCGTATTACCGCGGCTGCTGGCACGGAGTTAGCCGATGCTTATTCCCAGGGTACCTGCAGTGCAGTACACGTACCACATTTTATTCCCCTGGAAAAGAAGTTTACAACGCATAGCGCCTTCTTCCTTCACGCGGGATGGCTGGTTCAGGCTTGCGCCCATTGACCAATATTCCTCACTGCTGCCTCCCGTAGGAGTCTGGTCCGTGTCTCAGTACCAGTGTGGGGGATCACCCTCTCAGGACCCCTAAACATCGTTGCCTTGGTAGGCCGTTACCCTACCAACTAGCTAATGTTACGCATGCCCAGCCCGTACCGCCGAAGCTTTAAATATAAAATGATGCCATCTCATATAATTATGGGGTATTAATCCGAATTTCTCCGGGCTATCCCCCTGTACAGGGTAGGTTGCATACGCGTTACTCACCCGTGCGCCGGTCGCCATCAACGTATTGCTACATTATGCTGCCCCTCGACTTGCATGTGTTAAGCCTCCCGCTAGCGTTCATCCTGAGCCAGGATCAAACTCTTCGTTGTATAAATTTGTTCTTAAATCTCTTTACAAAAAACAATCTCCTACGCTCAATTCAAAATTACTAACAAGTTATCTTGACGAGACATATTATAATATCTCGCCTGGTTGCTACTTCATAATTTCAAAGAACTGTTATCCTCCGTAGCTTTAGCGAAGGAGGACTTTCGCCTGTTATTTCTATCTCTTGCGAGATCGTTTTTTTCACTTTTGGGATGACAAAGATATACTTTCCTGTGAACTCTGCCAAATAAAAAAGAGATATTTTTTCCGGCCTTAACCTTTCCCTTCAAATCCTACTTCTCACAGCCGGAAATCTATCTCGTCTTTAACCCTTCAATCAACTCTTCGCTTCAAAAGCGGGTGCAAATGTATGAAATGATTTGTATAAAACAAATATATTATATGTTTATTTTTTTAGTGTTAAGTAACACTAATTTGCAATACGCTGATAGCCAATAATATTTTATTATACTTTTTCAAATTATTCTTTAAATGTAATGTCATTCCGAATCCCGCACCAGTGGGATGAGGAATCCACCAAGTGGTTGTACTGGTTCCCTTTCTTGCTTTCCTGTTTAATGCTCAGGAATCAGTCATTCCGAATCCCGCTGATGCGGGATGAGGGATAACAGTGCACTTAATAGAAAGAGTTGTAACAGTAAAAATATCCCCATATTGGGGGATTGACAATGTATATATATCGGTATAAGTTTACAATAAATAAGAACCAATTATAAAAACGTAAAAAGGTTATATAAGATGAAGGGAAAAATTAAGTCAATTTTAGTCTTCTGTTTTATATATATATAATAAGGTATAGTCAGGTCAAATTATCTGTGAAAAAAATAACAAAGTATAAGTGTATTCAGGGTCCTGATGATGATCCACTAAAACCGGTTATTTATCCACCCAATACCTCAATTCGTCAAACAATCGGATAAATTCAAACATTTTAGTGAAAATAACATTGAATTAATTGTTTAAAGATGTATTTTTGAAATAATAAGTTTCAAACCAAGACAAGACCTGAGCATTGCAGCTATTTTTTAATGAGAAATATGTTTACATATCTTAAATAGAATCACTTTCACTCTACTAATTAAATTTTTGACTTATGAAAAAAAATCTATTGTTTGGGGCGATCTTATGCATCGGATTGCTCGCAATTATTAATTCCTGTGTGAAGGACACCTTCACGGAACAAGATGCATACAATGAACAAAGGAAAAATGCACTCCAGCAGGACTCCATTGCCAAAAGCAATATGGAGCTGGAAGCTCAGCTTGCTCAGGAGCAGGCTCTTCTGCTCGACTCACTTAAGAAGGTCGGCGGAGTAATTAATTATTCCGTCGGGGTTGTAGTAGCCAGTGAATCATCATGGCTCCCTACCTCGTTTATGGATGGCTATAAAGGAGAAAAGGGGCTGGATGGAGCAACAGTAACAATTGCCCAGCATGGAATGGTTTACACCGTCACTACTGATGCAAGCGGTATTGCCTCCTTCAAAGACCTTAGGATCGGAACTGCTAACGTCAATATCCGGAAGACAGGATACACCACAGTCGACTATGTAGTCGATCTGCCTCCTTTGACTATGGAAGAATATGTCGGTATCTATGACGGACTAGCAGAGTATTCCAGTGAAACATGGACGGAACATGTTGTGGACCTGGTTCGCCATGCTGCAACAATGATCCCGGTCTTCTCTCTTACCGATAACCTTTCAACTATAACAGGTATTGCAACTGTTGAGACTGACCTTACTAACAGCAGTCCTGAAGTGGCAGCCGGTGTTAATATAAAAGGTATTATTGATGTTGAGGATGAAGAATTTTTTGGCACATATCTAAATATTTACGGTTATGGTCCTTCAAAAGGGGCAAAATCTTCAGGATTTGATTTTTACGGTGCAATTCGACAAATTGCTTTTGGAAGCACAATTTCAACAGCCACAACTGGCGCCGATGGATCTTTCACTCTGCAGGTCCCTTCAACACCACAGGGATTGCCTATTTTGATCACTTTTGATGAATTTGCTGCAGATCAGACACTTCTCCTGCCAACTCTTGGTGGTATCCCGGTTTGGGGACCACAGACAGTCAGGACAATGTTTGGTTACAATGTTGGTACTCCTGCTACTGCATTAAGTTATATACCAGGTCTAGGTACAACTTCTGACGGTACATTGGTTCAGTCTGCTTATGTAGAGTTCTCAGAACCGGCTGGCAGTGTAGCTGCACAGCCCACTGTTGCTGCAAAAGCACATGCTGTATTAACAAGTTCCGGAATTGTCTCTGTTAGAATCACAGAACCTGGAGATGGGTACACACAGGCTCCAGTTGCTATAATAAAGCTCGGATCTGGTTTTAATTCCGTGCAAGCAGAAGGCACAGCAGTTATTAGCGGTGGAAAAGTTACAGATGTGACTATTACCAATCCGGGATCAGGTTATTTAGCAGCCGAAACTGTAGGAGTAAAATTTGTTGAAAAAATTGCAAAGAAGGCAAAATATGAACCTGAATTTACTTTCTCAGTTGTAGAAATAAATCCTGTATCCGGAGGTAGTGGTTATGCACAGACTCCTCCAGTTGTTACAATTGTAGGGTCCGGGACAGGTGCAACAGCTCATGCAGTTATGGAAGCATATCTTGATAAAATAACTGTGACAGCACCTGGATCGGGATATACACAGCAACCAATAGTAGTTTTATCAGACAACTTTGGAGCAACAGTAACAGCCGCAGCTACTATGACATTAGAAAACCCCATTTTATCAATTGCCTATGATGGGACCAATACTACACTCTGGCCTGCTTCACCAGTTCCAACTGTCACAATAGGTAGTACTGCAACTCCTCCAGCCTCTCTTGGTGCGGGAGCTACTGCAACAGCAACATTGGCCGCCACGGGTGGAGTGCTTTATGCAGGTTCTATTGTACATGGAGCCGGCTATGCAACTGTTCCTGAAGTTACATTAACCGGAGGAGGAGGATTTGGTGCTACAGCACATGCAGTTATGGACGCAGGCCCAGGAAATACTGTTGACACCGTTATTATAGATACTCCGGGGCAGGGCTATACTTCTACTCCTACAATAGTATTTACAGGTGGTGGAGGTACAACAGCTGCCGGAGCAACAGCTGTACTTGGATACCGAGTTGCAACAATTTCCATGACTGCTGCAGGTGTTAATTACACAGCTACGACTACTACCGTTTCATTGGATAACGGTGTAGCAACAGTTAGTTATACTGCAGATTGCGATATTAAATATAATATGGGTGTTCTGAGTATTTCTGGAAGTGGTGGTAACTTCAGTGGAGTTCCTACAGTGACCATAACACCTAGTAATGGATTAGGAACCGGGGCCACTGCTACAGCCTCTGTTTTGTGGGGAATTAATGATATTGTACTTGATAACTTGGGTAGCGGTTATAAGATGGATAATGATAACAATGTTGTTGTAAAGATCGATCCACCTGCGACACCAAATGGTGTGCAGGCAACAGCAGATGCCAGACTTGGAAATGGGATACTGGCTGCTGTACGTCCTGTTGATTTTGGAGAAGGTTATACTGCACCTCCTAATGTGAATATGCTTACTGACGGTGACGTGGCAGTGCCATCCAAAGGAGCACTTCCTATTAAACAGGCTAAGATGACTGCAACAGTTGTTGACGGTAATGTAACTGCAATAACAATCACAGATCCTGGAGAAGGTTATAATTATGATGATTATGTAAGTGGTGCATATTATATTGATATTTCTACCTTCAATAAGGCAGCCAATGCTGATGCAAAAGCCAATGCCGAATCAGGTAAAATTGCCTATATAGTGGTTGACAAAACTGGTGAGGGTTATTCAGTAGTACCTACTATTGAATTTGCTAATACGGAAAATCTGGGTAACGCCAACGGATTTGGTTCTGGTGCAACAGCTACTGCAGTTGTTGTTGATGGAAAAGTTACCGCTATAAACGTAACCGATGCCGGTTCAGGCTATTATGTTGTGCCAACAGTAAATGTACTTGTAAATTCTGCTGTTATGAAAGCTATGGCAAGATGTGTAGTTAATGCAGATGGAAGGATAACCTCAGTTGATTTTACCAATCCTACGGGATGGTCTTATCTAACAAAAGGTTTTGGCTACGATACAATACCTTCTGTTACCTTCTTCCCGTCAGTTCCTGGTAAAGGAGCTGGAGCAATAGGAGTTGCAGTTGTGAAAGATGGAAAAGTTGATAATGTGATCATAACCAACCAGGGAAGCGGCTATGTCGGCAAAAACAGGGCTACATCTCTGGAATCATGGCTTACCGGGAGCTGGCGTCTGAATGCCACTGCAGGAAGATCTTATGTTAAGGATGTTTATTTTGGTACAGGAAGGCGCACTGTTGACTAATAGTTTTAATAAGAACAGGCAGGTTTCTGCCTGCCTGTTTCTTTTAACTAATCAAATAAATTATGAAGAAAATATTACTGTTAGTTTTAATAGTAGTATCCCTGGGTAACCTGTACGGACAGGATGTGATATTGAGCAAGTTTTATGCGGGAGCAAAGGTCGGCTATGGAACGGTTTCCTTTAACTCGACCAGTCCTTCTGAAAACAACTTTGCTGAAAGCACATACCTGAACCTTTCTTACGGTGTTGTTGCCGGTTACAGAGTAAACGACAAGATCTCTGTCCAGGCCGAAGGTGTGTATGCCCAGTACTCTGCAAATAATATTATGTATGAGTACATTTACAGGGCCTCCAATCCTTTGATCCAGTCAGATGCATTCTCATTTGTTGATCATGTCGATCTGGATATCTCCAGCATTGATATACCAGTAACCGCCAGGTATCAATTCGGAGGAAGGACTCTTTCTCCGTTTGCATACGTGGGTGTTAACTGGGGGATAAATGTCCAGGGATATACTACAATAACAAGGGCCACTGAAGACCCTATAGCTGGAACTATGTACCGTGAATATGTTGATGGTATAACCGAACAGATTAATTATTATGATCTTGCACCAATTTTCGGTGGCGGACTCAATATGAATCTGGGCGATAAGATCACCCTTATGGGCGATTTACGGTATAAACTCGGTGTTATGAACATAAGCAATGTTCAGAACGGACTGGGTTACAAGAGCAGTGCACTATGGCTTAGCGCCGGTGCAGTATGGAATTTTTAATTTAAAAACTTAACTTTTAAACATGAAGCCTCTTCCGGATCCGGGAGGGGCTTTTTTATATAATATGGCACTAAGGCCCAACTGCAGAGCCCCCCTGCCCTCAAGGCCCCCGCCACTCCATAACAGAGATCTTCCTCTGGATTGTCAGCCCCCGGCCACGCAAGGCGTGGCCACCCCCTAAAGGGGGTATAAATCCTACCCGTTACCCATATTAGTTTATAACCGAAAATCAACCCCCCTTCAGGGGGGCAGGGGGGCTTTAAAGACTGGCAGAGAAGCCCTTCAGAGAGGCAGGGGGCTGCTACGATTGGCACAAAGGCGTATTCTTTTGAGGGCATGGGGTAAAAAAAAAGGGCATCCTTTCGGACACCCTCTCGTTTTAAAGTCGGCGACGACCTACTCTCCCACAATTAGCAGTACCATCGGCGCTGGCAGGCTTAACTTCTCTGTTCGGAATGGGAAGAGGTGGAACCCTGTCGCTATAGTCACCTAAAGGCTATAAATACCTTTAGACATATTGGATATAAAAGTCAATAAAATCTGCTCAGAAAGTTCACGGGTAATTAGTACTGCTCGGCTTTGACGTTACCGCCTTTACACCTGCAGCCTATCAACGTCGTAGTCTTCAACGACCCTTAAGGGAGATCTCATCTTGAGACGAGCTTCGTACTTAGATGCTTTCAGTGCTTATCTCTTCCAAACATAGCTACCCTGCGATGCAGCTGGCGCCACAACAGGTACACTAGAGGTCTGTCCAACACGGTCCTCTCGTACTAGTGTCAGGTTCTCTCAAATCTCCTACGCCCACAACAGATAGGGACCGAACTGTCTCACGACGTTCTGAACCCAGCTCGCGTGCCACTTTAATCGGCGAACAGCCGAACCCTTGGGACCTTCTCCAGCCCCAGGATGTGACGAGCCGACATCGAGGTGCCAAACCGCCGCGTCGATATGAGCTCTTGGCGGCGATCAGCCTGTTATCCCCGGAGTACCTTTTATCCTTTGAGCGATGGCCCTTCCATGCGGAACCACCGGATCACTATGCTCTAGTTTCCTACCTGATCGACTTGTCGGTCTCACAGTCAAGCACCCTTATGCCATTGCACTCTGCGCACGGTTACCAATCGTGCTGAGGGTACCTTGAGAAGCCTCCGTTACTCTTTTGGAGGCGACCACCCCAGTCAAACTACCCACCAAACAATGTCTCCCGCTTGCGCGGGATTAGGTTCCAGGTAAATAAAGGGTCGTATTTCAAGGATGACTCCACGATTCCTAGCGAAACCGCTTCATAGTCTCCGACCTATCCTACACATTATTTATCCAAAATCAATGTTAAGCTATAGTAAAGGTTCACGGGGTCTTTCCGTCCCGTTGCGGGTATCCGGCATCTTCACCGGAACTACAATTTCACCGAGCTCGTGGCTGAGACAGTGCCCAGATCGTTACACCATTCGTGCAGGTCGGAACTTACCCGACAAGGAATTTCGCTACCTTAGGACCGTTATAGTTACGGCCGCCGTTTACTGGGGCTTCAATTCAGAGCTTCTCATCCCGAAGGACAATAACCCCCCCTCTTAACCTTCCAGCACCGGGCAGGTGTCAGGCCTTATACTTCATCTTTCGATTTCGCAAAGCCATGTGTTTTTGCTAAACAGTCGCCTGGGCCATTTATCTGCGCCCCACATTACTGCAGGGGACCTTTTTCCCGAAGTTACAGGTCTAATTTGCCTAGTTCCTTAGCCACGGATCACTCGAGCACCTTAGGATTCTCTCCTCGACTACCTGTGTCGGTTTGTGGTACGGGCACCGTAGTACCTGATGCTTAGAGGTTTTTCTTGGAAGTCTGATTAGGATCACTATCCGCTTGCCCGAAGGCTCACGGTACTTTCAGGTTCATCATCACTAAGCTATTAACCTTGTGATATAACTACACCCTTCAACGTACTATTCCGTCAGTACGCGGACCTTTCACTACTCCGTCACCCCTTCGCAGTACACGGTGGTACTGGAATATTAACCAGTTGTCCATCGATATCACCTTTCGGCTTAACCTTAGGACCCGACTAACCCTGATCCGATTAGCGTTGATCAGGAAACCTTAGTCTTTCGGTGGAGAGGTTTCTCACCTCTCTTATCGTTACTTATGCCTACATCTGCTTTTCCAACCGCTCCAGCATGATTCACATCACACCTTCTGCGCTGATTGGAATGCTCCCCTACCAATCAAGACCTAAGTCTTGAGTCCATAGCTTCGGTAATATGCTTATGCCCGATTATTATCCACGCACAACCGCTCGACTAGTGAGCTGTTACGCACTCTTTAAATGAATGGCTGCTTCCAAGCCAACATCCTAGCTGTCTGTGCAGTCGCACCTCGTTAATTCAACTTAGCATATATTTTGGGACCTTAGCTGATGGTCTGGGTTCTTTCCCTCTCGTCCACGGACCTTAGCACCCGCGGGCTCACTCCCGTGTATATCTTGCAGCATTCGGAGTTTGTCAGGGGTTGATAGGCGGTGAAGCCCTCTAGCCCTATCAGTAGCTCTACCTCTGCAAGACTCACCACGAGGCTGCACCTAAATGCATTTCGGGGAGTACGAGCTATTTCTCAGTTTGATTAGCCTTTCACCCCTATCCTCAGTTCATCCAAAGACTTTTCAACGTCAACTAGTTCGGCCCTCCATCCCGTGTTACCGGAACTTCAGCCTGACCAAGGATAGATCACAAAGTTTCGCGTCTACCCCCTCTAACTTTACGCCCTATTCAGACTCGCTTTCGCTTCGGCTCCAACTCTTTAAGTCTTAACCTTGCTAGAGAGGTGTAACTCGTAGGCTCATTATGCAAAAGGCACGCCGTCACCACGCCTAAGCATGGCTCCGACAGGTTGTAAGCGCACGGTTTCAGGTACTATTTCACTCCCCTGTTCGGGGTACTTTTCACCTTTCCCTCACGGTACTGGTTCACTATCGGTCTCTCAGAAGTATTTAGCCTTACCGGATGGTCCCGGCAGATTCAGTCAGGATTTCTCGTGTCCCGACCTACTCAGGATACCAATTATAATTATAATACTTACATGTACAGGACTTTCACCCCCTATGGTCTAACTTTCCAGAAAAGTTCCACTTCATATTATAATTAATAACATCGGTCCTTCAACCCCGACAACGCCAAAACGTTATCGGTTTGGGCTTTTCCCCGTTCGATCGCCACTACTAAGGGAATCACTTTTGTTTTCTTTTCCTCCGGGTACTTAGATGTTTCAGTTCTCCGGGTTTGCCTCCATATTGCTATGGATACCACGTCTTCATCGTGGTGGGTTGCCCCATTCAGAAATCTTCGGATATAACGGATATTTGCTCCTCTCCGAAGCTTATCGCAGCTTGTCACGTCTTTCTTCGCCTCTGAGAGCCAAGGCATTCACCATGCGCTCTTATTTACTTTCTTGAGTAATCAAATTTTATTAACTTTTACTTTATTCCAATATGTCAAAGAACTTTTGAAGTTTGGAGTATGGAGTGTGGAATTTGGAGTTAAAAACTCTAAACTCTAGGCACTCTAGGCACTCTAAACTTCATTTGTGGAGAATAAGGGAGTCGAACCCTTGACCCCCTGCGTGCAAGGCAGGTGCTCTGGCCAACTGAGCTAATTCCCCGAAGTGTAGTCCCGCGCGGAGTTGAACCGCGGACCTCTACATTATCAGTGTAGCGCTCTAACCAACTGAGCTACGGGACTATTTTGGTTCCGGGTTCCGGGCATTGTCCACTGAAATCCCGATAGCTATCGGGACAAAGGTGGATTGCGGTATTAATACTACGTACCGCATACCTTTTACCGCTTACCTTATATAAAGTCAGAAGTCGGAAGACAGGAGTCGGAAGCATTAAACTCCAAACTCTAAACTCAAAACTCCAAACTTATATTAATGAAGTATTCACCAGGCGGATACTGACTGCTGACCATTTTCTATCGGTTAACAGTAGTCTTGATTGTTTTTCTCCAGAAAGGAGGTGTTCCAGCCGCACCTTCCGGTACGGCTACCTTGTTACGACTTAGCCCCAGTCACTAGTTTTACCCTAGGCCGCTCCTTACGGTTACGGACTTCAGGTACCCCCAACTTCCATGGCTTGACGGGCGGTGTGTACAAGGCCCGGGAACGTATTCACCGCGCCATGGCTGATGCGCGATTACTAGCGAATCCAGCTTCACGGAGTCGAGTTGCAGACTCCGATCCGAACTGAGACCGGCTTTCGAGATTCGCATCCTGTCTCCAGGTAGCTGCCCTCTGTACCGGCCATTGTAACACGTGTGTAGCCCTGGACATAAGGGCCGTGCTGATTTGACGTCATCCCCACCTTCCTCACGGTTTACACCGGCAGTTTCGTTAGAGTTCCCGGCATTACCCGCTGGCAACTAACGATAAGGGTTGCGCTCGTTATGGGACTTAACCCGACACCTCACGGCACGAGCTGACGACAACCATGCAGCACCTTGTAAAGAGTCCCGAAGGAAAGGGATATTTCTACCCCATGCACTCTACATTTAAGCCCAGGTAAGGTTCCTCGCGTATCATCGAATTAAACCACATGTTCCTCCGCTTGTGCGGGCCCCCGTCAATTCCTTTGAGTTTCAGCCTTGCGGCCGTACTCCCCAGGTGGATCACTTAATGCTTTTGCTTAGCCGCTGACTGTGTATCGCCAACAGCGAGTGATCATCGTTTACGGCGTGGACTACCAGGGTATCTAATCCTGTTCGCTCCCCACGCTTTCGTGCATCAGCGTCAGTTATGGCTCAGTAAGCTGCCTTCGCAATCGGTGTTCTGTGTAATATCTAAGCATTTCACCGCTACATTACACATTCCGCCTACCTTAACCATACTCAAGACCAACAGTATCAATGGCAAGTCTCCAGTTAAGCTGAAGGTTTTCACCACTGACTTATTAATCCGCCTACGCACCCTTTAAACCCAATAAATCCGGATAACGCTTGCATCCTCCGTATTACCGCGGCTGCTGGCACGGAGTTAGCCGATGCTTATTCCCAGGGTACCTGCAGTGCAGTACACGTACCACATTTTATTCCCCTGGAAAAGAAGTTTACAACGCATAGCGCCTTCTTCCTTCACGCGGGATGGCTGGTTCAGGCTTGCGCCCATTGACCAATATTCCTCACTGCTGCCTCCCGTAGGAGTCTGGTCCGTGTCTCAGTACCAGTGTGGGGGATCACCCTCTCAGGACCCCTAAACATCGTTGCCTTGGTAGGCCGTTACCCTACCAACTAGCTAATGTTACGCATGCCCAGCCCGTACCGCCGAAGCTTTAAATATAAAATGATGCCATCTCATATAATTATGGGGTATTAATCCGAATTTCTCCGGGCTATCCCCCTGTACAGGGTAGGTTGCATACGCGTTACTCACCCGTGCGCCGGTCGCCATCAACGTATTGCTACATTATGCTGCCCCTCGACTTGCATGTGTTAAGCCTCCCGCTAGCGTTCATCCTGAGCCAGGATCAAACTCTTCGTTGTATAAATTTGTTCTTAAATCTCTTTACAAAAAACAATCTCCTACGCTCAATTCAAAATTACTAACAAGTTATCTTGACGAGACATATTATAATATCTCGCCTGGTTGCTACTTCATAATTTCAAAGAACTGTTATCCTCCGTAGCTTTAGCGAAGGAGGACTTTCGCCTGTTATTTCTATCTCTTGCGAGATCGTTTTTTTCACTTTTGGGATGACAAAGATATACTTTCCTGTGAACTCTGCCAAATAAAAAAGAGATATTTTTTCCGGCCTTAACCTTTCCCTTCAAATCCTACTTCTCACAGCCGGAAATCTATCTCGTCTTTAACCCTTCAATCAACTCTTCGCTTCAAAAGCGGGTGCAAATGTATGAAATGATTTGTATAAAACAAATATATTATATGTTTATTTTTTTAGTGTTAAGTAACACTAATTTGCAATACGCTGATAGCCAATAATATTTTATTATACTTTTTCAAATTATTCTTTAAATGTAATGTCATTCCGAATCCCGCACCAGTGGGATGAGGAATCCACCAAGTGGTTGTACTGGTTCCCTTTCTTGCTTTCCTGTTTAATGCTCAGGAATCAGTCATTCCGAATCCCGCTGATGCGGGATGAGGGATAACAGTGCACTTAATAGAAAGAGTTGTAACAGTAAAAATATCCCCATATTGGGGGATTGACAATGTATATATATCGGTATAAGTTTACAATAAATAAGAACCAATTATAAAAACGTAAAAAGGTTATATAAGATGAAGGGAAAAATTAAGTCAATTTTAGTCTTCTGTTTTAT
>Ga0307375_10004450_pt1 | contig 13394 bp, 11 predicted proteins | sample TR1MG_FD_202531 | JGI IMG/M metagenome (GOLD analysis project Ga0307375, IMG submission 202531) | Soil microbial communities from Risofladan, Vaasa, Finland - TR-1 | ecosystem: Environmental > Terrestrial > Soil > Coastal area > Acid sulfate soil | place: Finland: Risofladan, Vaasa | collected...
CATAATTGAGACGATGAAGGAGCTGGGCCGCGATCCTGTGGAGACCACGACCATCCTCGTGTCGGGACACGGCCCCTTCGCCTGGGGCGCCTCGGCCGCCCTGGCCATAGACCACGCGGCCGCACTCGAGGAGATCTGCAGGATGGCCATCCTCACCCTTTCCATCCGCGGCGATCAGCCGCCACTGCCCGGGCACATCGTCGACAAGCACTGGCGACGCAAACACGGGACCGACGCCTACTACGGCCAGAAGTGAGCCGGGAGGCCGCTTCCGGCTCAGCGCGTCTTCATGTCCACGGGAAACAGGCTCCCCTGCCTGTCGCGGAGCCTGTCCTCGATGCCCGAGACGATGGCGTTGAGGTGCTTCGAGTCGGCCACGAAGTCGAGGCTGTCGCCAGGCACCACGAAGACGGGGGAGAGATCGAAGCCCTCCAGCCATTCCTCGTAGTAGCGGTTGAGACCGCCGAGGTATTCGTCGGGGATGTTGGATTCGAAGCCCCTGGCGCGTTTGGCGATGCGGGCCTTGAGGGTGGGCACCGAGCAACGGAGGTAGACGACGAGGTCGGGGGCAGGGAGGAGGCCGATGACGGCGCGGTAGAGGCCGTGATAGGTCTCCCACTCGCGATCGCTCATCGTGCCCTGCTCGTGGAGGTTGCGCGCGAAGACCTCGGCGTCCTCGTAGATCGAGCGGTCCTGCACGACCGACCAGGGATCGCCGGCGAGCTCGTGATGGCTCCGGAGCCTGTGCGTGAGGAAATAGAGTTGGGAATGGAAGGCCCAGCGGCCCATGTCGGCGTAAAAATCCTCGAGATAGGGATTTTCGGCGACGGGCTCGAAGTATGGCCGGAAGCCCAACCGCTCGGCGATGAGCTGTACGAGGGTGGATTTTCCGGCGCCGATGTTGCCGGCGAGGACGAGGTATCTCTTCGACATGTTTGCACGCTCTCGCGGACTGCGGATGGCCCCTACCATACGCGGCGGAGGGCCACGGCGCAAGGGCGAAAAAAGGGCCGGACTGGCGCCGGCCCCCGTGATCGCCGCGCCTTGCCCCTCTCCGGAGAGGGGCGAAGGGGCAGGCGCTCGATGTCTACTGCTTGAAGGTCTTGAGGGCGGCGGAGGCGTCGTTCATGACGCTGTCCGACCACTGGTTGTTGTTGGCGATCAGATAGAGGACGGGGCGCACGATGGGGTTCTTCGTCGCCGTCGCGGCGGCGATGGCCGCCCTCGCCATGCGCTGGCGACCTGCGTCGAGGAGTCCGCTGCCCACCTCGTCGTTGAGCCGCTTGAGGATGGAGGAGAGGGCCGTGGCGGCCGCGTCGCCCCCATTGACCCCGAGGGCCTGAAGGCCGAGAAGCTGTTCCTCGCTGTCGTAGCCGTTGTCGTAGGACTTCCGCTCGGCGTCGACGGCTGCCGGATCCTTCACCCCGAGCTGTATGAGGCCACGAAGCGCGATCTTTCGGAAGTCGCCGAAGTTCCTGGCCACCTCGGGGCTGTTGGCGTTGGACTGGAGATGGCCTATCCCGAGGGCGAGGATGGCGGTGACGGCCTTGCGGTCGGGGGGGGCTGCCGAGCCGAGTTCGAGCTTGAGGGCCAGGGACTTCCTCGTCGCGGTTTCGTTCGTGATTATGGCCGTCACCGGGTCGGTGGGATCGTCCGTGATGTTGGGCAGGGCCTTGAGGGCCAGTTGCCTGGTCCGCTGCGAGTACCAGCCGTCGGAGGCGAAGAAGACGGGAGCGAAGCCCCGAAGGTCCTTGAGTTTGTCGAGGGCGACGATGCAGCCGAAGGCGAGCTTCTCTCCCTTGTCGGGGTCGGCGGTCGGGGCGAGATTGAGGTCGGAAAGCATCTTCGAGATGCGCTCGGCATAGTCGAGGGCGCGGATCTGGCCGAGGGCCATGAGGGCCTCGGATTGGGCGAGGGGATCGTCGACCTGTTGCACGACGTCCCAGAGGGAGTGCGCGGCGTCGGCGGCCTTGTACTTGCCGATCCCGGCCGCCACGAGTTGGACGGTCCTTCCGTAGAGGGGCTTGTCGACGAAGCTCTTGTAGCTGGCCTGGGTGAGAATGAGGTCGGACAGGGCCTCGGAAAGGATGGGCGCGACGGAGCGATCGTCCAGGGCGATGAGGTTCTGGATGGCGTTGTACTTGTCCTGAAGGCTCGCGGATTGCTGATAGATCTGGCGATATACCTCGGTCATCTCGTCGGCGAAAAGGGCCGGGGATCCTGCCGTGACGGCGATGAGGACGAGAAGGGCGAGGGACGAAAGACGCTTCATGTGCCTAGACTCCATTATTCGTAGTAGATTTCGACCTTCTGGTCCTGGCGGATGGCGTATTCGAAACTGCGCCTTTCCTTGACCTTTCCGGCCGGGTCGCTGAGGACAGATGTCAGCCGCTGGCCGTCGGGACCGTAACTGTAGTCCGTGGCCTCGACGAGAGAATTGTCGGGATGGCGGAGTTCGAAGTGGACGAGTCTGCCGTCCTTGAACAGGGAGACCTCGATGCTTTGCACGCTGCCGTCGGCGGCGAGATAGTTCCGCGTCTCGGAGGATCCGTCGGGGGCGTAGGCGATCTCGATGCTGCTGGTCAGCGCCTTGGCCGCGTTCCGGATCTCGATGAGGACGGGCCGTCCCTGGCCGTCGTAGGCGTAGCTCGTGGCGGCCCGGAGGATTCCGGCGCCGTCGAAGGCCTGCCAAAGGACGCGCCTCCCGGCCTTGTCGTAGCCGTAGTTCGAGGCGAATTGGCCGAGGCCCTTCGAATCGGCGCCCTTCTCGGAAGCGAGGAGGCCCTCCTTCGTCCAGGACAGGTCCTTCTTGCTCCGCAGCGAGCCGTTCGACCCGTAGCTGAGCTCGTCGACGAGGACCCCGGCCGTGTCGTATTCGGACACTACCCTCTCGATCGGATCGGGTCGCGCGGGATCGAAGGTCGTCTTCTCGAGAAGTCTTTTGAGGGAATCGTCGTACTTGAAGACCGTGTAGGTGTCCACGAGACCGTCGGGATAGAAGACGGTCTCCTTGACGAGGACAGGCGTGTTCAAGGTGACCGTCCGCTCTTTCTTGACGGGGACCTTGGGCGCGGGGCTCGGCGTTCCGGCGCAGGATAGGACGAGGGCCGCTGCCGCGGCGCCGAGGCCGACCCTTGCGAGCATCGTGGGGATGCCGTGCATTGCTACCTCCGGGAATTATTGCTCGTTATGCCGCCCAGACGGGCGGGTAGACGAGTATATCCACAAGGGTGCTCCACATAGAATCCCCCAGCGAGGCCTGGACTCGACGGGGTGCGCCGGCCCATTGCGCTCCTTGTCGTCGCGCGCGACGGATTGGCCCCCCTCCGTCGCGATGGACTACGAGGTGACGGCGACGCGATCGAAGGCGCGCTTGAGCATGGCAAGTCCTTTGTCGATCTCGACTTCCCCTATCACGAGGGGAGGGAGGAGGCGGATGACGTCCTCGCCGGCGGTGAGGACGAGTAGTCCCTCCTCCATGGCCAGTTCCTTGACGCGGTCGGGAGAGGCGCCGGTGACGATGCCGATCATGAGCCCCTTGCCGCGAACGGACTTCACGAGGGGATGCTTCCAGGAAGAGATGGCCTTCATGATGTCTTCGCCCTTCTTCGCGACGGAGGCGAGGAAGCCGGGGCGGGCGAGTTCGTCGAGGACGACTCGGGCCGCCGAGCAGGCGAGGGGATTGCCGCCGAAGGTCGAGCCATGGTCGCCGCGGCCGAGCACCTTCGCCGCCTCTCCCCGGGCGAGGATGGCGCCGATGGGGACGCCACCGCCGAGGCCCTTGGCGACCATGACGACGTCGGGGGAAAGGCCGGCCTGGGTCGAGGCCAGGACCGCTCCCGTCCGGCCTATGCCGCACTGGACCTCGTCGCAGATGAAGAGGGCTCCGCGCTCGCGGCAGAGCTTCTGGGCCTGCTTCATATAGGCTTCTGAAAGGGGGTACACCCCGCCCTCGCCCTGGATGGGCTCGATGATGAGGGCCGCGGTCTTGTCGTCTATAGCCGCTTCGAGGGCGGCGAGGTCGTCGGCGGGAACGTAGGCGAAGCCCGCCGGGAAGGGGCCGAAATACTTGTGGAATTTCTCTTGGCCGGTGGCGGTGAGGGCCGCGAGGGTCCGCCCATGGAAGGAGTTGACGAGGGTGACGATCTTGACCCTGTCGGGCGACTTCGACGAACCGTATTTGCGCGCCAGCTTTATCGCGCCTTCGTTGGCCTCGGCGCCGGAGTTGGCGAAGAACAGGGCGTCGAAACCCGTGGCCGCGCAGAGTTCCCGCGCCGCCGCCATGGAAGTGGGGGTATTGTAATAATTGGACACATGTATGAGTCGCCCCGCCTGGGCCGCGATCGCGGCCACGAGGCGCGGGTGCGCGTGGCCGAGGCTGTTGACCCCGATGCCGCTCGAGAAGTCGACGTAGGTCTTCCCATCGGCGGCCGTGAGAATGGCTCCCTCTCCCGAGACGAAGACGAGCCCCGTCCTCTTGTAGGTGTCCATGAAATTATCGTTGCCGGTATCGCTCATAGTTCCTTCCTTCGCCGCCCCGGGGGGCGTCAGTAGATCATGGTTCCGGCCCCCGAGTCGGTGAAGAGCTCGAGGATGAGGGAGTGCGGCGCTCGCCCGTCGATGATATGGGCCGTGGCGACCCCGCCGTCGACCGCCCTGGCGCAGCACTCGACCTTGGGGATCATGCCCTTGGCGACGATGCCGTCGCGCATGAGGGCGGGGATCTCGGAGCGCGGGAGATCGTCGATGAGGGTGGAGAAGTCGGAGAGGTCGCGAAGGATGCCCGGCACGTCGGTGAGAAGCATGAGCTTCTCCGCCTTGAGGGCGATGGCGATCTCGGCGGCCGCCGTGTCGGCGTTGATGTTGTAGTAGTTCTCGTCGTCCTTCAAGCCGACGCCGATCGTCGACACGACGGGCACGAAGCCGGCGGTCAGGGCCGCGAGGAGGGGCGAGGGATCGATGCCGACTATCTCGCCGACGAAGCCGAGGTCGTCCTTCGAGTAGCGCTTCGCCTTGATCATCGCCCCATCGACGCCGGAGAGGCCGAGGGCCCTACCGCCCTCCCGGTCTATGAGGGCCACGATGTCCTTGTTCACCTTGCCCGAAAGGACCATGCGGACGATCTCCATGGTCTCCTCGTCGGTGTAGCGGAGGCCCTTCACGAAGAGGGGTTCCTTGCCGATGCGGCGTAGCATCGTGTCGATCTCGGGGCCGCCCCCGTGCACGAGGACGGTGCGGATACCCACCGTGCTCATGAGGACGATGTCCTGGGCCACGGCCTGGCGCACGTTCTCGTTGGTCATGGCGGCCCCGCCGTATTTCACGACGACGGTCTTGCCCGCCCAGTCCTTGATGTAGGGAAGGGCCTGGAGGAGGATGTCGGCCCTCGCGTTCTCTGGTATGTCCATCTTCGCTTTCTCCTAAAGTCCCCTAGGCTTCGCCGACGCCCCACTGGGCTTGCCGACGCCCATCGGGTTTCGTTCAGGTCCGGTAGTCGCCGTTGATCTTGACGTATTCGTAGGAGAGGTCGCAGCCCCAGGCCGTCGCCTCGCCCTCACCGCCCTTGAGCGACACGAGGATCTGCACCTCCTGGTCGGAGAGGATCTTCTTGGCCTTCTCCTCGCTGAAGGGGAGGGGGGCGCCGGCCCTGCAGACCTCGATGTAGCCGCGGGGGCTCTCGAAGGCCAGGTCGACCTTGTCGGGATCGAAGGAGGGGCCCGAGTAGCCCAGGGCGCAGAGGACGCGGCCCCAGTTGGCGTCGGAGCCGAACATCGCGGTCTTCACGAGGCTCGAGGAGATGACGGCCTTGGCGAAGGCCTCGGCGTCGTCCTCGTCCCTGGCCCCCGTGACCGTGCACTCGATGAGCCTCGTCGCGCCCTCGCCGTCGCGGGCGATCATGCGCGCCAGCTCGGTACAGATCCATTCGAGGGCCTCGGCGAAGTCGCGGTAGTCCTCGCCCTCGGCGGTGATGGGCTGGTTGCCGGCCATGCCGTTGGCGAGGACGACGACCATGTCGTTGGTGCTCGTGTCGCCGTCGACGGACACGCGGTTGAAGGTCCGCTTGACGGTCGCCGAGAGGGCCTTCTGGAGGAGCTCGGGGGAGATGTCGCAGTCGGTGGTGATGAAGCCGAGCATGGTCGCCATGTTCGGATGGATCATGCCCGAGCCCTTGGCCATGGCCCCGATGGTCACGGTCTTGCCCCCGATGTCCTCGGAGAGGGCGGCCTCCTTCTTCATCGTGTCCGTGGTCATGATGGCCTCGCGAGCGTCGATCGAGCCGCTCTTCGAGAGGCCGGCGACGAGCTCGTCCATCTTGGCCTCGATGACCGAAACGTCGAGGGGGACGCCGATGACGCCGGTCGAGGCGACGACGACGTCCCTGACGTCGACCGGGAGGCGGCTGGCGACGAAGGAGGCCATTTTGCGCGCGTCGGCGACGCCCTGTGCCCCCGTGCAGGTGTTGGCGTTGCCCGAATTCACGATGACGGCGCGGGCCCTCCCGTCGGCGAGATGCTCCTTTGTCACGATGAGGGGCTGGCCGATCACCTTGTTGGTGGTGTAGACCGCGGCCGCCGCGCAGGGCTTCTCGGACCATACGAGGGCGAGATCCTTCTTTTCCTTGTTCTTCCGGATGCCGCAATGGACGCCGGAGGCCGTGAAGCCGAGGGGGGCGGTGACACCGCCGCGGATGCTCTTCATTGAATGGCTCCTTTCGCCGGCACTCAGAAGGCCGGAGGAAGCATCGAGATCCCCAACCTCTCGTCGAGGCCGAGGGCGATGTTCATGTTCTGGATGGCCTGGCCCGCCGCCCCCTTCACCATGTTGTCGATGGCGGAGACGACGATGGCGGTCCTGCCGCCGCGGGCGAGGTGGAGGGAAATATCGCAATAGTTGGACAGGCGCACGTTGCGGTTGGTGGCAACCGATCCCAGCGGAAGCACTCTCACGAAGGGCTCCCCTGCGTAGAAGGAGGCGTAGAGTTCACGCAGGGTCGAGGCCTCGATGGGCTCGGCGAGGGGGGCATAGATCGTGCTGACGATGCCGCGGCCCATCGGCGCGAGATGGGGGGTGAAGATGGCCTCGACCGGGCGGCCGGCCATGGCGGCGAGGTTGCGTTCGATCTCGGGCCCGTGGCGATGCTCGCCGATCTTGTAGGGCGCGATCGAGTCGGCGGCCTCGGGATAGTGGGTCGTCTTCGTGGGCTCCTTGCCGGCTCCCGTGACGCCGGACTTGGCGTCGATGATGATTCCCTCTGTCTTGAAAACAGCCCTGGCCAGGCCGGGATACAGGCCCAGGGAAGCCGAGGTCGGGTAGCAGCCCGGGTTGCCGATGACCTTCGCCTTCGCGATCAGGGCGCGGTTGAGCTCGGGGAGGCCGTAGACCGACTCGGCGTGGAGTTCCGGAAAGCGATAGGGCTTGCCGTAGACCTCGCGGAAGGTTGCCTCGTCGTTCCCGAAGCGAAAGTCGGCGGAAAGGTCGATGAGGAGGGCGCCTCGTGGCCTCGTGCGCGCCGCGTGCTCCTCCGCGATGCCGTGGGGGAGGGACGAGAAGACGACATCGGCGGCCTCGGTCGCGGCCTCGGGGCTCACGAACCTGAGTTCCGGAAGGCCGCTTCCGCCGAGGCCGCCGAGGAGGTTGGGATAGACGCTGGCCATCGTCTCGCCCTCGGCGCTCGAGGAGGCGAGGACGAGCCTTCCCACGGAGGGATGGCCGAGGAGGAGGCGGGCGAGTTCGGCGCCGGCGTAGCCGGTGGCGCCGATGACGGCAACTGTGATCATTCAGGGCCTCCGCCAGGATCGCGTGAAGACACGTACCCTGCAAAGGTGGATCGCACCAGCATAGGCCGGCGCCGGGTTTCGTTACAGTGGGGGGGGATTAAGGACGACGGAGGGGGGGTGGGGTCGGGGGGCGGTGGGTGGCGTGGGTGGGAAGGGTTCGGGCGACGGCATTTCGGCTCCTCCGGGAGAGGGAGGCGGCGCGGGCGAGGGGCAGAGGACTATCGAAGAATCCCGACATTGTACCCTCCAAGGGCGACAGGATGGCTGACTATGGTAATTGCGCAAAAAAGCGTCAAGTGGGTGCCGTGGATATTTATGCGCCACCCTGCATGAAATCCCAATTGCCCGGGACTGGAGGAGGGGGCGAAGCCGAAGCGCGAGCCGCGAAGGCGGGGGCCGGGGCGACTTGCAGGGGCCGGGGTGGCGGGCAGGGGCCGGAGCTCCGGGCGGGGGCTCCGGGACGGATCGGGTGCCAGCCGGGCGCGCTCCCCGATTGCGGGCCCTCCCTGCGGTCGGATAGACTACGCCGAGGTTGTCGCGAATGAATACGATATTTCCCGCCACCCCCCCGCGCGGGGCCTGGTCCTGGCGCCCGGCGACGCCGTCCGTCAGAGACTGACGGCGGGGCGCGGTCCCCGCTAGACGACGTCGCCTTCAGGCCTGCGCGCCCTCCCCGTCGGCGGAGGCGTCAAAAGCCGCCGCATAACTTTCATTTCGGAGTACCATCATGGAACGCAAACGCATCCTCACGGGCGACCGCCCGACCGGAAAGCTCCACCTCGGCCACTACGTCGGATCCCTGGCGAATCGGGTGAGGCTGCAGGACGAGTACGAGTGCTTCTTCATCATCGCGGACCTCCATACCCTCACGACCAAGCCCGAGAAGGAAAATATCGAGGCCCTGGCCGACAACGTGCGCTCGGCGGCCCTCGACTACCTCGCCGTCGGCATCGACCCGGCCAGGTCGGTCATCTACCTCCAGAGCGCCGTGCCAGAGGTCATCGAACTCTCCCTCTTCCTCCAGAACCTCATCACCGTGCCGCGACTTTCGAGGGTGCCGAGCCTCAAGGAAATGGCCCAGGGCGCGGGCATCGAGGAGATGCCCTTCGGCCTCCTCGGCTACCCCGTCCTCCAGGCCGCGGACATCCTCCTGCCTCGCGCCCACCTCGTGCCGGTCGGCAAGGACAACGTCGCCCATGTCGAGGTGACGCGCGAGATCGCCCGTCGCTTCAATTACCTCTATGGAGAGACCTTCCCCATCCCCGACGCGATGGTCTCCGAGTACGGCTCCCTCGTGGGCACCGACGGAAACGCCAAGATGTCGAAAAGCCTTAACAATGCCATATTCCTTTCGGACGACGCGAAGACCGTCGAGAAACGCGTCATGTCGATGTACACGGACCCCAAGCGGGTCTCCGCCGACATTCCGGGAACCGTCGAGGGCAATCCCGTCTTCCAGTACCACGACGCCTTCAACCCGAACAAGGCGGAGGTCGAGGATCTCAAGTCGCGCTATCGCGCCGGCAAGGTGGGCGACGTCGAGGTCAAGGAGAAGCTCGTGAAGGCCCTCAACGCCTTCCTCGATCCCATCCGCGAACGCCGGGCGAAGTACGAGGCCCAGTCGGGCCTCTCCGACGAGGTCGTCTACGACGGCACGATGAAGATGCGCGAGGAAGCCCGCGCCACCCTCGTCGCCGCCAAGAAGGCGATGGGCATCAGCGCCGTGTGGAACCGCGTCTCGCGCAAGGCAGAAGAAGTGAAGAAGAAGCGGACCCCCAAATAGAGGCGGCGGGACATGTTGGCGCTCAGGACCCTGACTGTCGGAGACATTCCCGCGGTCGATCCCCTCCTCATGGCGGCCTATGGCAACCCCAAGAGCTTCGCGCCGAGGCTAGAGCGGCTGATCGCCCTCGAAGCGGAGGGCTGGATCCTCGCGGAGGGGGCCGATGCCACGACGGGGGAGGCCTTCGAAGGGCGGCCGCGACCGGCCGGCATGGGCGGCCTCGTCGTCATGGGCGAGACGGCCTACATCGGCCTCGTCGCCACCGATCCCGGCCTGCAGGGGAGGGGTGTCGCCACGTTGGTGATGCGCCGTCTCATCGAGGCCGCCTGGTCCCGCGGCTGCGCCCGCATCCTCCTGGACGCCTCGGAGGCCGGCCGTCCCCTTTACGAGAAACTCGGCTTCGTCGTTTTGGACAGTGTCGGCCTGTGGGAGCGTCCGGGAGCTCAGGCCCGCGAGGCCCACGTCAGGGATACGGGAATATCCACCCTCGCCGATATGGGAATCGCCATCGGCTGTCGAGCCGAAGAGCTTCCCCCCGCCCTCACCGAACTCGATCGAGAGTGTTGGGGCGACCGCCGAGGCAGGGTTCTGGCCTCCTTCGTCGCCGAAGAACCCGGCAGGGTCTTCGTGTCGCGGCGCCCGGACGGGGCGATGAGAGCTTATGCGATATATCAAGGGGCGGCCGGCATTCTGGGGCCTCTGGTCGCCCGTGAGGTCGGGGCGGCCGAGGCGCTGATCGGCCGAGCCGTCGAGGCCGCCGGAGCCGCGCCCTTGGCGGCCTACCTTCCCGGAGCGAATCTCGATGGGGCCCGTCTTCTCGAGGCCGCGGGATTCAGGCCCACGCGGAGCCTAACTCACATGGGGCTCGGCGCCCCCCTCGACCCGCGCCGCCGGCGCCTCATCTACTCGCAGGCCAGTTTCGCCCTCGGCTAGGCGCTTTTCCCGATACGGCCGCAGGTCGCGTCCGAGCCTTTATTTTCGTCGAGCGCCGGCGCGCCCGCTTGACCGAAGGGGAAGGTCGGCGCACCCTTTCTCCGTGCCGGGAGGCAGAGCCATGTTCGCCCCAGAAGAAGTGATTTTCGCACCGACGAGCCAATGCAACCTCCACTGCGCCCATTGCCGCGTCACGCGCACGAAGGACCTCCTCGACGTCGGAGCGGCGATCCGCTTTCTCGAGAGCTGCAATGACGCAGGCATTGACAGGGTCGGCTTTTCGGGGGGGGAACCCTTCCTCCGTCCGGACTTCCTCTCCGCCCTGGTCCGCGCCGCCGTCGACCGGGGCATGCTCTTCGACCGCCTGATGACGAACGGGGTGTGGCACGGCGACGAAGCCTCACTGCGCGCCGCCGTTTCGGCCGTCGAAGACGCCGGCTTCGACGGGGTCTACGGCCTCAGCGTCGACACCTGGCACGAGCAGGATGCGGCGAAGCTGGTCGCCTTCGTGCGGACTGTTTTCGAGCTTCGGGGCAGGAGGGACTGTCTCGAGATACTCTCCGTGCGCGCCGCGGACGAGGGTCCCGGCTTGGCCAAGTTGCGCGCCATCGCCGAGGCCTTCGGCGGGGAGCTCGAGGTCGAGCGCCATGGCGGCGAGCCCCTGTCGATCTCCGACGGGGCCTGGAGGGAGAGGCCGGAAAGCGGGGAGGATGTCCCCGAGGCCCTGTTCATCGACATACATCGCTTTCCCTACTCCGCGGCCATGGCCCCGGAGGCTGTCGGCGATCCCGCGCGGTCAATCGCGGGGGCGGAACCCTGGACGGATGGCGAATGGTTCGTGGACGATCTATGCGTCGGACCCGGCAACGTCCTGTACGTCCATCCGACCGGCGATGTCGCCGCCTGCTGTGGCTTCGCGAACGAGAGCCCCGGCCTCATCCTCGGCAACGTGGCGCGCGACGGCTACGCCGAGGTCCTGGCGCGGGCCGCCTCGAGCCCCCAGGTGCTGACCTGCTACGGCGGGGGGCTCGGCGCCCTTCGGGAAGGGCTGGAGGCCGAAGGCTTCGCCTTTCCCGGCAAGACGAAAGATCAGTGCTTTTTCTGCGACTATTGCGCGAGGGAGGGGCTCTTCGCCAAGGGCTGAGGAGGCCCTCCCCGTTGATGAAGGGCCGCGCCGCCGCTAGGATGGGGCCATGACAACGCAGGTCAAAATCGCGCGCTTCGGTCCGCTTTCCTTCTACGGGGACGCCCTCAAGATCGTCGTGCCGGTCATGCTCCAGCAGCTCATCACGAGCATGATCTCGCTGATAGACAACTTCATGGTGGCCGGCCTCGGCGACGAGAAGATGGCCGCGGTCAACGTCGCCAATCAGATCAACTTCGTCTGGCTCGTCGTCGTCAACACGGCCTGCATGGCCGGCGGTATTTATCTTTCCCAGCACCGCGGCGCGAAAAACCCTGGAGGGATGCGCCAGGCCTTCCGTTTCAAGCTCATCCTCTCCCTCGGCATCTCGGCCATCCATCTTGCCCTCTGTCTCCTCGTCCCGGAATGGCTCATCTCCCTCATGCTGGGAGGGAACAGCAACGTATCGGGCATCGTGAGCGAAGGCGCAAAATTCCTGCGTCTTTCGGCCCTCGCCTCGCTTCCCTTCGCCGTATCGATGTCGATCGCCTCGTCCTTCCGCGATATCGGAAAGACAAAGGTTCCCCTCGTCATCTCTTCCTTCGCCGCGGCGACGGCGACGATCCTCAATTGGCTCCTCATCTACGGCCGCTTCGGCCTACCCCGTCTCGAGGTCGAAGGCGCCGCTGTGGCGACCATAATCGCCCGCGTCCTCGAATGCGCGGCCTTCGTCGTCTGGCTCGCCCGGCTGCGTCCCGATTTCATGGTCAAGCCGGGGCGGATCCTTTCGATCAACAAGGGCCTCTTCGGCGAGATGCTCGGGCGCTCCGGCGCGATGTTCCTCTCCGAGACGGCCTGGGTGGTCTCCGAAACGATAATAACGGCGATCTACAACGGCAGGGGCGGGGCCGAGACTGTCGCCGGCATGGCCGCGGGTTGGACGATCGCCAATATCTTCTTCCTTGTCTTTCCCGCGATCCACACGGCCACGGGCGTCCTCGTCGGCTCGACCCTCGGCTCGGGCGCCCTCGACGAGGCCAGGGCGAAGGGGCGCTGGATCCTTTCCGGCTCGTTGCTCTTCGGGGCCGCGGCCGGCATCGTGGCCGCCCTCTCGACGGCCATCGTGCCGATCGTCTTCGGCAACCTCAGTTCCGAGGCTCGCGCGATCACCGTCGGATTGGTCTTCGTAATTAGTATGTATTTGCCCCTCTGGGCCCTCCTCAACGGACAGTTCGCCCTGTCGAGGGCGGGCGGCGACACGGCCATGGGCGTCTGGGTGGACGTGGGCGTAACCTACCTCGTGTTCATCCCCCTCGCCTTCGCCCTGGCCGACCTCAGCTCGATGGGCCCCGTCGTCCTTTTCGCCACGGCCAAGCTCTCCGACTTTCCCAAGGCCCTGGTCGCGCGTTGGTGGCTGGCCAAGGAACGTTGGATCAAGGACCTGACGACGGGAAGGAAGTCCTAGGGCGAATCCGGCCCCCGGGCGGGGGCGCTATCCCGATTTTGTACAAGAACCGCCAACAAAGCATAATCGACTACAATACAGGCCAGTCCGGTCCCCGCAGTCTTGTGTCCGAGAAGCTCGGGGCGTCGAGGCGCAAAGCCTGGCCGGAACTTCTGGTATCGAGGAGGTTGCGATGGCCGCCAAGGCTTCCTACATAATCGTCGGGGAAAACATACACTGCACGAGGGTGAGGTCGGTCTCCGGCAAATTCGTGGAGACCGACGCCAGGGGCCGGAGCTATCTGGTGTACAGGGACGAGGGCGAGAAGAAGCT
>Ga0307375_10004452_pt1 | contig 13392 bp, 8 predicted proteins | sample TR1MG_FD_202531 | JGI IMG/M metagenome (GOLD analysis project Ga0307375, IMG submission 202531) | Soil microbial communities from Risofladan, Vaasa, Finland - TR-1 | ecosystem: Environmental > Terrestrial > Soil > Coastal area > Acid sulfate soil | place: Finland: Risofladan, Vaasa | collected...
GTCGACGGCGCGGATGTCGTGCCGGCCGTGCATGCGGTGCTCGCCCGCATGGCGGCCTTTGCCGACGATGTGCGGAGCGGACGCTGGAAAGGCCACACCGGCCGGCCCATCCGCAACGTCGTCAACATCGGCATCGGCGGGTCCGATCTCGGTCCGGTGATGGCCTATGAGGCCCTGCGGCACTACAGCCGGCGAGACATGACGTTTCGCTTCGTCTCCAACATCGACGGCACGGATTTCATGGAGGCCACGCGCGACCTCGATCCTCAGGAAACCCTGTTCGTCGTCTGTTCGAAAACGTTCACGACGCTCGAAACCCTGACCAACGCGCACGCCGCCCGTGCCTGGTTCCTGCGCGCGTTCGGTGACGAGGCGTCGATCGGCCGGCACTTCGTGGCCGTGTCGACCAACGCCGAAGGCGTGGCGAAGTTCGGCATCGATCCGGCGAACATGTTCGAGTTCTGGGACTGGGTGGGGGGACGGTACTCCATGGATGCGGCGATCGGGTTGTCCACGATGCTGGCCGTGGGGCCCGCGGCCTTCGGCGAGATGCTCGCCGGCTTCCATGCGATGGACCGGCATTTCCGCAGCGCGCCGCTCGACCGCAACCTGCCCGTGATCATGGGTCTGCTCGCGGTGTGGTACGCCAATTTCTTCGGCGCCGAGACCATGGCGGTGCTCCCCTACGAGCAATACCTGAAGCGCTTTCCCGCCTACCTGCAGCAATTGACCATGGAGAGCAACGGTAAACACGTGACCCTCGACGGGACACCAGTGGACTACCAGACGAGCCCCATCGTGTGGGGCGAGCCGGGCACCAACGGCCAGCACTCGTTCTACCAGTTGATTCACCAGGGCACGCGCCTCATCCCGTGCGACATCATTGGCTTCTGCCAATCGCTCAACCCGCTGGGCGACCAACACGACCTCCTGATGGCGAACGTGTTCGCGCAAACGGAAGCGCTGGCGTTCGGAAAGACGGCCGCCGAGGTCGCGGCCGAGGGAACGCCGGCCTGGCTCGTGCCCCATCGCGTGTTTGAAGGAAACCGCCCGACCACCACGATTCTCGCCGATCGCCTCACGCCAACATCGCTCGGGTCTCTCATCGCGCTGTACGAACACAGCGTCTTCACTCAGGGAGCGATCTGGGGCATCGACTCGTTCGATCAATGGGGCGTGGAGCTGGGGAAAGCCCTGGCGCAGCGTATCGCCGGCGAATTGCAGCGGGACGAGCCGCCCGCCGACGGCCACGATAGCTCGACCAGGGCGCTCATGGGGCGGTATATGCGCGTACGGGGAGCGAGGGCATGACCGGATCGTTCGGTGCCACCGACGCGCTCTGCGTCAACACGATCCGCACGCTCAGCATAGACGGCGTCGAGCACGCGGCGTCCGGTCATCCGGGTTTGCCGATGGGCGCCGCGGCCATGGCCTACGTGCTGTGGACGCGCCACCTGCGCTACGACCCGGCCGATCCGGCGTGGCCGAATCGCGACCGGTTCGTGCTGTCGGCCGGGCACGGGAGCATGTTGTTGTACAGCCTGCTGTTTCTCACGGGGTACGGGCTCACGCTCGACGACCTCCAGCACTTCCGCCGCTGGGGCAGCCGAACACCGGGTCATCCGGAACGCGGCGTCACGCCCGGGGTCGAGGTGACCACCGGCCCGCTCGGCCAGGGCTTCGGGAATGCGGTCGGGATGGCGATCGCGGAACGGTGGCTCGCCGCCACGTTCAATCGCCCCGGCCACCCCATCGTGGACCACCGCACCTACGTCCTCGCGAGCGACGGCGACCTGATGGAGGGCATCGCCTCGGAGGCGGCGTCCCTGGCCGGCGACCTCCAACTCGGCCGGCTGATCGTCCTGTACGATTCGAATCGCGTGACGCTGTCGGCCACGACCAACGTCACGTTCCGGGAGGACGTGGGCGCCCGCTTCGCCGCCTTCGGGTGGCACGTGCAGGACGTGGACGGGATGGACCTGGCCGCGGTGGACGCAGCGCTCACGGCGGCCCGAGCCGACGAGCATCGGCCTTCGCTGATTGTCGCGCGTACGCACATCGGATTCGGGAGCCCCGACAAGCAGGACACGTTCGAAGCGCATGGCGAGCCGCTGGGCAACAACGAAGTCCTGCTGACGAAGCGTGCGTACGGATGGCCGGAGGACGCTCAGTTCTACGTGCCCGATGAGGCGCGGCGAGAATTCGAGAAGGTCGGCGTTCGCGGTGCGACGCTGCGAAGCGCGTGGCAAACGGACATGGAGGCCTATCGGACGGCTCAGCCGGATCTCGTGGCGGCGTTCGATCGGGCGATCGCCGGTGAGCTCTCGGCGCAATGGGACGCCAAGCTCCCCACGTTCACGCCGAGCGACGGCGACATGGCCACGCGGGACGCCGGCGGAAAGGTAATCGCCGCACTCGCCGGGTCGGTGCCGAATCTCGTCGGCGGGTCGGCCGACCTCGACCCGTCCACGCGTACGGCGATGAAAGGGAAGGGAGACTTTCAGAGCCCGGAGGTGCCGGAGGCAGGGCAGATCCCGCCCACGCAAGGGGCGGCCGGTGGGGTCTGGGGCTATGCGGGCCGGAACATCCACTTTGGCATTCGCGAGCACGCGATGGCGGCGATTCTCACCGGGATCGCCCATCACGGCGGCATGATCCCGTTCGGCGCGACGTTCCTGACGTTCTCCGACTACATGCGCCCGGCTATCCGGCTGGCGGCGCTGAGTGGGGCGCACGTCATCTACGTGTGGACGCACGACAGCATCGCGGTGGGGGAGGACGGCCCCACGCACGAGCCGGTGGAGCAGATCGCCGGCCTGCGGGCGATGCCGAATCTGGTCGTGTTCCGTCCCGCCGACGCCAACGAGACCGTCGAGGCGTGGCGCGCGGCGATCCGCCACGCGGACGGACCCGTTGGGCTGGTGCTCTCGCGCCAGAAGCTTCCGGTCCTCGACCGCTCGACCCTCGCCCCCGCCGCCGGAACGGCGCGGGGGGCGTACGTGCTGACGGACGCCGTTTCGGGCGCGCCGCCGGAATTGATCCTGATCGCCACCGGCTCGGAGGTTGCGCTCGCGCTGGGCGCGCACGCGCAGCTTGCCGCCGACGGCATTCGCAGCCGCGTGGTGTCAATGCCCTCGTGGGAGTTGTTCGAGGCGGAGCCGATCGAGTACCGGCATGCGGTGCTTCCGCCGGCCGTGCACGCCCGGGTCAGCGTCGAGGCGGCATCGCCGTTCGGGTGGGAGCGCTATGTGGGACCGATGGGCGCCATCATCGGTGTGGATCGCTTCGGCGCCTCGGCGCCGGGCCCCGTGGTCATGGCGCACTTCGGGTTCACCGTCGCGCACGTGGTCGCCGTGGCCAGGGAGGTGCTCGCTCGCTGACCCGGCGGCCACCCCCGTATGGCGCCGGCCGACCGGTCTATGTGTCGTCTCACAATACGCAAGGATGAGGGATACTACAATGCAGATGTCATGGTTGTGGCTGTGGTTGGTGTTCATGTTCGTGTTTCTTCTCTTCCCCATCGGCTATGGGTGGGGCTACCGGGGATGGGGGCCGCCGTACCCGAGATACATGCAACGCCGCCGGGGAGACCGCGCGGCAGCGCGCGGAACGCCGACCACCTTCAACCATCATGCCTGGGGGTTCGGCGGCGATGTGTTCTGGCTGCTGCTCATCTTCTGGGCCCTCACCTTCTTCTGGTGGCGCTAACGCGGCGTGGCCCCCGCCGAGCGCGGCGGAGGTAGTTCGCGGCCCATATGTACTACTCCGTCCGGCTGATTTCGCCCGAACCTATTTTGGTGTACACTGCATAGCTTGCCCGACTGCCCCACACTCCCACAACCTCGGAGTTCAATATGCGTACTCTCACGTTCGCCCTGGGCCTGGCGCTTGTCGCCGGATGCGCCAAGGAAAAGCCCGCGATCCAGGCCGCTGCCCCGCCGCCCCCGCCGCCGGCCGCGCCGGCACCCATCAATCTCGGCGTCGTCGCCGGGGACTGGACGGTCACGGTCACGCCCGCAGCGAGTGACAGTGTGCTGGTGACGTACAAGCTGCACGCGACCGCGGCGGATACGGGGTGGACGATCACGTTCCCCAATCGGAAGCCGATGGCGGTCCAGATCACGACCATGGGCGACAGCATCATGACGACCATGGCCACGTACGAGAGCGTCCTGCGAAAGAACACCAAGGTTTCCGTCGCGGGCGTCATGCACCTCGTGAATGGGCAGCTCGTGGGCACGACCACGGCACACTACACCACGACCAAGGCTGATTCGGTGGTGAACCTCAAGATGAACGGCATCAAGGCGCCGTAAGGAGCACGACACACTGACTGTGTCGCTCCCGCTCCTCATCGGGTTGTTTCTGGTGTCGGCCGCCGCCATCTGGGTGGCCGGCACCAGGCTTTCCGACGCGACCGACCACCTGGCCGTGCGCTTCGGCCTGGGCGAGGCGCTGGGCGGCATGATCCTGTTGGCCATCGCCACCAATCTGCCCGAGATCGCGATCACCGTCAGCGCCGCGCTGCGGGGCGACCTCGTGCTTGCCATCGGCAACATCCTGGGCGGCATCGCGTTGCAGACGGTGGTGCTCGTGTTCCTCGACATCTTCGGGTTGCGGAAGAGCGACCCCCTCACGTACAGGGCCGCGTCGCTGGTGCTGGTGCTCGAAGGCGCGCTCGTCGTGGCCGTGCTCACGCTCGTCGTGGTGGGAAATCAACTGGCATCGCCGCTGTTGTTCGGGTGGGTCCCGCCGGTGGAGACGCTCATCGCCATCGTGTGGATCGGCGGCGTATATCTCATCGGCCGGGCACGCCGAGGGCTGCCGTGGCAGGAACGCGGCGTGGCGCCGCCCGGCGGACAACGGACCCCCCGGGGACACGCCCGCATCAAAAAGCACGAGGCGGCGACGAAGCGGGGCGTCACGACGGCCCGGATTGCCGTGCGCTTCGCCGTCGCGTCGCTGGTGACGCTCGGGGCCGGCGCGGCGCTCGAGCTCACGAGCGGCGCCATCGCCGGGCGCGTCGGAATGAACGGACTCATCTTCGGCGCGACGATTCTCGCGGCCGCCACATCGCTGCCCGAGGTGTCCACGGGCATGGAGGCCGTCCGGTTGCACGACTATCAGATGGCGTTCAGCGACATCTTCGGCGGCAACGCCTTCCTGCCCGTGCTCTTTCTGGTGGCGGTGCTCCTGTCGGGGGCCAACGTGCTGCAGCTCGCGCGTCGGGCGGACGTCTATCTGGCTGCCGTGGGCATCCTGCTGACGGTCGTGTACCTCTGGGGGCTGATCTTCCGGCCGCGGCGGCAGATCCTCCGCATGGGCATCGACTCGCTGGCTGTGCTCGTCATCTACGTGCTCGGCGCGGTGGGGCTCCTGTTCGTGTCGAAGCGGTAGGCGCGTGTTGAATCACGGCGACCGGCATACGGCTCAACTTCGTATAGATCCGGCCCTTCCGTCGTAGCGGCCACCAATCGTAGAGGTAGATCTGCATCGGCCGCCACATCGCGACCCAGCCCGCGATCGTCAGGCTCTCGCGCACCACGCCGGCCCACGTGCCCGCCTCACCGGGGAGCAGCGTCTTGATGACCACGAGGCAGGCGATCAGGAAGACCAAGCCGATCATCAGGCTCGTGCGACCCTGCTTCATCAAGCGATGGAACTCCAACCGAGTCAATTGGGCCCGATGGGCGAAGTAGTTGTGCACGCCTTGCCGGATCAGCTCGGTGGGATCTTCCGCCGGCCATTGGTCCAGGTGCACGCGGAGCGTTACCGGCGCTCCCGGCGGGAACTCCTGGGCCCAGCTCACGATGTATTCCTCCGCGTCGTCGTCGAGGTCCTTCTCGATGAACGGGGAAGGGTCCATCGAATTGAAGAGCTGGCTCATGTCGCGCAACTTCAACTCGATGTTGTGCGTGTCCTTCGGGCGTGCTGCCGCCGTATGGGTCGTCGATGAGGGCATGACGCAAGCTCCGCACGATCTCGTGCGTCGGGATGATCGTTGAACCGCCGTGAAAGCATATCGGCGCGCGGATCGGCGTGCCAGCGTGTGCCGTCGACATCCGGACCGCAATGTCGCGCCGCTCGTCCGCGCCGGCACGTGGGCCGAGGCCTACTCCGTTCGTGCTAGGTCTTCTGGCCGATTGCCGGGCGTCGTGCCCCGGCGAAGATTGGGTGACATGGCATGCAATTGGGCCGGGCGCACTTCAACGGGTGGTAACGCATGGTTGTGGTGACGGACGTTGAAGGGGTGGCCGCCGACCGACGGCTCCGGAATTCGAATGCGTGCGCACGCCCATTCTCCACGTCGGAGTTGAAATGACTCCGACTCCTGACGATCAGGAGCCCAGGCCGGAGGAGCCCGATCACTCCCGCCGGTCATTCCTCGGCGCGCTGCTGGGCGTGGCGTCGGCGTCAATCGGCGCCCTTTTAGCGGTGCCTGTCTTCCGCTACATCCACTATCCCGTAAGCGCCGAAGCTGGCGCGGCGGGTTGGACCGAGATTGGCGCCGTGGCCAGCATTGCCGAGTCGCCGACGCCTGTGCGCCAGACGCTGACCGTCGTCGAGCGCGACGGATGGCGGGAGATCGGGAGTCAGCCGGTGATCTATCTCATCAACACCGGTGGCAAGATCACGGTGTTGTCCGCGATCTGCCCGCACCTCGGATGCACGCTCCCCTGGGATCCGGAACGCAAGGAATTCGTGTGTCCGTGCCACGGGGGCACCTTCTCGGCAAACGGCACGTACGTGTCCGGGCCTCCGCGCCGCTCGATGGATTCGCTGGACACGAAGCAGTCAGACGGCAAGCTCTTGGTGAAGTATCAGTACTTCCGGCCCGACGTGGCGGCGAAAGAGGTTACCGGGTGACGGACGGTCACCAGCAACCGGAGCCGGAGCCCCGGTCCGTCGCGCGCGAGCCCAGGCCGGGCGTGCTCCGGCGCCTCTGGACGTGGACCGACCGGCGCACCGGAGTGGATCGGGTCCTGCGGCACTCGCTGGATGAACCGATCCCCGGGGGGGCGCGGTTCGCCTACGTGTTCGGATCCGCGCTGCTCTTCATTTTCGTCTCTCAGGCGGTCACGGGCATTTGTCTGGCGCTGTACTACGTGCCGTCACCGATCAGCGCGCACGTGAGCGTGTCCTACATCGTCAAGGACGTGGCCGCCGGCGCGTTTCTGCGCAGCCTGCATTCGTACGGCTCGAGCGCCATGATCATCGTGTTGCTCCTGCACATGCTGCAGACCTTCCTCTACGGGTCCTACAAGGGGAAGCGGGAACTCCTCTGGCTCTCCGGGTGCACGCTGGCGCTGCTCGTGTTGGGCATGGGGTTCACCGGCTATCTGCTGCCGTGGGATCAGAGCGCCTATGGCGCCGGCTCCGTCGGCACGGATCTCATGGGGCAGATACCGTTCATTGGCGAACGCTTACGGCTGCTGTTGCGGGGCGGCAACATGATGGGCGCCCTGACGCTGTCGCGCTTCTACGTGCTTCACATTCTGATAATTCCGGTGTTGATCGTGGCCCTGATCGCCACCCACGTGCTGCTGTTTCGCAAAGCGGGCGCCGCCGGCCCGATGTTCGAGGATCCGGTGCGGCCCCGCCTGCCGACCGGGACGTTCTATCCCAAGCAGGTGCTCATCGACATGGGCTTCGTGTTGGTGGTCATGGGCGTGCTGGGCATGCTCGCGCACTTTGTGCCCACCACGTTGGGACCCGTGGCCGACCCCGCCAACACGACGTACGTGCCCCGGCCGGAGTGGTATTTCCTGCCGATGTTCCAATGGTTGAAGCATTGGGAGGGCGCGCGCACGGTGATCGGCGTGGTGATCATCCCCGGCACGCTCATCGGGCTCGTGTTCCTGCTGCCGTTCATGGATCGCGGCCTCGAGCGCCGGCCGTGGCGCCGGCCCATTCCCGTGGGCGGCGTGTTCATCGTGCTGCTCGGGTTGGTATGGCTCGGGTTGTCCAGCCACCTCGCCGACGCGCGCGATCCCGCGGTCGCCGCGCAACTCGCGGAACAGGCGACGCAGGAACATGCGGACCTCTACACCGCGTTCCGACCCTACTCGGCGTCGCCGGTCGGCGGAGGCGTGGCGTCACCCGCGCTCGATGCCACGGTGGCCGAGGGCAAGGGCATTTTCGATTCGCACGGGTGCAGCGGGTGCCACGGCGCGAACGGCGGCGGCGCCATCGGGCCGTCGCTCACGCACATCGGCGGCCAATTCCCCCCGGCGGCTTTGACCGCTCTGCTCAAGGCACCGTCGGCCCCGATGACGGCGGCGGGCATGGTGCCGTTGACGCTGAACAAAGGGGAACTGGCGTCGCTCGTTTCCTACCTGACCAGCCTGGGAGGCGCCTCGACCGCTGCCACCGCGGCGGCGGCGCCGGATTCGTCGGCAGCTTCGTCCCCGGCGACGGGGACGACAGCCGGCGCGCCGCCCGGGGCGTCCGTCGCAGGAGCGGTGGCTTCGACGCCCGGCGCAACCGCCCAGGGGAAGAGCCTCTTTGATTCTCACCGCTGTAGTGGATGCCACGGGGCGACCGGTGGCGGAGGCGTGGGGCCGGCCCTCACGCACATCGGCAGCACGTTCCCGCCGGCGAAGTTGACGGCGCTGCTCAAGGCGCCCAATGCCAAGATGACGGCGGCCGGCATGACGCCGCTCACCTTGAGCGCGCCTCAGTTGAAGTCGCTGGTGACGTACCTGTCCAGCCTCGGAGGCGCCGCGAGCGCACCCGCGGCGGCGTCAGCCGTGGCGGCGCCTGCCGCGGCGGCGCAGCCCACGCCCCCTCCCACTTCGACGGTGAAGACCAGCGCAGACTCCGCGCACCCGCCGGCCGCGTCGCAGGCGAAGCCAACGCCGGTCGCGGCCAGCGGCGGCGCGCCGCCGAATTCTGCGGGCCAGGGGGGCGCCATCTTCACGTCGCAGGGGTGCACCGCGTGCCATGGCGTCGGCGGCGTTGGCACCACGAGAGCGCCCGCATTGACCGCCATCAGCAAGACGCTGTCCCCCGCGGCGATGACCCACCTGTTCGGACATCCCACGGCGCAAATGCGCAATGGCGGCATGCCCCCGATCCATTTGAGCGCCACGCAGTTGAGCGCCCTGGTGGGCTACCTCCAGCAATTGGGTACGCCCGCCGCGGCGCCGACGGCCGTCGGCACACCGGCGTCCGGTGCGGCGATTGCCGGAGCTGCCCGTCCCGCAGCTTCCGCGAGCGACACGAGCACGGCCCCGGTGCCGTTCACCGCGCTCGAGTCCAGAGGCGAGACGATCTTCAACGCCCACGGCTGTGCGCAATGTCACGGAGCCAAGGGTGTGGCCGGAACCGTGGCCGCACCGGCGCTCGCCGGCATCGGCCGGTACTTCACTCCCACGGTGGTCGCGGCGGTCCTCCTGCACCTCACCGAGCGTATGCGAGCGGGGGGAATGCCCCCGGCCGGCGTGCGCGGCAACGACTTGAAGGCACTCGCCGCGTACGTGAGTCGCATTGCCGACCCGCAGCCCAGCCACCCATGACCTCGCGGTTTCCAGCACCCCGCAGCCCCATGTTCCTCGTCGCCGCGCTGTCCGCCGCGCTCCTGACCGGGCCCGGAGTGGCGAGCGCCGCAGCATCTGGGAATCCCGAATCCGGTCGCGTCACGTCTCCGGCCGCGCTCGCCGCCCTGGTGGCCCGCGCGACCCGCGCCGGCGTCCCGGGGTACTCGCGGCAGACGGGGCTCGCCTGCGGCGTGTGTCATTACGGATTTCCGCAACTCACGCCATTCGGGCGCCTGTTCAAGCTCAATGGCTACACGATGACCGGGCTCAAGCCGATCGTCTCAAGAACCGACAGCGCGGCGCGGGCGTCGCTCTCGCTCAGCCCCATCGGGCCGGTGTCGGTGATGGCGCTGGCATCGGCGACGCGCATCGCCAAGGCCCTGCCGGGCACGATCGGGACCACGGCACAGTTTCCGCAGCAGATGAGCGTGTTCCTGGCCAGCGGGATCACCGACAAGCTCGGCATCTTCACCCAGTTCACCTATGAGGACCAGGCCGGAACATTCGGGATCGACAATACCGATCTCCGGTTCGCGACCCACACGACCCTCGCCACGCATGATCTGATCGTGGGCCTCACGCTCAACAACAATCCAACGGTGCAGGACGTGTGGAACTCCACGCCCGCCTGGAGCTATCCGTTCGTCTCCGCGGCGGTGGCGCCAACGCCGGCCGCGGGCACGCTCCTCGAGGGTGCGCTCGGTCAGTCGGTCGTTGGCCTCGGCGCGTACTCCCTGTTCAACAACTGGTTGTACACCGAGCTGAGCGGGTATGCGTCGGCGCCGCAGACCGTGCCGCTGCCGCTGGATTCCGGGGCCACGAATATCATGCGGTCCGTCTCGCCGTACTGGCGCGTGGCCGTGCAACACGACTTCTCGTCGGACTATCTGATGGTGGGGACGTTCGGGATGCGCGCCCAGATGTATCCCGTCGGAGTGACCGGCCCGGCGAACACGTACACCGACTTTGGGTTCGACGCGCAACTCGAACACCGGCTGTCCAGCGGCATGCTGATCGGGCGTGCCAGCTACATCCACGAGAATCAGGATCTCCCGGCGTCGGTCGCCGCGTCGCCGCCGGTGTCGCAGAACCTTTCGAATGCGCTCAACAGCTACAAGATCAATCTGTCGTACCTGCCCAGCCCCACGCACACGCTCACGGTGGGGCTGTTCGGCGTCTCCGGGAGGGCCGATACGCTGCGCTATGCATCGTCCGGCGTGACCGGCAGCAGCACCTCGAGCCCGGCGAGCCGGGGCGCGAGCATCGAGCTCGTGGTCTATCCCTGGCTCAACGTGAGCCTCGGCGCGCAGTACGTGATGTATCAGCGGTTCAATGGCGGGTCGCGCAACTACGACGTGCCGGTCAACGGTCGCAGCGCCAGCGACAACAACACCCTGTATCTGTACCTGTGGCTGGCGTACTGAGCCGCACGGACGACTTCGCCTCACACCGCCGTCACGTCTTCCGTCAGTCGACTTCGGGGCCGGGGTCGTTCTCGGCGCCGCCGCTGCCGGCGCTGCCGAATTCGGCATTGAAACGCTGATGAATGCCCGCGGCAGGTGTTGGACTTCGCGGCGGAGGGGGGATCGAGGCGTGCGGGAGACCGCCGCGCCAGGGATTCCGAGCAGGAGCGCATGCCGTCCAAGCAGCGCACGGCGAGCCGGCCAGATTTCGCGGGAGCGTCGTCACGTCGATCGCATTCGTGCCACGTGCTAGGCGAGCGCCGCGTATGGCAACGCGGAAGAATCCACTGAGCGTGCGGCTCACGCCGTCAGGCCACCGTTTTCGCCGGATCAGGCGAGTCGCCGCGCGGCTCGCGGGTTGACGCCTTTCGAAACTCTTCTCTTGCGAATTCTGGATCGGATATTATATCCATTGCCAACGTCCTACTCCGCAACTCCGGTCGCTCCCTGGCGATATGCAGGCGACCTAGAGGCGGGTGCACTGCCGTATGGCGCTCGTCGCCCCGACGCGTTCGTCCGCGTCCCGAGATCCCTTTTCCCTAGTTTGGCCATGACCAGAATCGACGTGGTGAACACCGCTCCAGGGAGCCCGGGCTGATCCCGTCTCGCACGCATTGGACGTTGCCGCTGAAGGGCGCACGACTCGCGAGAACCGCGTCGAGAACGCCCGCCCGACAGATGGCACGAGTTCCACTCGCATCACTTGGCTGGGTAGTGGCTCGGCCATAGGGGCTCATGGGTGTTGAGCCGAATGTCACGGATGTCGTCGGACACCACGACGGGTTGCCCTCGGAGGATCTAATGAAGCGATTGCTGCTTGCGGTTGCCGTGCTCGCCGGATTCATGCTCGCCGTACCTGTGGCTTCACAAGCGCAGACGGTAACAGTCTCCGGCCGCGTGACTACTCAGACTGGGGAGGTCATTCCCGGAGCCGACGTCGGCGTCACCGCCTTGCGAGTGGGCGCGATCACCGACGAGCAAGGCAGATACTCGTTCACCTTCCCCGCCGCACGCCTCACGGGCCAATCCCTGACTGTCGTGGTGCGCCGCATCGGCTACCTGTCGACGAGCCGGACCATCGTGCCGCGCGTGGGGGCGACGGCGACGGCCGATTTCTCCCTCGTCGCGGTGGTGAATCAGCTCGAAGGCGTCGTGACGACCGCGCTTGGCTTGCAGCGCGAGAAGAGCCAGCTGGGCACCGCGCAACAGGAGATCTCGAGTTCGGAACTCAACACGACGCATACGCAGAACTTCGTGGATCTCCTCTCGGGCAAGATTTCCGGCATGACCGTGACGGGATCGGGAACACCAGGCGCCTCGACGAAGATCACGATTCGTGGATCGAACTCGATCAACGGCGACAACAATCCCCTGTTCGTCGTGGATGGGGTACCCGTCTCCAGTGATGATCGCGGGGGGTCGCCCAACGTCGGAACGCTGGCCAATGCCGCATCGCCGGGACTCGATCTCGGAAGCGTGATCAACGACATCAACCCGGATGACATCGCGTCGATCTCCGTCCTCAAGGGGCCGAACGCCGCGGCGTTGTATGGGTCCCGAGCAGCCAACGGCGTGATCGTCATCACCACGAAGCATGGGGCCAGCAGCGGCTCGAAGCTGCGCATGGCGCTGAACAGCACGTATACCCTGGCCCGCCCGTCCAAGTACATGGACTGGCAGAATCAGTATGGACAGGGGTCGGGCGGGCAATTCGCGTTCGTGGATGGCCGGGGCGGCGGCGTCAACGACGGCTATGACCAGAGCTATGGCCCGCGCATGAGCGGCCAGCCAATTCCGCAGTTCGACAGCCCGGTGGTGAACGGCGTCCGGCAGGCCACGCCGTTCATCCCGCATCCCGACAACGCCAACAGCTTCTTCCAGACGGGGACCGATTTCTCCAATACCTTCTCGGTGTCCGGCGGCACGGACGACGCCAACGGTCGATTCTCGATGGGCAACACCGAGATCAAAGGCGTCATCCCGAACAATACGTTTCGGACGCTGACCGGCGACCTGGCCGGAAACTTCCGCCTCGGCAGCCGACTCAACATGACGGGCTCGGTCCAGTACGTGCAGAGCCAGGCGCACAATCGGCCTGGCCAGGGCTACAACACGTCCATTCTGGAGCAGTTCATCTGGTTCGGACGCCAGGTGAACATGTCGGAACTCAAGGCGCAGCAATACGACGCGAACGGCAACTTGTACAACTGGAACTACAACTTCCACAACAATCCGTACTGGTTGCAGTACGACAATCCGGAATACGATAACCGCAATCGACTCATCGGCAACGTGAGTGCGGTCTACAATGTCTCGAGTTGGTTGACGGCCACGCTCCGCGGCGGCCAGGACTACTACAATTGGAATATCAACCGCGACTTCGCCGCCGG
>Ga0307375_10004457_pt1 | contig 13384 bp, 2 predicted proteins | sample TR1MG_FD_202531 | JGI IMG/M metagenome (GOLD analysis project Ga0307375, IMG submission 202531) | Soil microbial communities from Risofladan, Vaasa, Finland - TR-1 | ecosystem: Environmental > Terrestrial > Soil > Coastal area > Acid sulfate soil | place: Finland: Risofladan, Vaasa | collected...
ACGAGCGCAGGTCAACGACAAGTCCTGGCTGAAGGCGACACCCGCCGACACGCCGATGACTGGCCTGGCCGACGACCTGGCAGACGGAGTGACTGCCCGGCAGACTGACGGCCGGATCCACCACTTCCTGCTCCCTGCCGCCGGATGGGGTTCCGCCGTGGAGGCGAAGGAGGCCCGGGATCTCGCTCCCGAAGCAGCCTCACGGCTGCGCGAGTGGCGCAAATCGATCACAAACAAACCGAGCCGCAAGCAGGTCGATGCTCTCGTCGAACTCGCCCACCGGGCCGAATCCCTCTGGCAACTCAGCCTTCGGCGCCTCCAGATCGCCGAGCAGGAGGCACGCCGCAACATCCCCCTCTGGGGCCAGGAAGCCCCAGACCACATGCCCGCCGTCAGCCGTGAGCAGATCGAGGCTACGCTCAGCGATCCCGATGGCGCCTACCAGCGGCTGCGCCGGGTCATGAACTCCTGGGCCGCCCTGTGGTTCTGGCCGCTCACCGACACCGGGGACGACACCCCGCCCAGTCTCGATGAGTGGATCACCACCTGCCAGGAACTGCTCGGCCGCGACCCGCAGGCGCGAAAGGCGGGGCCGGGCGTCGCGGACCTCGCCTCGACTGCCGGCTGGGAAGATCTGGGCGCGGCCGAGGAACTCAACCTGGTCTTCGCGGGAGCCAAGCCACTGGCCGATGTAGTGAAGGGCCACTCCTGGCTGCGCACCTGCGAGGAGGTTTCGGGCCAGCAAGGCTTCTTCCACTGGGAGCTCGATTTCGCGACGATCTTCGCGCGCGGCGGATTCGACCTCCAGGTGGGCAACCCGCCCTGGGTGCGACCGCGGGCAGACCCCGACGCCCTACTTGCGGAGGGCGACCCCTGGTGGCAACTTGCCCTCAAACCCTCAGAAGCCGACCGCGAAGCGAAGCGAGCCCCTACGATCGACCTCCCGGGCATCCGTGATCTTGTCGTAGACGGGACAGCAGATGTCGCGGTCACAGCGGAGTACCTCGGCTCGGGGCAGGCCTACCCACTTCTGGCGGGCCTGCAGCCTGACCTGTACCGGTGCTTCATGGAGCAGACCTGGAGCCACGCATCGCCCCGCGGAGTCGTCACCCTGGTCCATCCCGAGTCGCATTTTACCGACGAAAACGCGGCGCTGCTCCGCGAGCAGACATATTTGCGGCTTCGCCGACACTGGGAGTTCATCAACGAGCTTAAGCTCTATGAGATTCACCACCAAAAACGATACGGCGTCCACATTTATGGACCGCCTGGTACCAAAGTCGCATTCCTCATGGCGTCATCTCTCTATCATCCAGACACGGTAGAACGATCTCTTAGGCATGACGGGTCAGGCGAAGAGCCCGGTCTCAAAGACCCGGAAGGGAATTGGGATCTTCGCCCGCACCGCGAGCGGATTCTCCGTGTTGCCGATACGACGCTCCAAGCGTGGCACGCAATCATGGAAGACGATTCTCTGCCGACTCGGCAGACCCGTATGGTCTACACGATAAACACTGCAGCCGCCGAGGTGTTGGAAATAATGTCCCGTCAGCCACGCATCGGCTCGCTCGGCCTGGACTTCTCAGCTGGATGGCACGAAAAGAACGACCGCACGAAGGGCTACTTCAAATCCTCGTGGGGAGCACCGAAATCGTGGGATGACGTAATACTCCAGGGTCCGCATCTCTTCGTCGCTACTCCCATGTACAAAGCCGTGAACCCAACAATGAAGCACAAGACCGATTGGTCGTCAACAGACTTTGAGATGCTATCCAGTGATGCGATTCCTGTCACAGCCTACAAGCCCATAGGTGACAGGAACCGATACGACAGTGACTACACGCAGTGGGAATTCGGTCCGGCCCGGAGACAATACCGGATCGCTTGGCGGACGATGGCGGCGAGTACAAACGAGCGGACGCTCATTTCATGTCTTATTCCACCGGGGGCAGCTCACGTGGACGGAATCTTTTCTGCCGGACTGCCTTACAAAGCCCATGAAACGCTGTGTGCACTATCTGGATTCCTGGGCTCACTTCTGCTCGATTTTGCCGTGCGAGCGGCACCGAAATCGACTATCCGTGCCGCAGCCGCTAACCGCCTGTCAGTGCTGATTGGTCATCCGCTACAGATCTCCCTCGTCATGCGCACCCTACGCCTTAACTGCGTCACGACCGCGTATGCAGACCTCTGGCACGATGTCTATCAGGATGGATTCGCCGCCGAGCGATGGGCCAGCGGGCGAGACCGGGCCAACCGGCCGGAGCTAGGCACGGTCGCAGACATGTGGACCTTGAGCACACCGCTGCGGATCGCCGAGGATCGCCGACAGGCCCTCCTAGAAGTAGACGCTCTTGTGGCGCTGATGCTGGGTGTCACGGCGGATCAGTTGTGCACTGTGTACCGTACGCAGTTCGCTGTCCTCTATGGCTACGACAACCGCGAATATGTCTACGATGCCAAAGGCAGACTCGTGCCAAATTCGGTGCTGACCGTGTGGCGGGCGAAGGGTGACCGGCTGAGCGCAGAGGAGCGGACAGCCACAAACCAGGCCGGAAACACCTACACGTACGAGCTTCCGTTCCGTCTCCTCGACCGGGAGGCCGATATACGTCAGGCTCACGCGGAGTTCGAGCGCAGGCTGGCTGCCAGTGGCTGAGCTTCTGCCTACCGTCCAGGCAGGCGAGATCCGGACTGGCCTGCTGGACTACCTGACCACGACGTTCGCGCTCGCCGACCCGGACGCGCAGCTGGCGCTCGCGGACTTTCTCAGCGATCGCGCGAACGGCATTTTCAAGGGGCCGTATCTCCGGCTGCGGCTGCCGTTCCGGCCTGCGGAGGATGGCTGGCAGCAGATCCTGGGCTGGGACATCGGGATGACGCCCTACAGTCATCAGGCGCAGGCCTTCGCCCGGCTGAGCAGCGCCGACCCGGGACCAGACAAGCCCAGGCCGCTGCCGACCCTGGTGACGACTGGCACCGGTTCCGGCAAGACTGAGGCGTTCCTCTATCCCATCCTGGACCACGTGCTGCGCGCCCGCCGGGACGGCGTTCGCGGGACGAAGGCACTCATTTTGTACCCGATGAACGCCCTCGCGAACGATCAGGCAGCGCGGCTCAGCCAGTTGCTGACCAGCCGCCCGGAGCTCGCGGGGATCGCTGCGGCGATCTACACCGGCCAGGATGGCCCGCGGCGGACGATGGTGACAGCGGACGGCCTGATCACCGATCGCGCGATCATCCGCAGCGAGGCGCCGGACATCTTGCTGACCAACTACAAGATGCTGGACCTGCTGCTGTTGCGCAGCACCGATCACCCGATCTGGCGGCAGAGCGCGGTGAGCCTGCAATACGTGGTGCTGGATGAGTTCCATACCTACGACGGCGCCCAGGGTACCGATGTCGCGATCCTGCTGCGCCGCCTCGGCCTAGTACTGAAGAGTTACCTGCCGGACGGCTCGCTCACCGACGCCGAGCGTGCCCGTCCGCTGGGCCGTGTCACCCCGGTGGCGACATCGGCGACACTCGGCGACAAGGGCGATCCGGCGGCGATGACCGAGTTCGCGCGGACCGTCTTCGGCGACGAATTCGATTCCTCCAGTGTCGTCACCGAATCCCGGCTCACCCTAGCCGAGTGGTCCGCTGGTGCCGCCAGCCATGTCGCCGCGCTCGGACTGTCGCCCCGGCGGCTCACCAGGGCGGACCTGGCGGGCGTGAATGACATGGTCGCTGGGCTCGGGCCGGACGCGGACCCGCGCACCCGGGCGCTGGCCGTTTTCGGCGGCCTCTATGACACGGACCGCGACTCGCTGGCCATGGCCATCGGCGACGACCCGCAAGCCCTGCTTCCGCTGATCTGCGCGCATCCGCTCGCGCAGGAGCTGATCGAAGCGGCCGAGCACGCGACGCACCTGACAGCGCTCGCGGAGCGCCTCTTTCCCGGGCCGGCCCCAGGCCCGCTTCCGGCTGGCGAGGACCAGCGCGTCACATTCCTGGTGCACCTAGTGGCGACCCTCAGCCACATCCGCGCTCGCGCCGGGCGGCAGGCACCCGGCGTGGACCTGCATCTGTGGGTCCGGGAGCTTTCCCGGATCGACCGGGTCGCCAGTTCGGCTGTGCGCTACCTGTGGAGTGACGACGGTGCGCTCACCGACGCGGGACCCACCGATTCCGGCGCGGCACCGCATGCTTTCCCGGCCTTGTACTGCCGACACTGCGGTCGCTCAGGCTGGGGCGTCGGCCTCGCACCGGTGGGCTCGAACCTGGACACCGAGGACACCGGGATCCGCCGCAACCACGCGTCCCGCGAGGGGCGATTCCGGGCGCTGATCTACGCCCCGGCCGAGGCTGATCATGCCGCAACCGCGGGGTTGCGGCCTGGCTCTGACAGCTCGGTCGAGGGGCTGCGCTGGTTCTCGGTCCGGCAGCGTGTGCTGCTTGCCGAGGCTCCGGCTGAGGATGATCCTGATTACCTGGATGGCCTGATCCTGCCCGTGCTGACTCAGACCGGACCGGACGCCGACGATGACGCGCGAGATGACACCTGCCCGTCCTGCCAGCGTAAAGACGGGATCCGGTTCCTCGGCAGCGCGATTGCCACACTGCTGTCGGTGACCTTGTCGACGCTGTTCGGCGATGAGAATCTGGATGCGCGCGAGAAGAAGGCACTGGTTTTCACCGACAGCGTTCAGGACGCGGCGCACCGGGCCGCGTTCGTCGAGAGCCGCTCCCATGTGCTCACTTTGCGCTCGGTCCTGCGCCACACGGTGGGTGAGCGCGCTATGACGCTGGACGCGCTGGTGGACCAGGCCATCGCAGACGCCGGTGACGATAGGTTCCGGCGGTACCGGCTGATCCCGCCCGGCTTCGCTGACCGCGAGGAGTTCGCGCCGTTCTGGCAGCGCAAGACGGCCCAGGAGGTACCCAACCGGGTTCGGGGCCGGGTCCGGCGGCGGCTCCTCTTCGACGCTGTCATGGAGTTCGGCCTGCAGTCAGCGGTTGGCCGCACGCTGGAGCAGACCGGCAGCGTCGTCGCGGAGGTGGACGCGGGAGAGTCACCGGCCCTGGCCGGGATCGCCCGGGCGGCGATCACGGCGACGGAGGGACAGGAGACACTCGAAGGCGAACTCGGGGCAACGCCAGATGAGCGTCTGGCCGCGTGGGTCCGCGGCGTACTGGAGCGGATGCGTGTTCAGGGCTCCATCGATCACGAGTGGTTCGGCAAGTTCATCGAGGAGGATGGCAGCCGCTACCGCATCTGGGGCGGCCGGCCGCGGGGGCAGGGCATGCCGGCCTTCCCGAAGGGCCGGCCGGCCCCGGCCTTTCCGCGCATCGGGCCTGGCATCCACATCAGGGACCCGCTGCTCGATTCGGTCACGTCCGCGCAGTCCTGGTACGCGCGGTGGACCGCCCGGTGCCTGGGAGTCACCAGCGGTCACGGCGCCCGGCTCGCACGGCAGCTTCTTGACCGGCTCGCCCGCGCCGACGTGCTGCGGGCCCATACGACCGGCAGCAAGGGGACGGTCTACGCGATCCGCGCCAGCACCGTCATCGTGGCGCCGACGTCGCTGGAGGACATGAGAGCCGGCCGCACCCTGCTGACCTGCCCCGTCTGCCACGTCCGGCAGCCTGGCACGCCCGCGGTCATCGGCCAGCTTGACGGAGCCCCGTGCCTGCTGGCGAGGTGCCCCGGCACGCTGCGGCGGGAACCCCGTGCGGACAACTACTACCGCAACCTTTATGCCTCCCGGGACATGCGGCGCATCGTCGCGCGGGAGCATACGAGCCTGCTTGAGGATAAGGAGCGCCTGACCTACGAGGCCGAGTTCCGGAGCGGGCAGGACAAGCCGGGCGCGCCGAACGTCCTGGTCGCGACGCCCACCCTGGAGATGGGCATCGACATCGGCGACCTGTCTGCCGTGATGCTGGCGTCCCTGCCCAGGTCGGTCGCCTCCTACCTGCAGCGGGTCGGCCGCGCGGGTCGGCTTACCGGCAACGCGCTGAACCTGGCGTTCGTGACGGGCCGGGGCGAGAACCTGCCGCGGCTGGCTGACCCGCTGTCGGTCATCAACGGCATGGTCCGCCCGCCGGCTACGTACCTGAGCGCGGAGGAGATCCTGCGGCGCCAGTACGTCGCTCACCTGGCCGACCTGCTCGCCGCCGACGAGGACCGGCCGCATCCGCACCGCGCCGACCATGCCATGGCGAGCGCCGATGACGGCACCTATCTCGGCGACCTCATCGCCGTCGCCGAACGCGACGCCGGGGCGCACCTGACGCGTTTCCTCGGCAGTTTCACTGGCCTGGCCGACGCCTCCCGGGAGAGCCTGCGCACCTGGGCGACCCCGATAACCGCCGAGCCGCGCACTAGCGGCCTGGCAGCTCAGCTCTACCAGGCGTCACTGCGCTGGCGGGAGACCGTTGAGGAGCTTGAGCGCCGCAAACTCGCGCTGCAGACTGCCCTGCCGGAAATCGAGCGGATCGCCGAGCTGCCGGCTGCCAGCGACGACGACAAGCGGGCGCTGCGCTCCGCCCGCGCCGGGCTCAGGCTGATCGGGCATCAGCTTGATCGGCTGCGCGGCAGGTACTGGATCCAGGTCCTTGAGGAGTTCGGCGTACTGCCGAACTACACGCTGCTCGATGACAGCGTCGTCCTGGACGTCTCGCTCACGTGGGTGGATCCGGAGACCCAGGAGTACCGGTCCGAGGCCGCCAGCTACCACCGGTCATCCGCCAGCGCGCTGAGCGAGTTCGCTCCCGGGGCGACGTTCTACGTCCAGGGGCTGGAGATCACCGTCGACGCGGTGGACCTCGGCACCGATGACTCGGCGATCCACGTCATCGCCGTCTGCGCCGGCTGCGGTTATGCCCGGGTCCCCGACGCGGCTGCGCCGCAGGACGGGCTGAAGGCGTGCCCGCGTTGCGCCAGCCCTTCGATCGCCGGCCGGGAGCAGCATCTTGATGTCGTGGAGCTGGCCCGGGTCTCCGCCGAGATGCGGCGGGATGAGGCCGCGATCAGCGATCGCACGGACGAGCGCAGGCGGGAGTGGTTCTCGGTCACCGCCGCCGCCGACATCGACCCGGAGTTCATCGCCCGCCGCTGGTACGTCAACGACTACGACTTCGGCACGAAGTACCTGCGGCGCGTCGTGATCCGCTGGCTAAACCTGGGCCGCCACGGCGCCCACGGCGCCACCCGGACTTTCGCGGGCGAGGAGGTGACGGCGCCCTTGTTCCGGCTGTGCGAAGGCTGCGGCGTGCTGGACCGGACCAGCGGGACCAACCGGCCGGAGGAGCACCGCGCCTGGTGCCGGTACCGGAAAGCGCTGCAGGAGCACACCCGGACCGTTGCCCTGGCTCGCACCCTGACCACCCAGGGCGCGGTGATTCGGCTTCCGCGATCGGTCACGATCGGCGACCAGTTCGCGGTGCCGAGCCTGGCCGCCGCGCTGCTGCTCGGCTTGCATGAGCAGATCGGCGGCAGCCCGGACCACATCGATATCATCCAGATCGCCGAGCCCGTGCCAGGAGAGAGCGGCACGACGAGCGAGGCCCTGCTGTTTCATGACGTGGTGCCGGGCGGAACGGGCTACCTGGCCGAGCTCGCTGACCCCGCCCGGGTCTGGGATCTGCTGTACCGGGCGTGGGACCGGGTCCGCGATTGCGAGTGCCAGGCCGAATCACGGCTGGCCTGCCACCGCTGCCTGCTGCCGTTCGCCCGGAGGTGGCCGGTCGACCGGGTCTCGCGATCAGCCGCCGAGCGGCACCTGCGGGCGATCCTGACCTCCGGCCAGCAAGGCGCCGACCCAGCGCCGGAGATGGCGTGGTCCCTGACCGAGGAGGAGCCAGCGCTCCCGGACACCGAGTCTCACCTGGAGCAGCGGTTCCGCGTCGTCTTCCGGGACCGGGTGACCGCGCTCGGCGCGACGGTGAAGGAGACGCCCGGTCCGCGCGGCAACCGGCTCAGCATCACGTTTCCCGGTCATGGCGCGACCTGGACCATGGAGCCGCAGGTCATGATGGGGGGCAGCAAGCCCGACTTCGTGCTGACGTCCAGCCAGGGCGGCGTGCCGCCTGTGGCCGTCTTCACCGATGGCCGCCGGTACCACGCCAGCCCGGCGCATAACCGGATTGCTGACGACACCGCCAAGCGCCGGGATCTGCGCGATACCGGGAAGATCGTCCTCGCTATCACCTCCGACGATGTCGACCTGGCCTCGACGGGCGGAGCCACGGCGCCCGTGTGGCTCCGGGAGGACGTCGTGGCGGATCTGATGCAGCACTCTCCGGGCTTCAGTCACCGCCACGTGGATGCCATCCGCCAGGGCCCGATCCATTTCCTTCTCACCTGGCTGCAGCACCCCGATCTCCCCGGTTTCCGGGCGCTGGCCAATCAGCTTCCCCTCATGTTCGCCTCCAGTGACAGGCAGATCGACCTGGCTGCCGATGCCGACCTGGCGGCAGCGGCCGGCCGGCTGCTCACCGGGGAGCCAGCCGGGGCCGCGGGCGAGGGAGCCGGGGCACAGGCATGGTGGTGGTCCGCCGGGGGCCTGGCGTGCGTGGCCAGGCTGACCGGATCCGCCGTGGAAATGGCCCTGGTGCTCGACGATCGTGATGACACGCTCGCCGAGTCGCAGCACGCTGACGCGTGGCGGGAGTGGCTGCGGATCTCGAACGCGCTGATCCTGCGCGAGCAGCCCACCTCGATCACCGCGCTGAGCGCGATCGCCCTGGGTATCCCGCCGCAGCAGCCCTCCGCGCCCGCCGGGTCCTCCGAGGGCATGCCAGCCGACTGGGCAGCGCTGCGAGCGATGGCTCTTCCGGGGCGGGAGCAGCGGCTCGTCGACGCGCTGTTCCTCAAGTCTGTCACGCTGCCCGAGGCCGGGCTGGAAGCCGGGGATGGCATCCCGATCGACTTCGCCTGGCCGGGCGCGCATATCGCCGTGTGCCTTGAACTGACCGAGGACGACCGTCACGTTCTGGAATCAGAAGGCTGGCACGTGCTGCCCGATGATCCGGAGGCGATCGCCGACGCCCTTGACGGAGATGCCTGATGCCGAACATCATCATGTCCAAGCCCGCAGGGAAGCTCGAACCCTCGGTCAAGAAGAAGGCGTACGCCTTCCTTGAGAAGCTGAGCGAGGACGACACCTTGCCCGGGCTGCACATCGAGCCCATCACGAACAGCGCGGATGACAAGGTCCGGACCGGCCGCGTGGATGAGTTCTACCGGGCCGTGCTCTTCCGCGTGCCGGGACCAGGCGAAGCGACGTACGTCTTCCACGGCATCTGGCCGCACGACGACGCCATCACCATTGCCCTCAAGATCAAGCTGTCCGTCAATCCGGTCAACGGGATCGCCGAGATCACCACGGTAGCGGAGCCCGCCGCGGAAATGCCCGTGCCGGCGCCAGCAGCGCCGCCTCCTCATATGCCGTATCCGGAACCCCCGGTACCGGCCAGCCCGGCCGTGCCCGTTCTCGCTGCCAGCGGAGTCGGCCAGGCCGATCTCGTGGACGTCCTGGGACTCGATCCTGACCTCGCGGAGCGCGCCCTCGCCGCGACGGACGAGGACGCGCTGCTGACCCTGGCAGCCAGCGCCGTCGAGTGGCAGGGATTCGCGCTCATCGAACTCGCCTCTGGTCACAGCCTGGCCGAGGTCCGCAGCAAGCTGGGCCTGGACTCCGAACCGGCGAGTACGACGGCGAGCGAGGCGGACCGGCTGCTGACCGGCCTGCGCCACCCGGCCGCACGGAGCTACTTCGCCTGGATTGAGGATAACGCCGAACTGCGCCGGGTCATCGAGGGCGGCGACTTCGCCGCGTGGCGGGTCTTCCTCCACCCCGAGCAGCGCAAGTACGTCGAGCGCTCCTATGGCGGGCCGTTCCGCCTGTCTGGTGGGGCAGGAACCGGCAAGACCGTGGTTCTCCTGCATCGTGCCCGGGCACTGGCCAAGCGCTATCCCGGCTCGCGGATCCTGCTGACGACGTTCACCACGAACCTCGCGGAACAGTTGCGCACGGATATCGGACGTCTCGACCCCGACCTGCCGATGGCTTCTGATCTCGGCGAACCCGGCATCGCGATATACGGGATCGACTCACTGGCCAGTGCCGTCCTCCGCCGTGCCGGCACCGATGTCGAGCTGGACGCCCAGACGGTGCTCGGTCTCGGCACCCACCACGTCACCGGCCGCACCCCGAACCAAGCCTGGCAGAGCGCGGCCGAAGCGGCCGGACCCGGCCTGCCCGCCAGCCTGCGCAGCGCCGTCTTCCTCGCCGTCGAATACGCCCAGGTCGTGCTCCCGCACGGGATTACCACACGGGAGGCGTACTACAAGATCCGGCGGCCCGGCCGCGGAGTGGCCCTCGACCGCGCCCGCCGGTCAGCGGTCTGGGACGCGTTCGAGGCTTACCGGGCGCAAGCCCGGGCCGCCGGGACCGTCGACTTCGCCGAGGCCGCGACGATCGCAGCCGCGTACCTGCGCCGCCAGGCAAGCGCTAACGATCAGTACCTGGCCGATCATGTCCTGGTCGATGAGGGACAGGACCTCGGGCCGGCCCACTGGCAGCTCCTGCGGGCGCTGGCAGCCGGGCACGCCAACGACCTCTTCATCGCCGAGGACTGCCACCAGCGGATCTACGGCCACCGCGTAGTGCTGTCCCAGTTCGGAATCAAGATCGTTGGCAGGTCACAGCGGCTGACACTCAACTACCGCACCACCGCGCAGAACCTCGCCTTCGCCATCAGGACACTCGAAGGCGGCAACTACGTCGACCTGGAAGAGGAAACGGACTCCTCGTCGGACTATCGCTCCGCGCGCAGTGGCCCGGCACCCCGGCTTATCCCGTGTACGTCATTGAGTGACGAACTCGACCGCGCGGCCAACCTCATCCGCGAGTGGGTCGACGGCGCCGAAGCGCCTGAGACGATCGCCGTGCTCGTCCGCGAACAGAAGCAGCGGGATCGGGTGGTGACGGGCCTGGCGGAACGCGGCGTGACCATCCGCGCGGTCGACCGGGAGCACATCAAGCCCGGACAGCCGGTCGCCATGACGATGCACCGCGCCAAGGGAACCGAGTTCTCCAAGGCCCTGCTCTTCGGGGTAAGCCAGGCCGCCATCCCCAGGCCGCTGCGCGCCGAGCAATACGACGAGGACGCCTGGACCGACGCCCTGCTCCGCGAGCGCTCCCTGCTCTACGTCGCCGCCACCCGGGCAAGAGACGAACTCGCCCTCTCATGGAATGGCGAACCCACCCAGTTCCTCGGCACCAGCCCAGCGGCCAGCACCTGACGTCCTCGCCATTCCCCTCGCGCGGGCAACATCGCCCCAGGAAGCAACTCCAAGGCACCCTCGGCTGCCGCCGATCAAGCGGCCAAACTGAGGAACATCACCCTGGTGAGCGCTTTAGCCGGCCGTGAACTGGCCAACAGAGCACCGATCACGAGCGCCAGCCCTATTTGCGGAGCGATCTTAAAGCAAACCTACGCTCCGTAGAGGCCCAGCAAGTGCTGGATCAGTGAATGTATGACCGTGCTCAAGACTTTTTAGCGTCACGGTCCCTTGAACAAATCTATCGACATGGAACGTCGACCATGTTCGGCAAGTTGGACAGATCCGCCCTGTGAGGTAAGGGCGCAGCAAGTGCAGCCTGTGCTGCTGGTCCATAACGTAGAGGCTATCGACTTCGAGGTCTGGCGTGCCGTGGGACATGGTACTGGCTGGTACCACGGGGTGATCTCCCGTAAGTTCACGATAACTTACTATCGCGCATTGCAGATAGCTGTCCCATTGAACGGCCGTGATACGGAGGAGCGGCAAGTCAGACAGGAAACTCGCCGCGCTCATCAGCTTATTAAGGTCCGCCAGAGAGGCATCGATGGCAGCGGGCATATCAATTAGGTCAATTTCACGCAAATGAGCGCGATCGTTACGACGATCGCTTAGCCGATGTCGGACCTCATCCAGGCGGGCGCGGCGAGAAACGATCGCAGTTCGTAAAGCGGTTCGGTATCTGACATTCTCCGGAACGCACGGCCGTCGCGCACCTCCTCAAGCACGGCAACCCATTCGCCGAACCCTGGCCCGCTATTGCGATCAGAGAGCTGGCTACGTATCTGGCTCACTTGCCCTACCGTGATACCCGCATCTTGCGCCAATGCCAGCGCTACATTCGCGGCGTAGCACAAGAGCACTTCAGCAGTTTCCAGGATGCTCCCATACGCTTCAGCTGTAGCACCGCCGCTAACAGCCGCTTCAACTCCCCGCCAGCGATAGGCTATTGGGTAGGGAAAGGTTGTCCGCACTACATAGCTATAGTCGTCGAGCAGTGCGGCCGCCTCGGCGCGGAGGCGGAGCTTCCTGCCCTCGCGGACAATACGTGCCCGGCTGGCGTTGATTTCTTCGTCAGTAAATACCGACTCAAGAACTGATTCCGCGTCGGCGCGCCACTCGCCGAACCGGTTAGCTGCTGCGGTCAGGTCGTGCAGTGCCGCCGTCAGAGCCTGGTCCGGCTGAGGAACAGGCAATTCCGCCAACGCAGACCACTGGATGTGTACTGTCGGGCCTAGAGTCATAGCTGCGAGCGCACGGGCTAGTGGTGAGCGCAGGTACTGCAGGACGAAGTCGACCTGCTGGCGATCCATTGCCGCGGTCGGCCGAAGGGCAACCACTTTCTCCCCTGCCGCGACGGGAAGGTCGTTCTCCGTCACAGCCGCGGCGACGAGACCGCCCCTGTCCGTCGCATGGAAGATACCTGGCAGGAGGATGTCGCCAACCTTCAACTGATAGCCGGGAGGGACCTCGGCCCATGTGGCATCCTCATCAGGTGGCGCGATGGTGCCATCGCGCCGCAGATCCCGGCCGGTAAGTATGCGGACGGCCGCCGGATCGCCCGCCGCGCGCACCAGATCACGGTCGGTAGTCTCATGAAATGCCGACCCGACGCGGTCGAAGATCTCCGCAAGTGGCACTGTGGGGCCGAAGCCAGCAAGGGCAGCGCGTCGGGCTAGCAGGTCGGGATCATGGCGGTCGAACCCCAGGCTCTGCCCGAGGGGCGGGGGTTCACGGAGCACATATCCGAACCGCACGCGTCCCCCGCCTCTTGTCAGTAGCTGCTGGAAGTCCGTTTGGACTTCCTGCTCCGGGGCATTCACAGGAGCCTGGAAGATACGCAGCGCTGGCACCTGGTCTTGATGTGCCGCAAGAAATAGCGTCACACATTGAAAGGACCGGCTAATGCTGGGAATCGGGCCGTTCGCATACAGGAGCAGAACCGGGCGCCATCGTTCAGCGAGGGCTTCCCTCATCCGCTGCGCACGAAGCGACGTCATGCTGCTGGCCGGCATGACCACGGCCAGATGCGAAGCTCGGCTTGCTGGCGCG
>Ga0307375_10004458_pt1 | contig 13382 bp, 11 predicted proteins | sample TR1MG_FD_202531 | JGI IMG/M metagenome (GOLD analysis project Ga0307375, IMG submission 202531) | Soil microbial communities from Risofladan, Vaasa, Finland - TR-1 | ecosystem: Environmental > Terrestrial > Soil > Coastal area > Acid sulfate soil | place: Finland: Risofladan, Vaasa | collected...
CACGACGGAAATACCGTCTTCACCGCTACCGCCGCGTGGACGCTCTTGGCAAACCTCCTGCTGATTCCAAACATCCTGCACCCATACGGCCTGACGCAGATGTTTCCGTTCAATGGCGCCGCGTGGTCCGTATTCTTCGAATTCTACGTCAACGTATTTTTTGTTGTGCTTTGGAAACGACTGGACAGCCGCCGCCTCATCGGTCTTGCGCTGGTGTCCGGTCTGCTCCTCATTTTTGCCGGCGCTGACATGCACACGCTCGATATCGGCGACAAGACCGCGGATATCTTCGCGGCGGTGCCGCGCGTAGTGTTTTCGTTCACGATGGGCGTGCTGATCTGCCGGCACGGAACCGCGTATCCACGACTTCGCGGGACTTGGCCATCGCTGGCCGGACTGGCCATCGTGGCGATTGCGATCTCCATGCGCGGTATTGTGCCGGAACCGGGAGCATGGCTGCTGGATGTGGGGACCGTGCTGGTCGTTTTTCCGATGGTTCTCGTCGCCTTCACGCGGATGGATTTTTCGCGGCCGTACGTGCAGGTCGCGGCCTTTTTCGGCAACATCTCCTATTCCGTCTATCTTCTGCAGACGCCGCTCATGATCTTCTATAGCGGATTGCCGGAACTCGTCCTCCAAAAGAAAGTCGCCACGCTGGTGCCCTGGGCGGGCCCCGTTTTCGTGCTGCTCGTGATCGCAGCATCGTATCTGATTTGGCGCTATTTCGAAATTCCCGCCAAGCGCTGGATCCGAGACTGGCAGGCGTCGGTTGCGGCGCAAATGGTGGCGACTCACTAGCACAATGGCAATGAAGGAGCTTATTCCATGGTCACATCGCAAAATTCGGCGCAGGAGTGGGAGCGCAACGCTCAGGCAGATGCGCTATGGGCGGTGCTTTCAGACAGCGGACGGAAATCGCGCGCCTGGCGCACAGATGAATTTTTTGCGACCGGGAAAGCCGAAGCCCGCATCGTTATTGAGCGGCTGGAAAGCCTCGGCATCCGGCCCGATGCCTATGGGCAATTCCTCGATTTCGGCTGCGGCGTCGGCCGGGTTTCGCGCGCGCTCATGCACTATTTTTCATCCGGCATCGGTCTCGATGTTTCGCCAACCATGGTCGACCTGGCGAAATCCTACAGCGCTGCGGACGAACGCTCGGCCTATTACGCTGTCAGTGCGAAGAACAGCCTCGATTTGATCAAGAGCGCCAGCGTGGACTTCGTCTATTCGCATATCGTCCTGCAGCACATGCCCGCGGCGGCGCAGCTCTCGGTTATCGCCGAATTTCTTCGTGTCCTGAAGCCTGTCGGCGTTGCAGCATTCCAAATCCCGACGGGTTACATCGGGACACGGCGCGGCCGGATCGTTCGCGCCTTGAAGAGAGGCTTGCAGCGCTCCCTTCCGCCCGCGCTGCTTTCGCCGCTAAGGCGCGCGGTAGGGAAAAATGCCTCGGTTGCGCGAGTTTCAATGGCGATGACCGTATGCCCTGTGGCCGCGATCCAGGCCGCCGTCCGCGCCAGCGGCTGCGAAATTGTTGACGCCCCGTTCACAAACTCCACCGACCCCGATCATCGCGGCCTCATACGTTTCATGACGGAGGCCCAAGCCCACGCCGCAATCCGCGAACGGCGGACAGCGAGCCCCTATCTCAGCCAGTTCTTCTTCGTACGGAAGCCGGCCTAGTGCCCGAACAGAGCGCGCAGGGCGTCAGGATCCAGGGCCCGCGAAGGGGTCTCAGATGTGATTCCGAAGGCGCCATGATAACCCCATACCGCCCAGCCGAAGCCACGGCGAGCAGCGGCGGAGGCGACGTCATGCAACCATTCGTCACGCGCTGCCATTGCCTCCGGCGAGGTCCCGAGTCCGCCGCCCTCGCTCATCACGCCGAATTCGCCGATGATGATGTGATCGCGCGGGATGTGCATCCGATCGGCCCACTGCGCGGCGATATCAAAGCGTTCCGAAAGCGCCGCTTGCGTGAACGGCGTTGCAAAAAATGCCTCGAGTTCATGCTGTGCCCGGTCCCAGGCGGTATCGGACGCGGACCCGTTCAACCCGAGCCGCGCGATCCACGCCTTGGTCGCGCCTTCGGTTGCGTCCCGATCCCCGGTGCGCGCCGGATAGCGCACGCCGGCGAGATATTTGGCGTAGGGGCTCCACGCCGCCCCTTGATGCGTGAAGACGAAGGGCTCGTAGAAATGCACCATAACAAAGATATTTTTGTCATCGGTTCGCCAACCGTTCAAATCGGCAAGGCCGTTTATCGAGGAGTCGCAACCACCCGTCACAATCAATGCCAGATCCGGCGCGGTTTTTCGGAGCGCCGAATAGAGCGTGCTCTGGAAAACGGACCAGTCCGTGCCTGACTGCTCGATGCAAGCCCGTTGGGGCTCGTTCATGAGTTCGAGCGCGACGCGGTTTGAACGCAAAGCGGAAAGCCGCGTCGCAAATTGCTCCGCCAGGTTCATGTAGCGTGTGAAATCCGGTCCGTCCGGGGCGTCGAGAATCCGTACCGGACTCCAGTTCCGGCTCTGCGGCAGCGGATGAAGATCGACGATGACGGCAAGCCCCGCCTGCATGGCAGCTGCTAGGAAATCCGAAATCTGATCGAACGCCTCACGGCGCCGATCAGGATCGGCCGAAAGAAGCGGTCCCGGATCGACCGGAAGTCGGATGAAATCGAACCCGGCAGCGCGAAGGCTCTGCAACTGCCCTTGCGATATTTCGTGCGTCCATGGCGCGTAGATTGCCGCAAGGCCTGGAACCTTGCGCCCAGTCGCGGAATCGAACAGCCGCGTGATGTTGATCCCGTGCCGAAAGACCGGCGCGCTTCCGGCCGACGCCGGAACGGCGCTGCACAGGACGCAGACGGAGAAAGCCAGCGCAGCGCCCCGCACGCATGCTGTGGCACGGGTCCACGCCGAGTCGCGCATCATCCGCTGTAATATCCGGCCAGCGTTGGCGCCCCGCTATAGCCGTACGCGTAATACTGGTAACGCTTGGCATCGACCCTCATTAAGACGCTGCCCGAAAGGCCTATGCCGAAATCCCGAAGTACGTCCGCCGCGGTGACCACGGCGTCCCGTGCCGTTCGCTCCCAACGAACGGTCAGCAGAACCGTATCCGCCAAATCGGCAATCAACCTGACATCCGGTACGGCGAGAACGGGCGGCGTATCGATGACGACGAAATCGGTGATTTCCTTCAGCCGCTCTATGAGCGCCTTCATTTTGGGCGACGTGATGTCGTCGACATGTTCGGCATTATGCACCGATGTCAGCGCCACCAGCCCGCTTTGCCGGTCCGGGCACAGCGCGTCGTCAAGCGTGCAGCGCTGGGATAGATAGTCGCTCAGCTTGAATTTCGGCGCCTTAAGGCCAAGCGCGGTTGCCAGCCGGGGCCGGCGCAGGTCCGCGTCCACCGCGACGACGCGATGCCCCGAGAGCGCGAGGCGCCGCGCAAGGCTCGCTACTGTCGTTGTCTTGCCTTCGCCCGGCAGCGCCGAGGTGACCACAATCACTTGCCCCATGGCGCTGGAGTCATCCGCCGCCTTGTCGAGCCGTCGGACCACACCAAGCTCGAGGCCGCGCACCGCCTCGGAAAAGCGCGAGCGCGGTCGCTTGACGACCTGGGCCGCCGCCTGCCTGAGCCGCGACGTATGGGCGCGGACTTCCGGAATTGCTGCGAGCACCGGAATGCCGAGGGCCGCGCTGAGTTCGCCGGCAGAGCGGAAGCCGTTGCAAACGCGGTCCGATATCAGCGCAAGCAGAAATCCGAGCACCAGTCCCGCGGGGATGGACGCTCCGATAATCATCAGCTTCTTCGGATAGGCAGTCTTGAGCGGAACCGAAGCCTGGGACACCACATGCACGTCCGGCGTCTTCAGGCTGCTTTGCTGCTGCGTCTGCTTCAACCGATCCAGGTACGCCTGGTAAAGGGTGTGGGCCGAGGTGGCGTTGGCGTTCAGTTCCGCGAGCTTGACACGGGCCTGATTCTGGCCGTTGGTCTTCGATGTCAGAGCCGACAGGTTATGCTTCAGCGCCGCGACATGCGATTCCGCCACGGTCGCCGCGTTGGACACCGTTCCCACCACCCGATCGACTTCCTCGGATATCTTGCGATCGAGTTGGCTGAGTTGCGCGTCGATATCTCGCATCTTCGGGTGGAGCGGCCCATAGCGAGACGACAGGTCGGCACGCTGTTGCAGAAGCGTCGCTTCTTGTTCGCGAAGTTGCGTTATCAACGGCGAATCGACAACCTCAGTGACGTCCGCACTCCTTCCGGATCGCGCCAGCGCTTTTACCCGGGCCAGCCTGGCCTCGGCGTCAGAGGCGTTGGTTTCTGCAATCACCAACTGGCCGGTCAGATCCCCGAGCTGCTGGTCGGTCATTGGCGTACCGGTCGAAGTGTCGGTAAGATTGTTCTGGACCTTGTATTCCGCTACCGACGCATCCGCCATTGCCGCCTGATGGGCAAGCTGGCTCACTCGGTTCGAGAGCCATTGCGAGGCGCTGCGCGAAGCCTTCAAATGCTCCTTTATCTGATCCTGGACATAGATATCGGCAAAGGCGTTGGCGATTTGCGCAGCTCTGTTCGCCGCGCGCGAACGCACGTCCAACTCAATAACCGTCGAATGTCCCAGTGCGTAGATGTCAACATCGCGCAGTAGGCTTCCAATCGTCTTTTCACGCAGCCTCTCTTTGGCAGTCAGGCCGTCCGCTGGCGGCGCCTGCGCCCCCCCAAACACCGCCATCAGCCATGAGCCGACACGCGCAACATCGGCCAGCGGCCCGGGCGCCGAACCATTGAACTCCGGCACCCCCACGAGGCCAAGCCGGTCCACGACTTTTCCCGCGAGCGCTTCGGATTTCAGCACCTGAACCTGACTGTCTATCGAGCTCGGGCTGGCGGGAAGATTCGACAATACCGTCGGGTCTGATACGTCGCTCAGAACGTGGTTCTGCCTTTCGTCCACCATAACCAGCGCCGACGCTTCGTAAAGCGGCGTCATCATGGCCATCACTGCGCCCACCAGCGCGACCACAACCAACGTGGTCATCACGACGAGACGGCCTTTCACCTTCAGGATACGCAAGAGGTCGGAAAAGCTCAGCCAGCCTTCGTCGTCATAGCCCTTTGCACGAACCGACATACCCGCGGCGCGTCCGTCGACTTGTGAAGACTGCGCTGCCGTGATGCGCGCAAGTTCATTCATGCCATGTGTTCCCTGCCTAGTAAGCGTTTCTGCAACGAAAGATTTCGATGCAGGTCCGTATCATGATCCAGAGATCCAGGCGCAACCGCCCATTCGCCGCATACCAGAGGTCGTGCTCAACGCGGCGGCGCATGGCGTCGACGGTCGATGTTTCTCCGCGCAACCCGTGTATCTGCGCCCAACCGGTAATCCCCGGAAGAACGTGCTGCCGGAGCGTATAGCCGGAAATCTGCTGATCGTAGAACTGGTCGTGCGCAAGGGCATGCGGGCGCGGCCCGACGAGCGACATGTCTCCCACGAGCACATTAATGAGCTGCGGAAGTTCGTCGAGGCTCGATCGCCTCAGGAAACTGCCGACTCGCGTGACCCGTGGATCGTTCCGCTTCGCCTGCGCGAGTTTCGGGCCGTTCTCAAGCACCCGCATCGTACGGAACTTGAAAATTCGGAACACGCGCCCGCAATAGCCGGTGCGCGCCTGGCGGAAGAATACCGGTCCGCGCGTTTCCAGCCGGATCGCCGCAGCAATGACAAGAAATAGAGGCGACAGCAGCAAGAGCCCGACAAGAGACAGCGCAACATCGACCATGCGCTTCACGCAAAGCTGCACCAGATCGCGCCGAACGCGCCGAACCTCGAGCGCTGGTACAGCCCCCATCGCCGTGCATCGCTGGCGAAGATATCCCAACGTCACACCGTCCGGCACCATGAATACAGTTCTTGGAATTGCGCTCAGATTGGCCAGAATATCTGACAGCCTGCCCGGCTCGGCGCTTCCGGCCACGACGAAGATATCACCAGCACCAAGGACACAACTCATCGAACGGACGCGCGCGCCAAGATCGTCCAGGATATCTGACCAGTTCGCGGCCACGGCGACATTCTCATAAGATATCTTTCGGACCGGCTCGCCGGCAACCTGTTCAAGCTCCGACACGACACGTTCCGCGTCCCGGTCGCCGGCCGGCCAGATGACAATATGGTTCCGGCCCGACAGCGAATGCCGCAGAAGCATGCGCCTCATGAGGACCGGCAATCCGGCTCTTGAGAGAACCGCCGCAACACCTCCGAGCGCGAAGAATAGACGCTCTTCGCCATAGAGCGAACTATGAGACGCCATCAACGCGGTCAGCAACTCGGCCGTGGCAAACGCAGCACACCACGCACCGGCCGCCGTTCGCATCCGCTCTGTCGCCGACGACAACTGAAACGGTGCATTCAGCGCACCGATCCGCAAGATGCCCCCGAATATCATCGCGACCAGAATCCCGTTTCCCACGATCAGCGGAAATTGCAATGCGTCTTCTGATGCCGCGGCGCCGGAAAGTATGCTGGCCGTCATGATCGTCATCGCATCCAGCCACAATGCCGGCGGCGCGTAAGCCTGTTCTTTCTGCAGGGGTGCACAGGAGTCGGCCGACCGGAAGCACGCTTGCACACCGCGGACCAGGGCCAAAATGGCCTGGCGCGCCGCCGATGGCCGGCTTCTTAGATCGTCATAGCTTGCAAAAGCGCGCTCAAATGCCAGACGATCTCTCTGCCGTCTCTCAAACGCACTTTCTGATTCGCTGACTGCGCCGATCCACAGTAGATTCCACATCGCCATCCGCTCGCTATCGGGTTCTACGGGACGGTTCGTCACCCCGGCCGCATGACCGGGGTACGCCGCTGTGGCTGCGAATACGGAGACACATTCCCTTGTGTATTCCGCACGGCCGAAAAATAGAAAACGGAATGCCGCCGCGCAATAGCGCGCGCCCACCTGCCTCAAATTTGTCCCAGAACGTATAGCTGTGGAGGATTTGCTCTTCACATCGCTGCAAAAATTATCATCAGCGCAACCCGACATCACAGCACAATTGCATACTCAGCCATCACCTGTCGGAGAACAGCTTGTGTTTGTCATGCAATACTTCATCCGCACCAGCCGACAACAATGACATGCGGCGCCCAAACCGATCCCAAAATTGTCACAGAACACGCGGGTGTTGGCATCCACTGCCCTTGCCGAAAAGTGTTTGAACACATGGGAATTTTTGCGTTCTTCGCAATGCAGGGCTTCCATACCTTCTCGCAATTTGTGCTTTTGAATTCCTTGCCGTCGTGGTGAACTGATCGGTACGATTGGCGTGCCGACAATGTGCCGTCATAGGGATGCGCTACTACGAATATATGATGTGTCTCGCGATGCCTCCTCCAGTTTCGCTGTATGCAGGAGTTGACGCGTCTAAGCGGAGGTCAGGTCCGTGATTTACGCTAAAAATATCTTTAGCCGCGTGGGTGCGGTTTTGTTTATCGTCGCCGTGACGATGGGTTTAAGCGCCGTCACGGCAGTCACGACGTATGCACAAGACGCAACGGCGCGGCAGCAGACCGCATCCGTTCCAACCCCTACCCCTATGAACGTCGATCCAGGCTATCGCCTCGGTACGGGAGATACGGTCCACATAACGGTGTTTGGCGAGAGCGACCTGAGCGGCGATTACCCGATCGACGGCACAGGCACCATTCGCATGCCGCTTATCGGCCAAGTTAAAGCGGCCGGGCTGACAATTCCGGCGCTGGAGAACTCGATACAGACAAAGCTGGCCGCCGGATACCTTCACGACCCGAAGATCAGCGCCGTAGTAACCAACTATCGACCCTTCTATATCATCGGCGAGGTGAACAAGCCCGGCGAATATCCCTATGCAAGCGGCATGAATGTCCTGACGGCCGTCGCCTTAGCCGGCGGCTTCACCTATCGGGCCGATGATACGGACGTCGATATCCGCCACAAGGGATCCACCAAGGAAATATCCGTACCCGCCGATCCGTCTTCGAAGATCGAACCCGGCGACATCATCACGGTTTCGGAGCGTTTCTTCTGAACGTCTCTGCTGTGTTCGCATCCCATATGTAATGAGGGGATATCCCCATGACTGACAGTTCCACGACACCCAAGTATTGCTCCATGCCTGTATTTTATGTATACAAACAGCACAAAATCCTACCGACCGTCGCCTCATCGGGGGCTTTACCTATCGGACGGACGACACAGGCATCGACATCCATCATAAGGGATATGCACCAAGAAATAGCCGTGTCAGGCTATCAGGTATTGAAGGTTGAATCAGGCGACACAATCAGGGTTTGAGAGCAATTCTTCTGAACGTCCCTACCGTGTTCGCATCCGAAATTCAGCACCTTGAGGGGATATCGGCATGACTATCAGTTCCGCGGCACGCGCGTATTGCGCCATAACTGTATTTCTTGCCGGCCTTGGCGCGGCACAGGCGGAGGCTCAGAACAGCAGCGGCATCGGCACCGTTGAGCAAGGTGCACCGACAGCGCCAGGCGTGCCGCTCGGAAGCTTCCGGCTTCACCCAGCGCTTACCTTCTATGACGGGTATGACGACAATATCTATCGAACGGACACAGGCCTGCAAGACTCGTTTCTTGTGACGATCAATCCGGCGCTGACCCTTGCTTCGAACTGGGGACGACATAAGTTCGAAGTCAACGCGGAACTGTCACAATATCTCTACAGGAGCGTGAGAGACGAGAACCATACAAACTATGTCATAGGGGGCGGCGGGCAACTTCAAATCGCGGATGGCATGGCGATTAACGGACGCGCCTCCTATACCGCGACCCATGAACTGCGGACATCTGAAGACCTGGCAGCGATCGCCGTGACGCCGACCCGATACACCATATTGCATGCCGATGCCGATGTCGTACATGCCCGTGGCCGCCTCTCCCTTCGCGTAGGCGGGCGCTACGATGAATACAGCTTCGATCCTACGAAGCTTCTCGGCGGCACGCTGCTCGACAACAGAGACCGCAATCGCCAAATCTACGAGGGATATGTCAAGGGCGATTACGAGTTCTCGCCAGGCTATTCGGCATTCCTTCGCGCCGCCTACGATCACCGCAAATACGATCTAGCGCGTGACAGAAATGGCATCGATCGCAATTCGGACGGCTACCGCATCGACGCCGGCGTCGACATGCTCCTCACCCGGCTCATAGAAGGCAATGCCTTCGCAGGCTACTCCATACAGCGGTACAATGCCCCCTTGGGACAAATCGGCGGCCTGGATTATGGCGTGAAGCTGACATGGTATCCTACGGAACTTCTGACCGTACGTCTGAACGGTCAGCGGACGATCGGTGAAACCACAATCGTGAACGCGGCCGCGGATGATGAAAAGACAATCTCAGGCGAAGTCAGCTATGCGTTTCGCCGCGACATTTCACTGCGCGCCGATGTTGACTATATCAACGACCATTACAGTGGTGCCGGAAGGACCGACGAGACCGTTCAGGCCGGAGCGGGCGCAAAATACGTCGCGAATGAGTATATGAGCTTCGATCTTCATTACCAGCATAGCCGACGGACCTCGCCGCTGACGACCTTCAGGTATAGTGACAACACCGTGATGTTGGGAATTAGCCTGCACATCTGAAGTCGCCCGCGCTGATCACGAACGGCGATTGGCGCGGACGCTTCGCATGCAGAGAATTTTCAATACTCCAGCCCTAGCCGCTCGAGAGCAGATCCAGCGCCTTCTGGTAATACGTTTGCGCCGTTTGCACACTCCCGCTGGCGCACGCGCGGTTTCCCATCGCTATCTGCTGTTTGGCCGCAGCCGCGTTGGATGACGAGGCTTTGGTGGCCAGCACGGTCAGAACTTGCTGCCTCATCTCTGTGCAGGCATCATCGGAAGCGCCGTTGGGCGCCGTGGTATCGCGCGCCTGCGGCATGGTTTGCGGTGGTGAACTCGGCATGTACTGCGCCAATGCGGCTCCGCTAAGAATGGTCACGGCGGCAAGAGCAGGGATCGCGATCTTGAGATTTGGCATTTCGATTGCCTCCACCTACGCCCTCGATTTCGCAACGCGTACGGACTAGCGGTCAGAAACGTTGGCATATGCCCACGCGTCATCGTGTGACAAGGTTGAGGCAACAACCCGTCCCTGTATCGGTAATTCATTCGCGCCGCATCAGGGGAACGGGTAGCGCAACATCGGGACTTGCAGGATGCCGGTTCGGCAGTGCCTGTGCACCACGGGCACCTCCTTCGAGAGCGGCGGGCGCCATGCGCTTCCGGCCGAATACCTTCGAAAGCGGCAATTCGATGCAATAATAGACTGCCACACCGCCAGCCGCGGCCAGCACAATGCAGAGTGCGACAAAAATGGGGATGTCTCCGGGCAGGACAGTAAGTCCGGCCTTGCGCCAGAACTGGCAAAATGCGGACAGCAGAATCGGATGCGACAGGTAGATCGAATAGGACGCATCGCCGAGCAATCGCGGGACAGATAGATCGGGGAGACCCCGCACCTGCTCGTAAAACACCGCGCCGCAGACTGGAACTGCACCTCGCTCTCCGCCGCTTCGCCTTCGGCCAGCATCGCCGCCGCGCGCAGCGCCAGGCCGCGGCCGGTTTCGGTGAGCGCAAGGCGCCGTGAGGTGCGGTTGAAGAGGCGCGCGCCCAGCCTCGCCTCCAGCCGCGCCACCGCCTTGGACACCGTGGCTTTGGAGAGGGCCAGTTCCTCGGCGGCCCCGGCGAAAGAGCGCCGCTCCGCTACCTTGGAGAAGATCGCAAGGCCTTCGAGGTCCGGAAGCTTAGACATCGCAATATTGGAAACAATGAGTTTCGATAGTTTCTATTTCTAAACCCGTGGTTTGTCCATATCTCTGGTGGCGAAGAGAACAGGCGCTCACGCAGAAGCGCCAAGGAGAGGACCATGATCGAGGTAAGGACATTCGCCAGGCTCGGCGGCGCGGACCACGGCTGGCTCAGGACCAAGCATCATTTCTCCTTCGCCGATTACCACGATCCCGCGCGCATGAGCTGGGGCGCGCTGCGCGTCTGGAACGACGACGAGATCGCGCCGGGCACCGGCTTTGCGCCCCATCCGCACGCCAACATGGAAATCATCACCTATGTACGCCAGGGCGCAATCACCCACCGCGACAGCCTGGGCAACGAAGGCCGCACCGTCGCCGGCGACGTGCAGGTGATGAGCGCGGGTACCGGCATCCGGCACTCCGAATACAATCTGGAGCAGGAAACGACGACACTCTTTCAAATCTGGATCCTGCCGACGCGCAACGGTGGGCAACCGGGTTGGGGCACCAAGCGCTTCCCAAAGGATACGCGTGCCGGCCGCTTCATCACGCTGGCCAGCGGCATGGATGACGACGATGCCCTGCCCATCCGCGCCGATGCCCGTGTGCTGGGCGCAACGCTGAAGGCAGGTGACAGCGCGACCTACGAACTGGCCGCCGGACGCCACCTTTATCTGGTGCCCGCCAGCGGCGCGGTCGAGGTGAATGGCGTGCGCGTGAACGCGCGCGACGGCGCGGCCATCGCCGATGTCGAAACACTCACCGTCACTGCGCTGGAAGATTCCGAAATCGTCCTAGTGGACGCGGCCTGAACACCCCACAACACCCAACCGACAGGAGATGTCATGACCAAGGTTCTCGTTCTCTATTATTCGGCGTACGGCCATATCGAAACCATGGCCGAAGCCGTGGCCGAAGGCGCGCGCGAGGCCGGCGCCGAAGCCGTCGTCAAGCGCGTGCCCGAACTGGTGCCCGAAGAGGTGGCGCGCAAGTCCTATTACAAGCTCGACCAGAAGGCGCCCGTCACCACGGTGGAGGAACTGGCAGATTACGACGCCATCGTCGTCGGCACCGGTACGCGCTTCGGCCGCATGTCGTCGCAGATGGCGAACTTCCTCGATCAGGCCGGCGGGCTGTGGGCGCGCGGCGCGCTGCACGGCAAGGTCGGCGGCGCCTTCACCTCCACGGCCACGCAGCATGGCGGCCAGGAAACGACCCTGTTCTCGATCATCACCAACCTGCTGCATTTCGGCATGGTGGTGGTGGGCCTCGATTACGGCCATGCCGGCCAGATGACACTGGACGAGATCACCGGCGGCTCGCCCTACGGCGCCACCACCCTGACCGGCGGCGACGGCTCCCGCCAACCCAGCGCCAACGAACTGACTGGCGCGCGCTATCAGGGCCGCAAGATCGCCGAGACCGCGAAGAAGCTGCGCGGTTAAAGCTGGATCCAGGCGGATTTGAGATTGGTGAACTTGTCGAAGGCGTGCAGCGATTTGTCCTTGCCGAAGCCGGACTGCTTGACACCGCCCAAGGGCACCGTGATGTCAGACCCGCCATAACAATTGACATGCACGAGACCAGACCCCACCGCGCGCACCATCCTGTGCGCGGTGGAAAGGTTGCTGGTCCACACCCCCGCCGCCAGGCCGAAGGTGGTGGCGTTGGCAAGGCGCGCGGCATCCGCTTCGTCCTCGAAAGTGGTGACGGCCAGAACGGGGCCGAACACTTCCTCGCGGAACAGCGTCATCTCTTCCGTCACGCCCGCGAACACGGCGGGCGCCATGTAGAAGCCGCCGGTTTCTTCGCGGATATGCTCGCCGCCGGTGAGGCACTCCGCGCCCTCGCGTCGTGCGCCTTCCACGAAGCCGAGATTCTGCGAAAGCTGCGTGGCGCTCGACACCGCGCCGACATCGGTGGCCATGTCGAGCGGATCGCCCAGCCTGAGTGCCCGCGTGGCCGCCACCACCCGCGCGGTGAACTCTTCGGCGATGGATTTCTGCACCAGCAGCCGCGTGCCGGCGATGCAGACCTGCCCGCAATTGCGGAACACGCCATTGACAGCGGCCTTGGCCGCCTTGTCCAGGTCCGGCGCGTCTGCAAAGACGATGTTGGGCGACTTGCCGCCCAGCTCCAGATAGACGCGCTTCAAATTGGATTGCGCCGAGGCCTCCAGCAGCCGCCGCCCCACCGGCCCCGAGCCGGTGAAGGCCAAGACGTCGATATCCATGTGCCGCGCGATGGCCTCGCCCGCCACGCTGCCGCGCCCGGTGGTGACGTTGAGCACGCCTTCGGGCAGCCCTGCTTCGGCCGCAAGTTCGGCCAGCCGCAACAGGCTGAGCGAGGCGGGCTCCGGCGGCTTGACCACCACCGAATTGCCCGCGGCGAGCGCCGGCGCCAGCTTCCATGATCCGATCATCAGCGGGAAATTCCACGGCACGATGATGCCCACGACGCCGACCGGCTCACGATGGATGAGGCCGAGCACGCCGTCCGGCGTCGGCGCGATCTCGCCATACACCTTGTCGACGGCTTCGGCGTAGTAGC
>Ga0307375_10004461_pt1 | contig 13377 bp, 15 predicted proteins | sample TR1MG_FD_202531 | JGI IMG/M metagenome (GOLD analysis project Ga0307375, IMG submission 202531) | Soil microbial communities from Risofladan, Vaasa, Finland - TR-1 | ecosystem: Environmental > Terrestrial > Soil > Coastal area > Acid sulfate soil | place: Finland: Risofladan, Vaasa | collected...
CTTCCGGTTTCTTGTAATCAGCCAGCAGGCTGTCCAACAGTTCGTTGCTTACGGTCATTACAGCTCCTTCGTCCAGGCCGGCAGTTTCCTGCCAAATGACCGTTTACACAAAAATTCTTACACCCTCGGCTTTCGGTGTTAACGCTTGACCTTGATGCGAGAAATTTTTGTACCTTCTATACTGAGGCTCGCCATCAGTCCCTGCTGGTCAAAAATGAAGGCGTAGGCATCGTCTTTCAATGTCGACGATGACAGATTTTTGGCAACTCCTTCATTTGCCACGACCACCGTCGGTCCCACGCCGATTTCCCATCCATGCGACTTGTAGAGGTATTTGACGGCTTTGTCGTTCATGAGAAACACGACGTAGCTGTATGACTGGGCACCAGCCTGCCATCCCCAAGATGCAGATACGGAATTGTAGTAGCCAGCGACATGCGAACCCTTGAACAGTACGCCTTCACCATAACTTCCGCCGAATACCAGTCCGGCCTTGACAATGTTGGGGAACACTAATATTGCCTTGGCCTTTTTCGAAATATCTTCTGCAACAGGATGGGACTTGTACAAAGTTTGCAGCGTCTGAGCTGCGTCCTTGTTCAAATCTTCTCTGGTTGCTGCATTCGCGTGGCTGCTAATTGCACTCAGCGAGAATATGGCGGCTGCCACGAAAAAGAGGTTAAGCAAAGTGCGTCGCATATTAATCATGATGGATCTCCTGATATAGAAAATGCATTTAAGAATCGGAACGCAAGAAATAAATCCTATTTTAAGTATAGGAAATTTTATGGTGCGCTGAGAAGCTTGGTAGTTCTGTGCGTTACCGTACAGAATGCGATTAGCCGCGGCCAGTCGATAACTGACCCAGCTGCCCAAGTTGAATCCTAACAATCCCAATGCTGGCAATCCGGGCAAACGCTCTTTTTTCGTGCTTTTGCCATCATTGCCCATGACCAGAAGGCCACCATCACGTAAGGCCTGGACCACCGTTGTGGCATTCAATCCAGCGCAAATCCAGGTTTTAAACGTCTCGGGCAGGATGTAATATTCCGTGCGATTATCATCTGCTACACGACGAAATCCGGCACGATTGCTCGGTCAATTCAACAACCGTTCAACACGTATTCAACGGGTGTTACATGGCGTTACCTGTAGCAATGCTTGGTAGATGCTCGGAGCATTCAGTGACGGCTCAGTGAGTGCTATTTATTTCGGGTTTGCATGATGCCAGCACCCTGCTAGCACGGTGCAAGACTGGTGCTCGAAAACATCGGGTAATTTCCCCAAACGTAACCCCGGCGTAACCCCACGCCACAAATAAAAACGGCCTCCATCGCTGGAAGCCGCTTGCCTACTGGTGCCGATGACCGGAATCGAACTGGTGACCTTCGCATTACGAATGCGCTGCTCTACCAACTGAGCTACATCGGCGCAAGGCGTGGATTATAGAGAACGGCCGGGTTTACGGCAATCTTGTTGCATGGGAATACCTGGAATTGATTCCATGGTTGAACTATGCAGGCAACCCGGGGGATAATCGCGCCTTTCGCCCATAGATAAATCCATGACGCTATCCGAACACGATTTGCGCGAACACTTTTCCGAGGCATGGCTGGCACGCGGGCGCGACCTGGTCTGGCGGGAACGGGTGCTGGATATGGAGTGCAGTGCGGACAAACGCTATATGTCAGCCCGCGTGCAGGGTTCGCGCGCGCAACCTTACCCAGTGACCATCCGCGTGAATCACAGTCCCAAGGGCTGGTATCCGGTGGGGCATTGCGGGTGCCCGGTGGGTTACAACTGCAAGCATGTCGCTGCGGTGCTGATTGCAGCATTGGGCGAGGGCGTGCAAGCTGTGGATGGGGTGCCAGCCGGGCTGGATCACTGGTTGCAGCGACTGGGGGTGGCAGCGCTGGCAGATAAGCCGGAGGGGCAGTTCGCGCCGGAAGTACAGGATCGCCTGCTGTATGTGATTGAGCAGATGGCAGATGGGCGGCTGGTCGCGCGGCTGATGAAGGCGCGTTTGCTGCAGAAGGGTGGCTATGGTTCGTCCAAGCCGTGGTCGGGGTTCAAGTCATTGTACAACCCCAACCCCCCGCAATTTGTTTCACCAGCCGACTGGGATGCGGTTGAATTACTGCGCACGCTCGAGCGCAGCATGGACGCCACCCCGAGTTTTTATCTGAGTGGTCATCGCGGCGCACTGGCATTGCGCCAATTGCTGTTGACCGGACGTGCGTTCTGGCAGTCTGCCGAAACGCCGCCGCTGCGCTATCAGGGAATACGTCCGGCGCTGCCGGTCTGGGTGGACGCAGCGGATGGCGACCAGCGTTTGACGTTGCAGCCGCAACCGCCCGCGCAGGTATTGGCGCTGGCGCCACCGTGGTGGCTGGATGTGGCCACACATGAATGCGGCGAACTGGAATCCGGCCTGACCGATGCGGTCGCCGAAGCCATTGCCGGCGCGCCGGCCGTACCCGCGCAAGCGATGGAAGCGGTAGCACAACGCCTGGCGCAAATTCCCGCCGCCCTGCCTGCGCCGGCGCGCTTGCAGACCCGGCATATCAGCGATGTCATTCCGACGCCGGTGCTCAGGCTCAGCAGCCAGCAAATGGATGGGCCGCCACTGGTGCATTACGGTTGGCAGCGCCCGGGACAAACGGTTCACGTCGATCTGGCGCGGCTCGAGTTCGATTATCTGGGCACACGGGTCAACATTCATACCCCAGGCGACAGCGTGAATCGTCGCGTCGGTAGTGAATTGCTGGCCATCCACCGTCACCAGCCCACCGAACGTGCCGCACTGCAGCGGCTGGAAGCGTTGAATTTCTTTTCTGCAAAGCGTCTGGATTTACCTGGTGCAAGCAAGCTGGGCGATGCATTTACGCTGGATGATGAAGATAGCTGGGCGGATTTCGCCATGCAGCACCTGCCTGGCCTGGTTGAGGCTGGCTGGCTGGTGGAGAGCGAGCCTGAATTCCGCTGGGATATCGCCGAGGCAGAGGATGAATGGCACGCCGATCTGGAAGAAACTTCCGGTACCGACTGGTTTGGCCTGGAGCTCGGCATCACCGTGGCGGGAGAGCGCATCAGTCTGCTGCCGATCCTGGCCGGGCTGGTGCGCGATTTGAGCGACGAAGCTCATGCCGCGCTGTTGCGGGGTGAATCGCCTGCAACCGGGCATTATCTGGCCGCGCTGCCCTCCGGCAAAAAAATAGCCCTGCCGGCAGAGCGCGTGCGCGGTCTGCTGTCAGTGCTGGTGGAGCTGTTTGATGGCGATGCGCTGGATGGCGCCGGACGGCTGGAGATGAATGCGGTGCACGCAGCGCGCCTGGCTGATATTGATGCCGCCGCGCGGCTGCGCTGGCTAAGCGGCGACAAGCTGCTGGAGTTGGGGCGCAAGCTCCGCGAATTCTCCGGCGTGACCCCAGTGTCACCGCCCGCCGGCTTGCACGCCGAGTTGCGACCCTACCAGCAGGACGGCCTCAACTGGTTGCAGTTCCTGCGTGAATACCAGCTGGGCGGCGTGCTCGGCGACGACATGGGGCTCGGCAAAACCCTGCAGGCACTGGCGCACATCCTGGCCGAAAAAGAGGCCGGACGAGCCGACCATCCCAGTCTGGTGGTCGCGCCTACCAGCCTGATGTTCAACTGGCGCCGCGAGGCTGCACGTTTTACTCCCGATTTGCGGGTGCTGGTATTGCACGGACCGGATCGCGCAGTGCATTTCGACAATATCCACGAATATGACCTGGTATTGACCACCTATGCCCTGTTGCCGCGCGACAGCGCGGTGCTGGCGCAATGCCAGTTTCATCTGCTGATTCTGGACGAGGCGCATTTCATCAAGAATCCCAAGGCGCAAGCCACCCAGGTGGTGCACAAGCTGGTGGCGCGTCACCGCCTGGCACTCACCGGCACGCCGATGGAAAACCATCTGGGCGAACTGTGGTCGCTGTTCCACTTTCTGGTACCGGGGTTGCTGGGCAGCGAGGCGCAGTTCAAGCGTGTGTTCCGTAACCCGATCGAGAAATACAACGATACCCTGTGCCGCGATGCGTTGGCGCGACGTATCGCGCCATTTTTGCTGCGCCGTACGAAAGCCGAAGTGGCGCAGGATCTGCCTGCCAAGACCGATATCCCGCGCACCTGCGAGCTCGTCGGTGCACAGCGTGACCTGTATGAAACCATACGCGCCACCATGCAGGACAAAGTGCGCACCGCGATTGCCGAACAGGGTTTCAAAAAGAGCCAGATTGTCATTCTCGACGCGCTGCTGAAGCTGCGCCAGGTATGCTGCGATCCACGCCTGCTGGCGATCCCGGCGGCACGCAGGGTGAAGGAGTCGGCCAAGCTGGAATTGCTCATGTCGCTGTTGCCGGACATGCTCGCCGAAGGTCGTCGCATTTTGCTGTTTTCGCAATTTACCAGCATGTTGACCCTGATCGAGCAGGAACTGGATGAGCGCGAAATCGACTTCGTTAAACTGACCGGGCAAACGCGCGACCGCGAGACCCCGGTGAATCGTTTCCAGGCGGGTGAAGTGCCGCTGTTCCTGATCAGCCTTAAAGCGGGCGGCACCGGCCTGAACCTGACCGCTGCCGATACCGTGATTCACTACGATCCGTGGTGGAACCCGGCGGTGGAAGACCAGGCCACCGGCCGTGCTCATCGCATTGGCCAGCTCAATCCGGTGTTTGTGTACAAGCTCTACACCGAGGGCACGGTGGAAGAAAAGATTCTGGCACTGCAGGAGCGCAAGCGCAGCATGGTTGCAGGCGTTCTGGGGGATGGCGAACACGCCGGCACGACGCTGACAGCGGAGGATTTGCGGGTGATGTTCGAGCCGCTGGGTTAACCGTTCTCAGGCTTGAACGGCGGTGCCAGGGCGGATGCGTACGATAATATCCACACCTTCAGTGACCACGCCCTCGGGCAATTGCGGCAGGCCGCAAATGGTGACGCCGTCGGCAGCAATGTCGGTCAGCTCGCCGCTGGATACATCGTAAAAATGATGATGCAACTGGGTATTGGGATCGTAGAATACCTTGCTCGGATCGACGATCACTTCGCGGATCAGCTTTTTTTCCAGGAACAGATTGAGCGTGTTGTACACCGTGGCCTTGGATGTTTCCGAATGGCGGTTGTTGACGATGGCCATGATCTGATCAGCGGACAGATGCTGCTGGCGCGAAAACAGCGCATAGGCAATCTCGATACGCTGATGGGTGGGGTTGATGCCGTGGCTGCGCAGCAAATCCGCCATGTTGTCGCGACTGTATTGTTGCACCATCATGTCCATAGCCGGTAATTGCCTTTGTATTCAGGTTGCTAATGCTGCAATATTAATCCAAAATCTGGACTCTGTCTAATTCGTTGTGACGCCATAAATAGCCGCGAATTCAGAGGCTTTGCCGGTATAATATCGATTCGCTTTTACTGCAACTTGCTGCTGCTTTAAGAATTGACCGAGACCATGCTGACCATCCAACGGCTGACTACCCGTTCGCCGCAGTTTCAATCCGAGCTTGATCGCCTGCTGGCCTTTGAAGGCGGGCAAGACGCCGCTATCGAACGCACGGTGGAGGATATCCTGCGCCATGTACGCCGCGATGGCGATGCCGCCGTGCTTGAATATACCAAACGCTTTGATCGTCTGGATGTCGCCAGTATGGCGCAGCTGGAACTGCCGCTTGCACGTCTGCATGCGGCGCTCGACAACCTGCCGCAAGCCCAGCGCGATGCGCTGGAAGCAGCCGCCGCGCGGGTCAGGGCATACCATGAGCATCAGGTGATGCAGTCGTGGACTTACACGGAGGCCGACGGTACGGTGCTCGGCCAGCAAGTGACCGCGCTGGATCGCGTCGGCCTGTATGTGCCGGGCGGCAAGGCAGCGTATCCGTCATCGGTGCTGATGAATGCGATACCGGCCAAGGTGGCGGGTGTGGCCGAGCTCATCATGGTGGTGCCTACCCCCGACGGCGTGCAGAATGAACTGGTGCTGGCGGCTGCTGCGGTGGCTGGAGTCACACGCGTATTCACCATCGGTGGCGCGCAGGCGGTAGCAGCGCTGGCCTATGGCACAACCACCATCCCGCAGGTGGATAAAATCGTCGGCCCCGGCAACGCTTACGTGGCCGCTGCCAAGCGCCGCGTGTTCGGCACAGTGGGCATTGACATGGTGGCCGGGCCATCGGAAATTCTGGTGATTTGCGACGGCAAGACCAATCCGGACTGGATCGCTATGGATTTGTTCTCGCAGGCAGAGCACGACGAACTGGCGCAATCCATCCTGCTGTGTCCGGATGCGGCCTACATTGACGCCGTGACCGCCAGTATCCGGAAACTGCTGCCTGGCATGCCGCGCCGGGAAGTCATCGAAGCCTCGCTCAGCGGCCGCGGCATCCTGATCGAGGTGCGCGACCTGGATGAAGCAATCGCTATCGCCAACCACATCGCACCCGAGCACCTGGAGCTGTCGGTGGATCGGCCTGAAGTGTGGGCGGCCAGGATCAAACACGCCGGCGCGATTTTCATGGGGCGAACTACCTGCGAGGCACTGGGCGATTATTGCGCCGGACCCAACCATGTGTTGCCGACTTCGCGCACTGCGCGTTTTTCCAGCCCGTTGGGAGTGTATGACTTCCAGAAGCGCACCAGCCTGATCCAGGTATCGGAGCAAGGCGCGCGGACGCTGGGGAAAATCGCCGCCACATTGGCCTACGGCGAGGGTTTGCAGGCGCATGCCCGTTCCGCTGAATATCGCATCATCCCGGATTAATCTTATGAGTCGTTTCTGGAGCCAGGTGGTGCATGGACTGACCCCCTATGTGCCTGGCGAGCAGCCCAAACTGGGCAATCTGGTCAAGCTCAATACCAACGAGAATCCGTACGGACCCGGTCTGCGTGTGCTGGAGGCGGTGCGCGCGGAAGCCGCAGACAGTTTGCGCCTGTACCCGGATCCGAACAGCGAGCGTCTCAGCCAGGTCATTGCCGAATATCACGGCATTGAACGTGCCAATGTATTTGTGGGAAATGGCTCCGATGAAGTACTGGCACACGCGTTTCACGCGCTGCTCAAACATGATTTGCCCATTCTGTTTCCGGACATTACCTACAGTTTTTATCCGGTGTATTGCGGCCTGTACGGCATCGAATATAAGGAAGTGGCGCTGACCGACAGTTTTGAAATACGCGTGGATGATTACCTGCGACCGAATGGCGGTATTGTTTTCCCCAATCCGAACGCGCCCACGGGGCGTGCGCTGGCGTTGAACGAGATTGAGCGCCTGTTGCTATCCAACCGTGATTCAGTGGTGGTGGTGGACGAGGCCTATGTTGATTTTGGTGCCGAGTCCGCCGTTGGTCTGGTCAAGCGTTACCCGCAACTGCTGGTCACGCATACCCTGTCCAAGTCGCGTTCCCTGGCAGGCTTGCGTGTCGGGTACGCGGTGGGGAATGCCGAATTGATCGAAGCGCTCGACCGGGTCAAGGATAGTTTCAATTCCTACCCGTTGGGCCGGCTCGCCCAGGCCGGTGCCACAGCTGCCATGCAGGATCGTGCCTACTTTGAATCGAGCTGTCGCAAGGTTATCGGCACCCGTGAAAAACTCGTTGCCAGCCTGCAGGCACTCGGGTTTGAGGTATTGCCGTCCGCAGCGAATTTTGTCCTGGCGCGCCACCCGCAGTATGATGGCAAAGAGCTGACGGCGAAATTGCGCGAGCGCAGTATTATCGTGCGGCATTTCAGCAAGCCGGAACGCATTGCGCCATTCATGCGTATTACCATAGGTACCGATGTGCAATGTGCGGCGCTGGTGGATGCCTTTACCGACATCCTGCGCCAGCCCGTTTAATTCGAGCATTCAAATAATCATGCGTACAGCCCAAGTTACCCGTAACACCCTGGAAACCCAGATCAGCGTGACGCTCAATCTGGATGGCACGGGTGCCAGCCGCTTCAACAGCGGCGTGCCTTTTCTCGATCACATGATGGATCAGATTGCACGTCACGGCGTGATGGATATCGAGATCGACGCCGTGGGCGATCTGCACATCGATGCACATCACACCGTTGAAGACATCGGCATCACCCTCGGGCAGGCATTCGCCAAGGCCATCGGCGACAAGAAGGGCGTGCGTCGCTACGGCCATGCCTATGTGCCGCTGGATGAAGCGCTGTCGCGCGTGGTGCTGGATTTGTCCGGTCGTCCGGGGCTGGAATATCACGTCAGTTATACGCGCGCCGCCATCGGTGGTTTCGATGTGGACCTGATCCACGAATTCTTCCAGGGCTTCATCAACCACGCCGGAGTGACGCTGCATATCGACAACCTGCGCGGCGTCAACGCCCATCATCAGGCCGAAACCATTTTCAAGGCGTTTGGCCGGGCCTTGCGCATGGCGGTGGAAGCCGACCCGCGCATGGGTGGTGTGATGCCCTCCACCAAAGGCAGTCTTTGACATGGGCGTGGATATTGCCGTAATCGATTACGGTATGGGCAACCTGCGCTCGGTGTCCAAGGCGCTGGAGCACGTGGCGCCCGCCGCCAGCGTGATGGTAACCGCTGATCCGGATGTCATCCTGAATGCCGGGCGCGTGGTATTCCCCGGCGTAGGCGCGATGGGTGACTGTATGCATGAGTTACGCGAGCGCGGCCTGGTGGAAGTAGTCAAGCAGGCTGCGGCCAGCAAGCCATTCCTGGGAATTTGCCTGGGGATGCAGATGCTGTTCGAGCACAGCGAGGAAGGCGATGTCGCCGGTTTGGGCATTTTGTCCGGGCGTGTGCTGCGCTTCCCGGAAGAGGCGATGCATGACAGTGCGGGCAACCGGCTGAAAGTGCCGCACATGGGCTGGAACGAAGTGCACCAGACTGTGCCGCACCCGATGTGGGGCGGTATTGCCGATGGTGCGCGCTTTTATTTTGTGCACAGCTATTATGTGGAAGCGGGTAATCCCGATCTGGTTTCGGGCTTTACGCTCTACCCATTTCCGTTCACCAGCGCGGTGGCGGCCAACAATATTTTTGCCGTGCAATTCCACCCGGAAAAAAGTCAGGCGGCCGGACTTGCGTTACTGGGCAATTTTGTCACCTGGGATGGCAACATTGCTGCCAATCAGTGTGATACCTTCAACACCAACTGTTCCCTATAGATACTCTATACAAGCACCAATGCCATGCTGATTATTCCCGCGATAGACCTGAAAGACGGCCACTGCGTGCGCCTTAAACAGGGCATGATGGAAGATGCCACCGTATTTTCCGAAGATCCTGCCGAAATGGCGCGACACTGGCTGGCACAAGGCGCACGCCGCCTGCATCTGGTGGATTTGAATGGTGCATTTGCGGGCAAGCCGGTCAACGAAGGCGCGATTAAAGCCATCGTGGACGCGGTGGGCGAGGATGTGCCGGTGCAACTCGGCGGCGGCATCCGCGACCTCGACACCATTGCACGCTACCTGGATGACGGTATCCGCTACATCATCATCGGCACGGCAGCGGTGAAAACCCCCGGTTTTCTGCATGACGCCTGCAATGCTTTCCCCGGCCATATCATTGTCGGGCTGGACGCCAAGGAGGGAAAAGTGGCGGTGGAAGGCTGGTCCAAAATGACCCATCACGACGTCATTGATCTGGCGCGAAAATTCCAGGACTACGGTGTGGAAGGGGTGATCTATACTGATATCGGTCGCGACGGGATGCTCTCCGGCGTCAACATCGAAGCGACGGTGAAGTTGGCGCAGGCGTTGACTATTCCGGTGATTGCCAGCGGCGGCATTACCAATCTGGACGACGTGCGCAATCTGTGCGCGGTAGAAAAGGAAGGCATCATGGGCGCGATTACGGGTCGTGCCATATATGAAGGCACGCTGGATTTCGCCGCTGCACAAAAGCTCTCCGACGAGCTGACGGAAGTGTAATGGGACTTGCCAAGCGCATTATTCCCTGTCTCGACGTGACAGCCGGCCGGGTGGTCAAGGGTGTCAATTTCGTCGGCCTGCGCGACGCGGGTGATCCGGTGGAAATCGCCCGCCGCTATGACCGCGAAGGCGCGGACGAGCTGGCGTTTCTCGACATTACTGCCAGTTCCGATCAGCGCGACCTGATTTTGCACATTATCGAAGCCGTTGCTGCCGAGGTATTCATTCCGCTCACCGTGGGCGGCGGCGTGCGCGAGGTCAACGACGTGCGCCGCCTGCTCAATGCGGGTGCTGACAAAGTCAGCATCAATACCACCGCAGTGACCAACCCGCAGGTGGTGGCCGACGCCGCCGCCCGCTTCGGCTCGCAATGCATCGTGGTGGCGATCGATGCCAAGGCCGGCAGCGACGGCAAATGGGAGGTTTACACCCATGGTGGGCGTCGCGCCACTGGCCTCGATGCTGTGGAATGGGCGCAGAAAATGCAGCAAATGGGGGCAGGTGAAATTCTGCTGACCAGCATGGACCGCGATGGCACCAGAAGCGGCTTCAACCTGCCGCTGACGCGCGCGGTGTCGGATGCGGTGACGATCCCGGTGATTGCCAGCGGTGGCGTGGGCAACTTGCAACATCTGGTCGATGGTGTGATTCAAGGCCATGCCGACGCCGTGCTGGCAGCAAGCATTTTCCACTTTGGCGAATACACTGTGCACGAAGCCAAGCTGCATATGATGCAAAATGGGATCGAGGTCAGGCTGTGAGCATATCGGACAACTGGTTAAACAAGGTGAACTGGACGGCAGATGGTCTGGTGCCTGCGATTGCCCAGGATGCCGGCAATGGCGATGTGTTGATGGTGGCGTGGATGAACCGCGAGGCGCTGAAACGCACTGTCGAAACCAGCGAAGCGGTGTACTGGTCGCGCTCGCGCAAGAAATTGTGGCACAAGGGGGAAGAATCCGGCCATGTGCAGAAGGTGAAAGAAATACGTCTGGATTGTGACGAGGACGTGGTTTTGCTCAAGGTTGAACAAGTTGGCGGGATTGCGTGTCATACGGGACGGCATGACTGTTTTTTCCAGAAGTATGAAAATGGTCAATGGGTGGTCACGGAGCCGGTGCTGAAGGATCCTGCGGAGATTTACCACAAGTGAGCGATATTCTCGAGCGCCTCGGCGCCACGCTGGAGGCGCGTAAATCCAGCGCTGCGGGTTCGTCTTATGTAGCCAGCCTGTATGCCAAGGGTCTGGATGCGATGTTGAAGAAAGTCGCCGAGGAGGCTGCCGAAACCATCATGGCAGCCAAGGATGGCGACCCAAAAAAAATCGTGTATGAAACTGCTGATTTATGGTTTCATACCCTGATTCTGCTGGCCAGCCAGGGCCTGGGGCCACAAGATGTACTCGACGAACTGGCGCGGCGCGAGGGCGTGTCGGGGCACACCGAGAAGGCATCACGGGACAAGCAATGAGCGACTGCATTTTCTGTAAAATTGTGGCGGGTGACTTGCCCAGCAAAAAAGTCTTCGAGAATGACGAGTTGCTGGTATTCCACGACATTCATCCGGCGGCGCCAGTGCATCTGCTCATCATCCCCAAGGTGCATATTGCCTCGCTCGCGGAATGCCAGACACAGCATGAGGGTCTGCTCGGCCGCATGTTGCTGCTGGCACCCAAACTGGCGCATGAGCATGGTTTGACTGACGGGTTTCGGACCTCGATCAACACCGGTCGTGGTGGTGGACAGGAAGTGTTTCATCTGCACATACACGTATACGGCGGTGGTAAGATGCCGCACTTAATTTAACCAAGGAGACAATCATGGGCAGCTTTAGCATTTGGCATTGGCTGATCGTTCTGGCAATTGTGCTGGTTGTGTTTGGCACCAAAAAACTGCGTAACATCGGCGGTGATGTGGGCGGCGCAGTCAAGAGCTTCAAAGACGCCATGAAGGAAGGCGAGCAGGGCAAGATTGACGACGCCCAGAGCGGCCATACAATTGAAGGCGAAGTTAAAGAAAAAACCAAGGCGTGAGCACGATTTGCGCAGGCTGAGCCATGTTTGATATTGGATTTTCAGAGCTGGTTGTGATCGGCGTAGTGGCGCTGATTGTGATTGGTCCGGAGCGTTTGCCCAAGGTCGCGCGTACAGCGGGGCATTTGCTCGGACGTTTGCAACGTTATGTATCTACCATTAAATCCGATATTAGCCGGGAAATGGAACTGGACGAACTGAAAAAAGCCGGCGAGCAATTCAAGCAGAGCCTGGAACAAACGGAAAACAGGATCACCGAGGAAGTCGCCGGTGCACAGCATGCCCTGCAGGAGATGGCGCAGACTGAAAGCGCGCCGCAGTCGGATGCCATTGTGCATAGCCCGCCTGTAGCAGAAACACACTTCATCGATTCGCCTCAGGCCGAGCTGGCGCTTGAGCCTGTCAGTGCGCCCCAGCCCCACGTCACGCCCGAATCAAACAAACCCCGAGCATGAGCACGCCCGATCCGCAGGAAACCTTCATCTCCCATCTGATTGAATTGCGTGACCGCCTGCTGCGTTCGGTCATTGCTGTGATTGTGATATTCCTTGGCCTGTTCCACTGGGCGAATGACCTCTATACCTTGCTTGCTCGTCCGCTGTTGCACGCCCTTCCCAAAGGTGGTCAGTTGATCGCCACCGAAGTCACTGCACCGTTCTTTGTGCCGATCAAAGTCACCATGATGGCGGCTTTCCTGATCGCCTTGCCGTATGTGCTTTATCAGATATGGGCCTTCATCGCGCCTGGGCTGTATTCGCACGAAAAGCGTCTCGGCGTGCCGCTCATTATCGCCAGTGTGGTGCTGTTTTTCTGTGGCATGTCATTCGCTTATTTCATGGTGTTCCCGGTAGTGTTCGGTTTCATTACCGGAGTGGCACCAGTCGGTGTGGCGGTGATGACCGATATCAGTAAATATCTGGATTTTGTACTGACCATGTTCATGGCGTTCGGCATCACTTTCGAGGTGCCGGTAGTAGTGGTGCTGCTGGTCAAGATCGGTTGGGTGAGTGTCGCCAAATTGCGTGAAATCCGCCCTTATGTTGTTGTCGGTGCGTTTGTCATCGGCGCGATTTTCACACCGCCAGACGTGGTTTCGCAGTCCATGCTTGCAGTGCCGTTATGGCTGCTGTATGAGCTGGGCATTATTGTCGCCAGTTTTATTTCCAGGCCCAAACCACGTGACTCAGAGATATACCGGCCGCTTTCCGAAGCAGAAATGGAGCGCGAGCTGGATGGGTTCGATTCCGATTCCAATTCCAATTCAAAGCACGGCGGCAAGTAATCCAAGACCCGAGTCAATACTGTTCGGTTAGAATCTTTTTGCATATATTTTCCTTGGAGGCACTGGCAGTGGCGCAAGCAGTTGCGGTGAGAAGTTCGTCTGAATGTTGCGCGCAACTGAGCGGTCGTGACTTGCGTAGGG
>Ga0307375_10004463_pt1 | contig 13374 bp, 16 predicted proteins | sample TR1MG_FD_202531 | JGI IMG/M metagenome (GOLD analysis project Ga0307375, IMG submission 202531) | Soil microbial communities from Risofladan, Vaasa, Finland - TR-1 | ecosystem: Environmental > Terrestrial > Soil > Coastal area > Acid sulfate soil | place: Finland: Risofladan, Vaasa | collected...
GCCTTTCGATAAAAATGGCAATTCCAAAATCATGCATTTCGGCGAAGGTTAATAAGTGGCAGCTTTACATCTTTGAGCGACGTGCATTAATGATGCCAAAAGAACTCGCTGGGGTACGTCCGGTATTTTGGTAATAAAAAACCACCCAAAAAATGGGTCGTATTAAAAGTGAGGGAAAAAATGAAATTACCAGAAAGATTTGTAAAATTCGTAGGCAGCCTTCCTAATAAAGATGAGCGTTATCCATTTCAAGGCGTTTGGCTGAATCTTTTGATTTTGCTGCTGATCAACATTTGGTTCCGCGATGCCACTACTGACTTAAAAACCTTGTTTGCGCAAACTTTTTATGAGTGCGGCGGGCTGATGATTGCGTGGTTAACTTGGAAAGCACCATGCAAAGATAATGAGGCGGGCAGTATCCAATGCGATCAGTGTATCGCCTCGATCACCACGGTGAAGCAGTTTCACTGCTCCCATGCAATTTCGACGTGCTGCTGCTGGTCTGGCCAAACCTCGGCACGCCGTTCGGCGAACAGGTTGCTCACGCGATGCGCTCCGGACAGATTATGATTCTCGAAGGCGAAGAGAAAGGCGGCAACACGGCGACCGAGGAGTTTTCCGATGTGCTCAGCGCCGATTTCGAACGCCTCGACGCCTAGACATATGCGCTCAACGAACATCACCGCACGTTCCCCGGTTTGCACGACCGGTGGCAGGTATTGAGGAAAAAATGATTGAGGCACCCATTAGCATTCCACCGCAGGAGTACATGGACATCATCAGTTCGCTGATTGACAAAGCGCGGGAACTTCTGGAGGCCGGTGAAAAACTTCAGGCGTTCGCCTTCGTTGGCAACCTGACCACCAAGGAAGTCATCCCAGTGATGATTCAACCGGGAAGCGTCGAGGACAAAGATCAGTCTGCGCGGACGATCCAGTCAGCGGCGTTGGCATTGGAGGCTGATTTCGTGTTCGCGATCATGGAAGCATGGACGCTCCGGCCAAACAAAATGCGCCAAATGAATGCAATCCTCGACAAGTTCGGAAGCATAAGCGCATCGCCCTATGCGATAGATACGTGCTCGCTTATGTTGGAAACGAGGCATGGGGTGTGGGCCGCACAACCGCAGATCAAGCCCAAGGGAATTTCCAAGAAAAAACGGACAATTGGGGTAGTCGAGTTCCGCTATTTCACGGAAACTGAAGGCCGATTTGCACACCTGCTACCCAAGAAGGAAGGCGACGAGCCACCGACGATTTTACATTGATTCACTGCGGGATGCGCCGATGAGACTTCTTCTACATCGTTAGACAATTCTGTCCAAGGGGAGATAATAAAAATGGGTTTAATTATTCTGCTGTTGGTTGTTGTAGTGGCTGTGGTGGTCTTTTTAGCTTTTCTCAAAGCAAAGGGCAGGGTGGCATTGGCGATCTGGCTTGGTCCTTCTACGCAAAAAAACCTCTCTCGCAACCTGAGCAAGTTCTCTATTTCCGCCTTGTTCAAGCTCTACCAGAGCATATTATCCTTGCCCAAGTTCAGCTTTCTCGTTTGCTCGGCGTCAAAAAAGGCAACAACTATCAGGCTTTGTTTAACCGCATCAACCGCATGAGCGCTGATTTCGTAGTGTGCAATAAGGATTTGAGCATTGTCGCCGTCATCGAACTTGATGATGCAACACACCAGAAAGAAGATCGACAGGCCGCAGATGCAAAAAAGGACAAGGCATTGGCGTCAGCCAATGTCCGTGTAATTCGCTGGCAGGCCAGGGCAATCCCAGATGTTGCCAACATCCAATCTGCTTTTATGAATAACACTACGGTCAAGTAGGGCGCGCCTCTTGCCTTGTATGTTGAAGGGCAGCTTCTAAGAAAGCAATCAACATGAGCGGTAGGCAGATTGGTGCCAGTAGCAGAATGTCAGGAGGGGCACTGCGACCGTCTCCTCCTCGGCCAAAGGAGACATCGGCGGTTTGCTGAAATGATTGCCAGTGCTGGGCAAGGGGATGTCCGCTTCCCGCATAGCAGCCGTCGTTACCAGACGGTGTCTGATTGTGATCAAAGCACTAATCCGCTCCGCGGTATTGAGCGCACCGAATTAACGGGTGTATGTGATTGACAGAGCAGTACTGCTCTTTAATATTGAGAAGTAAGGCAATCCGCCTCATTTCCCGACAGGAGCAGGATCATGAATGCAACGACACAAATTGCTTCTCCATTGCGCCAACGCTCTCCTGACGACATGCGGATGCGCAAACTCTCCCCCAAGACACAAATTCGTTGAGTATTCCAATTTTGATCGTCATAACACCTCCTTGCGTATCATCGAAGGAGTCCCTACTTGCTCCGATCCAAGATTTGGAGCAAGTAGGGATGCAGCTTAAATTGGGAGATAAAGACTTCTTAGTGTTAGACCTGCGCCATGCCTCCATCGACGGCGAGATCCACGCCGGTGATGAAAGAACTTTCATCGGAGGCGAGGAACACGACGGTAGCAGCGACTTCCTCGGGCTTGCCTCTGCGTCCGAGCGGAACTTGCGAGGCAAAGTGAGCTGCCGCCTGTTCTACCTGTTCAGCGGTGAGGCCCGCCTTTTCCAAAGCCGGAGTTTCGATTGGGCCAGGACTCATCGAATTCACACGAATCTTGCGATCCTTCAGTTCCACCGTCCAGCCGCGGGCGAAACAGCGCACAGCCGCCTTGCTCGCAGCGTAGGCAGTAAACGCTGCATCTCCCCTCACATTAGCGACTGAAGAGGTCAGGATGATCGAGCCGCCTCCTTTGAAAAGGGGAAGGGCCTTTTGCACTGTGAAGAACGTTCCCTTCGCGTTTAGGTCGAAAGTCTTGTCGAAATGAGCCTCGGTCGCCGTTTCGAGCGGCGCGATTTCACCCCAGCCAGCGTTTGCGAAGAGAATGTCGATGTGACCGTGTTTCTCTTTCACGACGGCATAGAGCCGGTCCAGATCCTCCAGGCGCGATACGTCGCCCGCGACCGTAGTGACGTTTCTCCCGATCAAGGCTGCGGCCTCTTTCAGCTCTTTCTCTCGTCGGCCAGTGATCACGACGTGCGCACCTTCTTCCACGAAGCGCTTGGCTGTGGCCAAGCCAATCCCACTGTTGCCACCTGTGATTACCGCAATTTTTCCTGCCAATCTTTGTCCGCTGTTGTTATTCATGTGTTTCTCCTTTTGTGGTTGTAAAAATAGATTCAAAATTCCAGTCGCTTGACCAGATCCAAATGGAGTCCGCTCAGCGGGGCTCCAAATTCCTGCAGTTTTCCGCCTTCGATGAGCCCGCCAAGGTCCACTGGGACAAAGCCGGTTTCCTCAAGAACGCTGGATAGTTTCCGTTTTGCGTCGGCATCGTCACCTGAAAGGAACAGAACTAATTTAGGCTTCTTGTCTGAATAGTCCTGAATCCAATTCACCACGAGCGTATTGAGTGCTTTGACTACGCGAGCTCCGGGGGCATAACTTGCAATGACCTCGCTCGCAGTCTTGCCCTTGGTGTCCACCTCTAAAGGGCGATTCGTCGCATCGACGAGAATATGCCCGTTCCAGTCAGAAACCTCAGCGAGAGCTTGCTCTGCTTGTTCCCAGCGCACAGCCAAAATTACGATGTCTTGCTTTGCCGCCTCTTTCACCGCGCCCGCTTTGGCATTCGGGCCGATACTGCGAACAAGCTCGGCCAACGAGTCCGGTCCCTTGCTGTTACTGAGAATCACCTCGTGCCCATGCCGGACAAAATGCTTGGCGTATGTCTGCGCCACATTTCCTGCTCCAATAAATCCGAATTTCATATGCGTTTTTTCCTTTCACTCATCATTTTGGTTACTATAATAGTATCTATTAAGGTCAAAAAAATAGCTACCTTGACTTGCTCCTAATTTTTGAAACCACATCCTCTAGGCTGGTCCGCTTCAGATCATTTTCGACAGCATTCTGTGCGCCGATCAGAACATCGCCCATTACTTTCTTGATGTTACAACTCACTATACACCCCTTGCTTTCGGCATAAGTGTGGATGGCAAAAGCACTTGGAGGGTTGACCGCAGAGTAGATGTCCAAGAGAGAAATGCTCTTTGGGCTTCTAGCCAGATCGTAGCCCCCAGATTTACCCACTGTGGTCGTAACCAGTTTCGCCTTAGAGAGTTTGACAAGAATTCTCTTAACGAAAACCGGGTTCGCATTCACGCTACCTGCGAGTACTTCCGACGTAAAAGCCGACTTGTAATTTGCGATTGCTGCCAATACATGAACAGCAATAGAAAACTGAGTATTTACCGATGCCATAACGGATATTATTATCGTATCTGTTATGAAAGTCAAGTTTTCCTTCGATATTTCCAATGTGTCTCAATGTCTCTTCTGTCAAATCTGCTATTAGACTGAATGCATTAATTTATTAACGGCTAATATCATGAAGCAGAGTTGACTTTCGAGCAGAGCTTGACTCGAATCATTGACGATTTAATTCAAATTCGATCTGAATTTAGAGGCACACTGTAAATGTTTATACCTTGACACATGGAGGTCAGTATCCAGGGAGATCGTTATTCCCCCGCGTTACAAGCGCGCGTAGGTCGGTAATCCCTCAAGCTACGCTAGGAAGCCAGTCGAGGCGCCACTTCTCTGGCAACGACCGTTTCTGGAGGGGAAACGGACATCGCTGCGGCCCTTACAGACAGTCATTCCAGCAAAACGCTGGTGTCTCCTTAGGCCGAGAAGGAGGCGGTCGGGGTGCCCCTATCGACGCCACGCCCCTATGAGCTGTCGATATCGAAGAACTGGAGGCTTGGCGGGAATCGGTCGACAAACGGAAAGATGCGATTCGCGCCAAGAGGCCGTAATCGACGAATGAGGCTTGGGTAAAATTGGTATCATATGCTACAGAATGACTACGAGAATTTAAATGAAAGTCCAAACAGAAAAAATGATGAAAGGCCCTCATCACCGGGCCGAAGTTGTCAAAATATCCACAGTGGCCCCAAGAAAACGTTCGGGTGCTAAGTCTGCTACTGTCGAAATCGGAAAAAAAGCTCGCGGCAAGATTAAGCAGACGGTGGAGAAAAAGTCGGCAACCGTCCAAAACCTGCGGCCTACTCCGCTGAAACCGACCGCAAAAACATCGGATGCCGCCAAGAAGATGGCGCGCCCGTGGGAGATTTTCACCCCGATTGTAAAAAGCACCAAAAAGACCGACCTGACGCACGTGAGCCTGTTCTCGGGTTGTGGCGGCTTCGACCTTGGCTTCCATCAGGCAGGATTCAAGACGGTGTTCGCAAACGACATAAACCCCGATGCATGCGAGACGTATCGCCAGAACATCGGGGAAATCTCCGATCAGGACGTAAGGGTGGTTGGTGTTCCGAAACTGAGTAAACGTCCCGCCGTGTTGACAGCTGGGTTTCCGTGCCAGCCCTTCTCGAACGCAGGTTCCAGGAAGGGGGTGGAAGACAGCACCAGTGGGACCCTATACCAGACCGCATTGGCTTTCGTCCGCGACTTGAAGCCCAGAAGCGTGGTGTTTGAAAATGTTCGGGGATTGCTCTCCTTCGGTGATGGAGAGAAGCTCCTGATTCAAGAAATATGCGAGCAGCTGGATGCGCTGGGATACAACGTGGTGTTCAGTCTTATCGATGCGTCCAGGCATCACGTCCCGCAAAAAAGGCTGCGCCTTTTCATCGTCGGAGTGGAGAGGGTTCATGCGGCCGGAGTGTTTTCTTTCCCGCACCCTATCGACCGGGACGATTTGAGCCTCAAGCACACCATAATGGATCTGAACAGCAAGGTGTTGAACCAGAAGGAGCTGATGCAGTTGAACCCGCAGGCCATACAGCTGGGGAGCATGGTTCCCGAAGGCGGGTCGTGGAAGAATATCCCCTATGAGAAGCTTCCCGAGCGCCTCAAGAAAATAAGCGACAACATGGAGCGATACCGGTGGCCTAACTTCTACAGGAGATACCATCGGGACGAAATCGCCGGCACGATCACTGCGGCATTCAAGCCCGAGAATGCCGGGGTTTGGCATCCTATCGAAAATCGTATCTTCTCGGTGAGGGAAATCGCCAGGATTCAAACGTTCCCCGATTGGTTTAGTTTCGTGGGACGCACCATCAAATCGAAATACCAGCAGATCGGCAATGCTGTGCCTCCTCGGTTGGCCTACGAGATGGCTATGCAGATCAAGGCGGTGTTGGGTGGAGCCGACCTCAGGGGAGAGTCGGAATATATGAGCTTCGAGCAGTTTGTAGACTCCGGCAAGCCGCTGCGTGCCCGCGATAGAGATGTGATCTTCTCGCACGAGAAACCGTCCGTAAAAACCAAAAAAAGAGCATGAGGCGATGGCTAAATATTTCAGTCAGGAGTTTGTTTGCAAGTCCTTCGAAAGGCTTTCCTCGCGAAACACGACTGGAAAGACGCATATGGAGCGAACATCAGCGCTGATGTATTTTTTGTCGGTCGATGCCGCGTTCAAACATTTCGGGGTGAGCAACCTAGATCTGAATCCGGATAGTCTGGAAGGGAAAAATAGCCGCAAGCAGGTGGAGATGGAATTTACCAGGCTGGTTCTGGTCGGAAACTCCCCTGACGGGGTCAGGCAGGTAACCGAGTTGGGTAGAATCGAAGATGCAGCAACCCATCCTGAGAAAAGGATATCGTCGAACTTTTTGACGGTGCCGCTGAAGAAAGCATCAAACCAAACCACCCCCTTTTACTATCCGAACCGCCCCAAACACCCGCTATTCGAAATGGGGCTCGCTGCCACAGGCAAGAAGTGGGGCATCGGTTTCCACGACAACTGGATGTCGAATTTCTTGGCGATACTGACCACGATAAAGGGTTCGACGCCATTGTTGGATCTGGCTGTGTTCGTTTGTAGGGACTGTGCCATAGATGATGGAGCCGCAGACATTTTTACGGCTCTTGAAGAACAACTCAAAAAAAGGTTTACCAGAAACCTGGCCGACTTCTGGATTCAGAGGATAGAGAAGGAAAAGGTTATGGCTCGCGGTGTTGAGGCTCCTTTTGCCGACCACCATGCGCCATTCGCGAGTTTTTATAAGCAGGCCCCTGCCCCAGTTAAACAATACGGGCAGATGAAAAAATCCGAACTGATAGACCGCATTCATCAGTTGGAATCGATGTTGGCAACGACAGATTAACCTAGAGGATTAAGACGACCATGACCACTCAACCCAAGTTTATGTTGGACAAGCCCCAACCTCAAATCAAGCAGAGGCTTTATAACGGCAGGAGGGTCAACGTTTGGGAAGGGAAGGTTAAAGTTTCGTCGATCATTGGCTGGGCGGACAACCCCAGAATCGAACTGGAGAAAAAGAAATACTTATCCCAGGTTGGCGAGAGGCAGCTAACCCAGGACGAGATTTCCGATCTGATGAAGAACGATCCGGAGGTAAAGCTCAAGGAGCTTCGGGACGACATCATCAAAAATGGTCTGCGCGAACCTCTCGCCCTATCGTATACGGGAAAGCTGCTCGATGGGAACCGCAGGTTTTTTGCCGTCAAGTACGCGTTGGCGAGTATGCCGTTGTCCGATCCCAACCGACAAGATCTGGAAACGGTCGAAGTTCACGTCCTTTCTGAAGACGCGACCGATGCCGACGAGCAGAATGTCCTGGTTGAAGAGAACTTTTCGGCATCGTTGAAAATCGAGTGGCCTGCATACGTGAAGGCAGTCCAGGTTATCGATGCGCATGAGGAGGGTTTAAGTCCGGAGGAGATTTCGCAAAAGTTCAGTTGGGCCAAATCGAAGATCAAGGAAACGCTCAAGATCCACGAAATAATCCAGGAGTTCATTATCTTTGCGACCGCCAATATAGACCCGGACGATGAGTCCGGCGGCGGTTTGGGATTGTCGGAGCAGGAGGCGGAGACAGTTGCCGCCAAAAATTATCAGTATTTCAACGAGGCGCAAAAGTCATTTTTCGACCCGTTGAAGACGGACATAGATTTCAAGATCCAGTTTTTCAAATGGATCAATGATTCTAAGTTTTCGAGCTTCCCCGAGGTCAGGGTCGCATACAAAGCATGGCAACATCCAGAAGCCAAAGCGGCCATATTACAGCCAGATCCGGCCGCCGCGAAATCGGCGAAAGCGATTCTCGATTACAACGCGAGAATCGTGAGGAGCGGCGACGAAGCCATCGGCAGGATCGATACGTTCGTCAAGTTCATCAAAGAAATGACCGCCTCGGATATCAAGCTGATTCCGGAAAGCTCGCGAACAAATCTCCAAGAGGCGCTGGAATTGGTAATCAAACTGAGCAAAGCGGCATCGGAGTGAACCGATGAAAGTCCGGGTCGAGGAGGATGGGATACATATCGAGTGCGCCGGACTTGAACTGTTAAAGCTCAAGGCCCGACTTGCCCAACGGATAGGCTCGCAGCTTACCTCGGGGAAAGATTTCATTACGTTTCCGTTGTCTGCTCTTCCTATAGTCGCAGACCTGATAGGTCATGCGGAAACGGATGGCGAGGTGAAGAACGCGTTGGAGCGATTCAAGCGGCACGAAGCGGCACGAATCAGGGCGCTTGAGATAATAGAACTCAACGAGCAGCCCGCACTGTCTGGAAACTGGAACAACGTCCTCGAACCCGCCCAGGCATCGGCGGTCGGAGCAATGACCGTGCCGGGGCTTTTAGGACTCTGTCTGTTCGACGAGCAGGGCAGCGGGAAAACCGTGATGACCATCGCCGCGTTCGACGAGTTGAGGCGATTGGACGAGATCGATGCGATGATCGTGGTGTGCCCGAAGAGTATGGTCAGCGAGTGGCCGAAGGACATCGCCAGGTTTCTAGGCCCCGAATGCCGGGTCGAGATGGCCGAGGGCGACCAGAGGCAGAAGTATGAAACTGCGCAACGTAAGTTCGATGTGCTGGTCACGAACTACGAAGGTGTTGCGCCCATGCTGGTCAATCTGATGGCGAGCGCATCGACCCGTCGCTACCTTCTCGTGGTCGACGAGTCCTACTACTTGAAAAACGGCGAGTCATATCGTTCGGAAATCGTGGATAAGCTCCGGTCGAAGTGCCGGAAATGTTTCGTTCTGTGCGGAACACCCGCTCCCAACTCCGCCCACGATTTGGTGAATCAGTTCGACCTGGCGGACTTAGGCTACACGTTCGGCGGCTTCAAAAAATCGAACAACCCAGAGGCGGACTGGGACAAAATCGCTTCGCTGGTAGACACGAAAGGTGTTTTCATCAGGAGGTTGAAGCCAGACATCCTCCAGCATGTTCCGGAAAAGAACTTCCACGTTGTAAGTGTCGAGCTTGAGGGCAAGCAGGCCCTGATGTACGAGAAGGCGAAATCAGCATTGGTGCTGGAACTCAGGAGTCTGAACAACGAGTCGTTCAAGAAGAGTTTGATGACTTATTTTCAGAAAAGGGCCGTGTTGTTACAGATATGTTCCTGCCCCAGCTCGATAGACCCGACGGCTTCGGAAGTGCCGGTGAAATACACCGTGCTCGACGGGATTCTGGAGAAATTGATCTCCCAGGGCCGGAAGGTCGTGATCTGGTCTTTCTACAAGAAGAGCCTGGACGAGATCATGGCGAGATATTCGCGATATCATCCAGTAAAGGTGGATGGCTCCGTTCCTTCTGCTGCGAGACGAGACGCGGTGCGCTCCTTCCAGGAAGACCCGTCTACCATGCTGTTCGTGGGTAACCCCGCAGCAGCAGGCGCTGGAATCACATTACATGCTGCCTACGATGCGGTCTACATATCGTATTCGAACCAGGCGGCACACTATCTCCAATCGCTGGACAGGATACACCGGCGTGGGCAGGTCGCGGACGAGGTCAACTACTACCTGCTGATTTGCAAGGACACGATCGAAGAAACCGAGGTGGTAAGGTTGCGCGGGAAAGAGGTCCGGCAGCACGATTTGTTAGGCGACCACATAACTTGGCCGACATCGCTGGATGACGCACTGGGGGAGCTCGGAGTTCATGTCTGATCTGGTCTGGGTCCTCGATAGCGAGAAGGGGACGTCATTCGGAAGCGCCGGTGTTTCCGGCAGTTACATCCTCCCCAAAAACGAGGTCGATTTCGAACCGGAATCCCTTGCTGGCCGACGGCTCTGGGTCGTGCTGAGGGGGCAAGAAGACAGGTTGCTCCTGCTCGTCAAGGTAAAAAAGGTGGAGCGAATAATCGACGGTTATTACTCAGGCGATTATTGGATATCGCCGGAGATGACGGGATCGCTCAAGCTGGTGTCTGACTACGTGGGTGCGGCCAGATACGCCACGATGTCCACTCGCGCTTCCAAACTTGGCGTGTCCGAACTGTCGCAAGAATCATCAGTTACTCTAGCTTTACTCGTCAAAGGCTCGATACAGACTAAGTTGCTTCCGCCTGACAAGCGCTCCCTGTCGAAAGTCGATTTCCAGTTGATGCCGAGCAACGGTCGCCGTCTGGCCCAGAGCGCTTTAAGGGCTGTGGTGTCGCATCTGACGCTGGATCAGGTCTGGGCGAATGGGACGGGAGACAGGCTGGGTGCTTTTTCTAATTACGCTTGTGCGCTACTCACGAAAAAAATGGGCACAAAGCCTTCACCGGAAATTGTTGGCGACCTGAAAGCTTTCGACCCGGTGTCTGTGATATTTGCCGAAGAAAAGCCTTCGGCCGAACGGGGAGAACCTGGTCATAATTACAACGTGCCATCCGTGGACACCGAGTTTTCCGAGATCGAGCCAGGGAAAATATACGCCAGGGAGTTCGTGTCGGCGGACTCGAAACTGAGGAACCTGGAGGAGGCACTCAAGAAGACTGAGCATGCGGAAATAATCCACCAGGCGATGCTGAAGGATATTTCAGAATACTTGATCACGAATGGCATCAAACCTTACGAAAGCAGTTCCATCGACTTGTTATACAGGTCTAGAGAAAAGCTGAACGTCTTCGAAATCAAAAGCTCGAACATCGATAACATCCTGTCCCAATCATCGAAGGGGGCGTTCCAGTTGGCCTGCTACCTGAACGAGCTCAGTAAGGACTACGACAACTTGAACGCCAGACTGGTGCTTCACGTGACACAGAGTCCCGAGCTTCAAAAGTATGCGGTTGGAGCGTTGCTAAGGCTGGGCATAGAGGTTTTGTTCTACGACCCTGGCAAGTCTTGGCCCAACCGCATACAGGGCCTTCCGCTGTAACACGGCTCGATGACCCGGGCCAGAAAATATGTGCGGCTCTCGACGCAACCCCCGAGATATGTGGTGGAGATTGCGGCCGGACTCAAGAAACGGTATCGGGATTTCGACCATTACAACCTCAAGGACCCGTTGGACGAGCTGCTGTTCATTATTTGCAGCACGAAAACCGAAGAAGCGAGTTACCGAAACTCCTTCCGTGCCCTGAAAGAATCCTTTCCCACCCACCACGAAGTCGCCGAAGCCCCCGCCGAATACATTGCCCGAGCCATCGTAAGGGGCGGGCTGTCCAATCAGAAGGCCAAGGCGATCCGTAATTTGCTGGGCGCTATCGTGGAACGATTTGGTGAGCCAAGCCTGGAATCGCTACGCTCGATGGACGACGACGAGGCCGAAGATTTTTTGGTGTCGCTGCCTGGGGTGGGAAAAAAAATTGCGCGCTGTGTCCTGATGTACTCGCTGGGCCGGAAGGTTTTTCCTGTCGACACGCATTGTTGGCGAATCGCCCGGCGTTTGGGTTGGGTCAGGCCGACACAAAAAGATGGGCATTGCGCACCACGTGACATGGATCGCCTCCAATCTAAAATCCCACAAGAGTTTCGCTACTCGTTACATGTGAACATGATTTCGCTGGGACGAGAGATTTGCACTGCGATTGCACCGAAATGCGGGAAATGCCCAATAGCTGTTTGGTGCCCTAGGATTGGCGTGGCTTTGTAGGTACCGTAAAATAGGCTAGGGTTCGAATGGAATTAAACACCGTAGTGCGGAATACGAACGACGACAATTCGATATTTTATATGTTGTTGAATACCGCCTCTCGTGCTCGCTGGATTAGACCTGTCCATTGAGCATCATTCTTGATATTTGCACCATAAACATTTTCATCAAACGGATTATCGCTAAGTAGCCAGTCCAAAAACTCCCGCTTGCTGATATTAACTTTACCACCCTCTTTACCACGCGAGAATACCCCATCTCTACCAGGATGGCCGATGATTTTATCGCCATCCATGTTAAGTTGAGACTCGTTCCAATTAAACAGAATTTCGCCAATGTCATTGCGACCAATCCCCTTGACGACAGCATTGAAAGCTTTGCCAACATTAGCATTACTCATCGAAGCAACATTGTGTTTCATTTCATCGCCCTTTAATTTATTACTTTGGGTTTGCCTCACGTTACTACTCTAAAAAAACCTTCCTAAATGACTAAAGAGCCTGTGCATTCTGTAGGCCTCTTGGTTTAGAACATGCCACGCTTGGCAAAGCTCATTGTCTGATTGCCTGCCACAACAAAATGATCCAGCACGCGCACGTCAACCAGTGCCAAAGCCTATTTTAATGCGACTGTTAACATGCGGTCGGATTGGCTTGGATCGGTTACGCCGCTTGGGTGGTTGTGCGCGAAGATCACCGCTGCCGAATTGTACTTTAGTGATGCTTTCACGACTTCGCGGGGGTAACCGTTAGCTCATTGTCGATCACGGCGATCACGATGTCAGCCCCCAACGCATCTTGCTGAGATGTCTGCTCCCCTCGACATCCGCAGTGATGGTGCATATCCGCAATGAAGGTGCAATGTTCCAGGAAGGCGAAAATTCCGGTTCGCCGGACAGTAGAAAATATTCGGCCAAGTTACGAGGATTTTCATCCAGTGCAAAGCGGCCACACATATCAATCAACCCGGCTCTTAAACCGATAACGCTGGTGACTTGGCACATACTGTTTCCAGGCCTCTATCCAGTTTGCGGCCATCGCGTGTTGCGCTTCAGGTAATGATATTTCCTGGGCGCATACCATCTTGTAAAGCACAAACTCCAGCCGATCCTTTTTGCTTGCATTCCATTCGCTGATTCGTGGCTCTGGCCAAAGGTTGCGCGGATCATCTGGTGCGCCACCAATTGAAAGGGCAATCAGGTGGTCTTCTTCGTAATGCTTGGGATTTCTGTCAGCATAGCCGTACTCGCGCAACTGCCGCTTCTTGAGTTTGTTCGTGAAGTGAGCAGGTGGTCGAATCGTTTTGGTATATCCCTTCACGCACACAGTCTGCTGGATGTTTGCTTGTGTAACTTCTGGATTGATTGCGCCGGGGGTGAGCGATGGATCGGGCAAATCTGATGCCCATGAAGGGAATGAAAGCACCAGCGCAAGACCGGCTGGCAGTAGAAGGAATCGAGTACAGTAGAACTTCATTTTCGGAG
>Ga0307375_10004464_pt1 | contig 13374 bp, 26 predicted proteins | sample TR1MG_FD_202531 | JGI IMG/M metagenome (GOLD analysis project Ga0307375, IMG submission 202531) | Soil microbial communities from Risofladan, Vaasa, Finland - TR-1 | ecosystem: Environmental > Terrestrial > Soil > Coastal area > Acid sulfate soil | place: Finland: Risofladan, Vaasa | collected...
TTTATTGTAAGGAGAGCTAAAGCAATCCATGGAATCGGTAAAGTTTGACCATCTGCTGATGTCTCATATGTTGTGATATCATCCCATAACCCCGTTCGTAGATCATTTACTTGGACTTCTTGTGGAACGCAGGTTAACGGCATTGCATATTGGTCATTGTTATTCAAATGCGGCACTTCATATAACACATCATACCATGGAAGATCAAGCCCCTCCAATCTGATGAATGTTTTTGTTTTAAAATGAGGGTCTGGATAGGGTCGTATTATTACTTCTACTCCATTCGCCTCTAATTCAGACCGTGTTAATTCGTCCATTTCACTTCACCTACTATTTATAAACTTAAATGACCTATAAAATAATTTGGGTGTGTATTTATAATATCGCTTGTTTTTGTTGTGAACGCTAATATATCTATGGCTTGTGCTGGAAATCTAGCTTGAACAACAATTTCACCATCTGGGACATATGCCCATTCAATACGCCCGCTTTCAAGTTCCCGCCATTGCCCTGTTTTATGATAATAACCATCTATCCGCCAATCTATGCCATATGCTATCCATCCCCCCCATTTATATCCAAGCATTCCATCTAAAGCTAGAGCTCCATATGTTTCATCTAACTCAAAATAACATGTATTTCCACCACCTGGGTTGTGCTGACAGGTCCAATTACTTTCATCTGCAGAGATAGGAACATTCAACGCTCTTTTCCAACATAACTTTTTGATTGGATCGCACCATGCAGCGGGATGGCAGTCTCCAACTGCGCAAGAGCATCCCTCTCCGACACTTCCGGGTGTGAGATTGCATTCGTCACTTCCTTGCTGTGAGGTTTCAAGGCACATGACAAGCCCATCTTGATTAACTGCACACATGCCCCGTGTAACATCATTTTTACATATTTGTGAATCTTCCCCAATGCAATACCAATTACTTCCATTGCATCTGCAAAGATTGTCGTACATATCACATCTCTGCCATCCTGCAACGCCAGGATAGCATTCGCCTAAAAGTTCACATGGTTCTACGCCAGGAGGCAGATTATGGCAGCTTCCAAAATACCAGTAGCAGCCATGTGCTTCACATTCAGATTCCGTAGTATAATCTTCACATTTTGCCCCATTTCCATTTCCATTTTGCTGTGATAGATACCAATAAGCTAATCCTCCAGCAACGAGGATGCCACCTCCGGCTAAAAGAAGAGTTCTATTCATAAGTCTAATAAGCTTGTGGGGGATAAGGGTATTTTGGTGGTGGATATCGTGGTGGCGGGTAATATGGCACGGGTGCTGGTGTTGGTGTTGGTGCGCCCCGTGTTACTAAGGCTACTATTATTATTGCACCGCCCACGCCTGCTATGATAAAGGGTAGATAATCCATCATCATGTTCTGTTCTGCAGTATGGCAACTGGGTGCATCCCAGAAATATTTTGCGTACCAATAACACCCTGCTGCGGCACAGCTTGCTTGAGTTGTGTAATCTTCACAAGCACCGTTACCGTTACCGTTTTCTGCGGTATCATGGCATGTTCCATCGCTCCACCAGTAACATTGGGCGTTAACACAGTCAATCTGATTGGTGTAATCGCTACAGCCCATGCCTGGAACGTAAATCTGTGGGTTAAATGAGATGCTGTCTGTAACCTGAATCTGTGTTTCATTAATCCAATATCCAATAACAAAAATCAATTCTATGTCTTCTGTTTGTGTCCAATAGTCCTCGTTGAAATGAATTGAAATTTGAACATCCTTTGATTCTCCGGCGTTCATTGAAAATGGATCTCCAACTGGAATAAACTGACCAGAGGGAGTATGACCTGTTATCATGGCTCCAAGCTGGCATTGGTCGCTTGCCTCCCCATTGTTTGTTATCTTAAGAAAAATTTGGTCGTTCCATGTACATGGGATGAATTGTGCGGGACAGCTGCAGTTGGCATCAATAAATTGAATGTTCGGGTCACCAAAACGGGGTTGTCCAAAACCAGCGGGAACAATCGTAACTATATTTGTATCAAGCATTCTCAATATTTCTATTGGGGCGACGGTAATAATATTATTCACTCACTTCACCAAAAATATAATAGTTTCAGCAGTATAAAAAGTTAATGTCGTTTTTGTCCAACGATGTAAGCTATTCCAACTATGATTATTATCGGAATTAAAGCGAGAGCGATCGCGCCACCCCCTCCGGGTGGTTTTGGTGGCATGCTATGGCAAATATTATCATACCAGTAACATCCCTCTTGCAAACAGGTAGTTTCATCAGATATTATATCGCATGCATCGAGAGAGAGCAATCCATCTCTGTCAACAGCAAGCCATTTTATGCATTCTTGAGAATAAGGATCTTGTGGATTATCATAAAACCAATAGTCAATCCATTCGTTATATTTGGCTATGGATGCTGAAACTGCCTCACGGAATTCTACACCATCTATCAGTGCTATCCATAGTTCGTTTGCGGATTCCCAAAAGCCTCTTGCATAAATATCGGCATATGGGTCTCCATCCGTACCAGAAGCACTCAACCACGTCCAAGAAACTACGAAACCAGCATATGCTAGGGCCCCCTTTTGCATTATGGCCGGGCCGAGCCCATTAGCAGTAAGGCAAGACAGTAGATAAATTATTCTTCCTGAAAGCCGGTCACATTCATTACAGGTAAAAATCGATAGCTCTGAATCTCCCGTGTAAATGCAATCATTTCCATGACCAAATCCGTAAAAACTCGCAGGGTCCTGTTGGTCAATTGCATTGTAAATTGGTTGTTTTGTTGCCTGTTCCGCTGCGATATCTATAGTATTCCATCCTTTTGTTTTTGCATATTGCAAGACATGGTTCAATCCATGATACCCGTTCCCACAAAAACGGCAGTTTTTTGGTCGGACGAACATCATCTTGCTGGTATCTGGCATAATTACATCCTTCTCTTCAGCTCATCCATCAATTTTTTTTCAGCAAAAAGAAATTCCTCGCCAGCGGCGGTTCCTTTTCTTGCTTCTTCGATCTGCTGCTCGGGCGTATAGTATTCACCGATTTGATATACGCCTATCATTCTGCCTTGTTCTGCCCTTGTTTCCATTCTGCGTAATAATAACGTTTCCATCCCGGGGTCAAATGTTTTCATTTACCTTACCTCCGCATATATTCTCTAGGGGTCATTATTTGACCTTCTATCTCCATTGGAATGTCGGCTTCACCCATTAGTTCCATTTGTTTAAACCACTCTTCTTTGCTCATTTTTTTTCACCTTTTAAGTATTAATGCCACTGCAACTATTCCCAACACCCCTATTGCAAAATAGGGTAGGTAATCTATTTTTTCTTCTGGTTGGGGATACGAATGGCAACTATTATCATACCAGTAGCATCCTGCCGTTATACAAGCGTATTGGTTTGTGTAATCCTCACAGTTTGCTGGAGGTGTTGGAGGCAGACTATGGCAGCTTCCGTTATACCAGTAGCAACCTGCAGCTATGCATCCCGCTTGAGTTGTGTACTCTTCACATTCTTGTGGTGGTGGGGGCTCTGGGTACTCATGACAGGCATTATTCCACCAGTAGCAACCTGCAGCTATGCATCCCGCTTGAGTTGTGTACTCTTCACATTCTTGTGGTGGTGGGGGCTCTGGGTACTCATGACAGGCATTATTCCACCAGTAGCAACCTATTGCTATGCAATCAGCCTGGTTTGTGTAGTCACTACAGCTGGGTGGTGGTGGTGGGGGACCGCCCTCATAACACCATTGATCTTCAGATGGTGAATCATGGTATGTTATCTCCTTTGCATCTTGAAGCGTAACTGGCGAGCCATTTGCAGCATTAAGCATTGCCTGAGTGAATGTTCCTCGTGCGGGGTTGGTCATAGTAAGTGATTCGATAATTCCTAAAGTGAAACGACTCACGATCTGAGCTGTAGCTCCAGTTTCAGGATAGTCTATATTCTGGTAGGTATAATACCAGCTTAGACCACTTGCAATACAGCATAGATCGTTGTTGCCGAAATTCTGGCATATATAATCTATTCCGTTTTGTGTTAACATTCCGTTTCACCTAAATGAAAGGCCTAATATCTAGCAATTCTTCTTGTTACTCGCTTACCTGCAGCGCCCATCATGCTTCTGCCAACTTGGGTAAAGATTATTGCTCCAAGTATTAGTCCTCCTATAAAAGGCCAAAAGATATCCCCATTGAACTGTTGCTGTCTAACTGCCCCTGTTCCCCTTGGCGGGAGTGTTGCTGCACCATATCTTGCATGTGCGGCTTGAGGAATGCCTGGCGGAAGTGCCAGTGAGTTTTTATAGTAGTATCCTGGCGTGTTACGACCTGTTACTACTCTACCTAACAAATCATCTTGCATAGTTACTTCACCTTAAAATAAAAATAGAAAGAAAGCATTTAAAGGTTTTGTTTAAAAAGTCATCCCATCCTCTCCAAGCTACTTTTTTTCTTTTTCTTCTTCCACGTATGCCGTTCCTACGCCTGCAGCGAAGCCGATGATGAAGAATACTACTTCTGTTCCAGCTGCCCAGATAAGAAGTACGCCGTTAAGGCCTATTGCTATTAAGTATAACAATGCTCCGATGACTAGCCCGTGTAGAATCCCTGCAATTAAGTTTTTTGATATTGTAAACATTTTTTCATTCACCTCCTTTCACTTATTAAAATAGTGAACATCAAAAAACCTCTCGATTACTTATCAACCACTTCGATATTTTCGAGCAAAAAGTCGATTTTTTTCTCAAGGCTTGCGAGGTGATTATCAGTTGAACTTACCTTTGTTGGCTCTCCAGTAAATCCATTTCTGACGTTGTTGGCTTCATTAATAACGTCCTTCCATCTTGCCACTATTCGCTCGGCCTCTTGCTGTGTTATTTTATCATCTTCGATAGCAATAGACACTTCTTGCAGTGCCAATGCAAATTTCATAGAAGTTGTTTGACCCTTGGCAAAAAGATTTTTAGCGGTTTGCCATTTTTTCCCAAAAATAGTTGCAGCTACCCCTAATATTAGCGTAACTACATAAACTATATTTTCAGGGTCAATATCCATCTCACTTCACATAATGCAAAAAAACTTGTCCGTATTTAAAGTTTTGTCGAAAAAGTTATTAGCTATCTTTTTTAAGCTCTATTTTGAGATTCCAGTAGACCAACAGGGTAAGAATTGCAAATCCAAGGGCAGCCCAGGCAAAAGATTCATTATTTCTAACTCCAAAAAAATAGGAGAACATACAAACAATTATAACTGCAATACATCCAATTATCGACAATATGTGTCGAATCATAGTCCCTCGCCTAAAAACGTTATTCCTGGAATCTTAGGCTTGAAATTATCGATCTTTGGGATAACTGCGCTGTTAACATTATATTTGCAGGGCATGCAGGCATCTTTATATTCTGCGTATTTGCAATATTTATTTCTCCTGCAGTGGATATGGTCAAATTTAACTTGGCTCATATCATTCCCTCTGGAAAGCCCATTTCTTTCATCCAGTGAGAGACATAGCTTTCAATTGCGGGTAAATCAACTATGTTTGTTCCGTCCTCAAGAATGAGGCGTGGTATTTGTCCTTCAAAATTAATTGTTGCTACGTCTACATATTTCCATTCAAGTGGTGTACGTCCTAGAAATTCCCTTGCTTTATTACATGCTTCACAATCATCCGAGCCCCACAGTTCTATCATTATTTTTTCAACTCCAATTTCCTATTCGTTAAAAAACCATCTAATCTCAGATGGGTTTTTTATGTTTTTTGGTATTATACATTCAGCACATGGTTTCAAACCTAGTTTTTCCATCATGCACCAAGCACAGTAACTTGTAACATGAAGGCCATCTTTTCCTATCTGTGTTATATCAAATGTTGGTTGAAATGGATGACCACATTTCCTAAGTGCTTCTTTTAGTTTGGGTTTTTCTACCATTATGTCTCACCTATGCTTATTTTAATATTCTCTTCACTACCCAGTACTTCTATATCCATAATTCGGTCATCAATCTTTAGATTTGATTTTTGCTTTCTTTTGGATGTAAATAGCACGTTTATCATACGATGGGTTTTGCTATCAAGCATACAACGAATACGATCGTCTCCTGCCTTTTTACGAATCTTTAATAACTTTTTTAATGTTACGCCTTTTTCTGACCATGAAATGACGTGAAAGCCTTTATTTGAGGGGGATTGTTTGATTTGCAGTTCCTTGTCAAAATGATATTTTTTAAAGGTTTTCAAGCATTTGAGTATATCATTTATATTCTTTGTGTCGATATCGCATGTGATTCGGGTGATCTTTGTTTTATTCATTTCATATGCTCCATCATATTTTTTACAAGACAGGAGATACATGTTACATCGTTCAGGTTTGTTGTATAATTTGATTGAAAACCCGTACGACCACATGGATTTGGTTTATAATGCGTTTTATATTTATTTGCCATATCATTTCTCCACGTCTTTCTAATTTACAACTGTTAGGTTCTCCAAATAAACCCGTTGACATCAATCTCTACCTCTGGTTTTAAACCGTTCATTACCCTCATTCTTTGTCTTTCAAGGATCATACTGGTAATATCCATATCTGTATACACCCAACGGTCAATATCGTGGGCCTTGTATGACGATTCATTAAGAACTCTCACATATTTAATACATTGATAAAAACGTTTCTCTTCAACGCCAAATTCCTCTGAAGGAATCCCCTCGCCTTCAGCATCATAAGATATATATTTTTCTTTCCATCTTTCATCTAGTTCTATTTTCGGATATGATCTTTTTAGAGCTACGGTATTTGTGGTGTAGTCTATCGCATCTATGTGATCTGCATAGCTCATTGTAGAATAGGGCAATTCCTCCCCAGTTTCTTTGTTTATAAGCCTTGTAAAGAAGTGCTGTAGCATGTTATAAACGGTTATCTGTAGCGCTTCTCTTAGTTCTATATGATGTATTTCATCGGGTTGATAAAACGCCTTAGGACAACTACTGATATATGTTGCACGTATCTCGCATAAAAAAGGATATTCATCTAGCTCTGTTGTCGCCGTATAATTTCTAACCGCCATATTCCTAAAAGCATATCCTGTTTTTTCACTAACAACACGTCCAGCGGCTTTGCTGAAACTGAAATCAACAAGTACAATTTCATCTTCCCGATGGCATTCTGCGTCGGGATAAATATGTATGCCCAGTGCTGTTACCATCACAGGATAGCAGTCTATGTTCCTTGGTATCCTCCATCTCCATTTATTTGGTGCATAGTTTTCAGTAGGATACGTCTTACCCATGTGGTCTACTTCTACAGTTTTTACTTCTCTGCGGACCAGCTGTATCTCTATCCTTGGCATAGTAATTCCACGTATCATAACAGGGTAAACAGTATATTCTCGCATTCGGGTTCTACGTGCTATATATCTTGGAACCCACACTCTCCCATAGAATCCATGGTACAAATGAGCTCTAACCCATTCTTTAAAACCATATGGCCTAATAAAAATGGGTTTATCGGGGTCAAGCCCAAGCCGAGTCATAGCCTCCAACGGAGAAATGCCGATATCGTGGGTTAACAATAACGCGGTTCTCCCTTTATATGGACGGACTATGACGTCATACCACGTTTCCGTCTCTGCTTCGTATCCTGGTGTCTCCACTCGTTCCTCTATAAGCTGCATCTTACTGGGAGGTAAAACCTCAGATGGTATATTGATCGCAAGATCATCATCTAACTCATATACTCTTGTTTTTATTCCCATATTCAGAGATACTCACTCCACAGTGTTTTCTTATTTGATTTGGGTTCATGTTTTGGATAATATGTATGGCTAGTTTTTTTACCTAATGCGTTTGGGTTTCTATGTGCCATCATCGTTCCATCTTCACATTCGTGATAGACAAAAGGCCGTATGTCGTTATCATCAAACTCGAAGAGTTCCATACAGTTGGAGCACATTCTTGCCCCCATCACATTCCCTGTACCGCTTTGTATAATTCTAAATCCTTCTGAATGTCGTTTATAATCTCCCGCCCCTCTTTCTCCAATTCTTTGTAATAATAGATCTTCCTCCACGGAAATTCAAACTCCAAGTTCCAGCCAACTCCTTCTTTAACAATTGCGTACATCGGTTTATTGCACTCCTTTGCTATTCTGCATTCGTCAATTCTTCCCTCTTCTTCAATAAACTTTTCCGTCACCAATGCAATAAATCCTTCTGATGTTTTTATCTTTGCAAGGGTAGATGGTGTTACTTTGTTTGAAAATATTATTGTCATTGTTTCTCCTCTAATGCTTTCTTTTTTATAATTAGTTCAATCCATTTAAACATGCAGTCATCAGAACAGAATGTTCCAATTGTATCCCAATCATGTTCATCATCTGCTCTACTAATCTCTAACATTCCTGGAGTTGATCTAAATGCTTCATCATTCAGTTCTTTTCCACAATTATTACACCAAAGGGTCATTCTTTCCTCCCAGCTATGTGTGCCATCTCAACAATAGCATACATACCGTCAATAAGTTCTTTTAGTTCAATCATCCTTCAACCATCTCATATTTTATAAATTCTTCATTCGTCATCTCATCATATGGTTTTTCTGGGGTTATGTTTTGATGATAAATCGAGCTGTGTTTTTGAAATAGTTTTTCATCATCTGTTTGAAAGCTGCACCATTCACACTTATATTTCATCCTTCAATCACCTCAACTTGCTCTTTGATGTTAATTGTTTTAAAGGTATTTGATGCAAGGTCTTTTCCATGATAACTACCTGTCTTCAGATTAACAGCATATGGATTTATCAACATGACACTGTTTCGATTACTAGGAATAGGAAATTGGAATTCACACCAGATTTGTGTTCCTGCTTCATTAGTCAACTTATCCGATTCATGCCTAAGTTTTTTAATCAATAATTTAAACTCTTTCCAGCTCATTTTTTTCTTAAATTTCATCCTTCAATCACCCCACCTTTAAAAATAGGGCAGATATCTTCACCAACACAAGTGTCTAAGTTCGGATTAAAAGGCATCAACTTGCATACTGTTCTAGGTTCGCTATAATAGTAAATTGTTCCTTTTTCTTTCATCATCTCTTGTTGTGTTTCTGGAGATGCAGCCATGTCTACTATTTCCGTATGCCCAATTACTTTAAACGGACAATCTTTCATCCTTCAATCACCTCAAAACTATCGCAATTGCAAATTCTAGCGACAATTGTTTTTTGCTTTTGGCAATACAAACTATTATTTATTAATAATTGTCCATGATGCTTACAGTCAATACAGTCTTTCATCTTTTCTTTTAAAAGATATAATCCTCTTTCAGCAGCATGGGTAATATTAGCAAACTCTCTTGTTTTTATCAAAGAGTTCACCCAGTCATCCAGTTCTTTCGGAAGCGTTATAGAATGAGGTATACGAATTCGTGCCATGTAGTAGTGTGTATCGCAAAACACTTATATAAAATTTATGATGTGTGGACTAGTTGGAACATCACTGATATATCAGGAGCTTTTCTCCGTGGCAGAGTTCGCAAACTGCTTTCGGTTCACCAAGTCTACGCTCAACGCATTTCCAGTTAATTCTTTTGTTCTTAACGTCATAGCATTTTTCCTTGACTTTGTCAACTTGGTTATGGCTTAGATGGTGCCCTTTATCGTGGCATATGAAACAAGGTTTAACCCAGTTACCTATCAACATCTTTTTTCCTCCAGCAACACTCTAATATATATCCTCTCTTTTCCATCTGTTTTTCCAAACGCCATTGAAGAAACAAAGCACCTGCTAGACCAAATATTATACCCAGTAGGAGTCCAACTATTGCGTCTTTTAATTTTTTATTCATTTTAATCTGCCTCCTTCTTACTAAACGATACTGTAAAATCCTTCTCCATCTCATTTATAATCTTTCTTAGATGTGGTGCATATCTCTCATGACGAGAATGTTCTTGTAATATATGAGACAACATCAAAACAGATAATGTTAATTCACTATCTGAAATAATATTTGTATTGCATAGTTTACATAATGCAGTAAATGTTTCCATTAACCCACTTCTTAGTTTATTTCTTCCTCTTCTCCTTCTTCGTCTTAAGTTTCCCTTCGATCGTAACGCCTTCTTCTTTTACTTTTGTCCATATTGTTGCAATCTGAGCCAGTATCTTTTCCATGAATTTAGATGACCGTCTGAAACCGATGTATATCGCAATAGTCGATACTATGACAGTGCCCAATGCAAAGGCCATGCCGTTTACTAGGCTACCAATTGGGTCCATTATTTCTTCACCTCTGGTTTAACTACTGTAACGGGTTTGTCTATTTGAACTTTCAACCCCTCAGGTTTAGCCATCATAGGCTGCGCTTTAGGCAACGGTTTATCTGGTTTGCGCGGTGGAATCTGTTCGCCATTCACTGATTTAAGACTGATCTGCGGATGAGGCTGCCCGTTGTCACGTGCAGTTCGCATTATATGTATAAAAAAACTTTCTTCCATTTGGTTGTTAAACCTTACAATTGCTTTATTTCCTCTGAGTTTTGCTTTTATTGTCATATTGCGAAGGCTGGATTTGGACCAGCAATCTCTAGGTCATGAACTAGCGGGTTAAGCCAATTTCCCTACTTCGCATTACGCTGTCGCCGGCGATAAACTGGTTTTTTTGGGGCGGAGATATTCCGAGACAAGAGGGGGCCATAGGCAACTCCCATGAATTGGCAAAAGACAAGCCAGCCTCTGCGACATTTTGACCCCGTGTCCTATGAACCAATGAGGCTTACCGCCTATGGCGGCGTTATGTTTTTTCATCTAAGATATTTGCAATGGTAGACATGCAGCGTTCTTTTTCTTCATCCTTTAAACCTTTGCAGAGCTTGTCTATTGTTCCATCAACGGTTGCTACATCCCATAGCTCACGCATAAACTTAGTCCTGATTTCAGCGACATCCGCAGCTACGTTTTCAAGGTCTTCAGGAGATCGTATGGCTGTTATTTTATGCCGTAACTCCCGTGATGCATTCAAGCCCCATTCAGCAAGCTTTTTTTCTTTCCCCTCCAACTGCACTAAATTCTCAGGGGATAAATCTATGCGCTCCATTACATTTAATTCATCTTTTGCTAATCCAAGTCGTCTCATTACCTCCGGGTGTCTAACTCCTCCTGTCCGTGCGAAACGCAATGCCTCACTCAAAGCACCAGATACCGTGCTGAAATGATCTGAACTGCATGGCAGACAGGCTATGCCTTCTTCTATTTTTTCTTCGGTTAAATCTTTTCCTTCATCTATCTCTGGTTCAGCTGGTTTATAGGCAATTCTTCTTAGCTCTTTTTCTCTTTTGGTCTCGTCTGTCCTAGCTATCGCTTTTGCATTCTCGTAAAACTCTTTCTGCAGTTTCTCCTGGTCTTCATAGTTTGGTTTCGTCAACTGACCTGAGACAAACTGCCCAGCCATCTCCATCAAGCCCACCAACATCCTATATTTAAACTCATCAAATGGCATAATCCTTAATCATTTTACATGTATTAAACATTTTACATCTCAGTTATCTGCTGTTTTATTTTTTGTACTTGAACGTTGAGCCAAATTATTCCTTTATTGTCTGGCATGTTTATAATCGTGCTGAATAGATCAAGGCGGTCTTTCTTCAGCCATTTTAAAATAAGTTCCGTCGTAATGTTCTCTTCATATTGCTTGAAAAGTTTCCCGTAGGTTCCTTTGAAGCTATGACCTGCTTTTTTCATCTTATCTGGCGTAACAGACCATAGGTCTCTATCTTCTATTATGGATATGTATAGATCATTCGGTGTTACATTTTTAAGCTGCGCAGTAAGATAGCCCCTTACTATTTCCGTAGCGGCACTGATACCAAGTTGTTTACCAAATGTGACCGCTGCTTGTTTCCAATCCAATATTACTCTCCCTTCTGTGTTTTTTTCTTTTGCCATTCAATAGCACATGTCTTGAAGTTGCCGCCTTTCTTAATGCATTCACTCATGAAGATATTGTATTTACTCAATGAGCGCTTAGATTTATTTAGTTCTCCTTCTAGTTTTTTTACACCTGCCCCAATCGCAAGACTTTTTGCTATTTCTTTAACGTCTTCTTCTTCTTTTATCTTCTCCATTGCCTTACTTGTTGGTTGTTCTACGGGTATAGGCATTGTTTTCTCTTCAGGCGGCATGGGCTCTTGTATTTCGGGTTCTTTTCTAATTTCCTCTTCTAGTTTTTCTGCTGATTCCACAAGATGTGGTTCAATCTTTTCCTGCTCTATTATTTCTTCCAGTCTTTCAGCTGATATCGGTTGTCCATCCACTTCTTTTGTCTCTGGTTCTCCATCGTAATGCTCAGGTATCACTGGTTGTTGTTTCACCTCAGGATATTTTTCTGGTTTCGGATATTTCAAAACATCTGTAGTATCTACGGGGGGTGGTAATGGCGTTGGTTCTTCATATGTTTTTATGGGAGCCTCTGATTCCACTGTCAATCGCCCATGGCAATTAGGACATTCTATCCTATGTGCATCAACTGGAACAGACATCTGTGTTTTACAATGAGGGCATTCAGCTATCTGTGGCTCTGTTTGTTCTATGAGTGGCTGAGAAACTGAAAACGAAGCACCTTGTGGTTGAGGTTGCTGAGGTTGAGGTTGCTGAGGTTGAGGTTGTTGAGGTGCTGGTGTTGGTGCGGGGCCCTGTGGTGATATCTCTAATCTCCGTCCGCAACTAGGACATTGTATCATCTTCGCTGAAAGAGGAGCGGTTATTAACTCGTTACAATATGGGCAAGCAGACTGCCACATTTCGCCCTGTGCAGTACCTTCCATCTGTATTTTTTCCTCCGAGCCTAACTCCTGCGCTGTTTTAAAAATAGCCTGCCCTATCTGACCAAAACCTGTGGTTACAGCGTTTGAAATCGCCTCCCTTGTTTTACCTTTTTCATCTAGTTTTCTCAGCTCAAGATCCTGTTTATCCTTAATTTCCTGCATTCGTATATCTGACTCGCTAACGGACGTTTTTGACTGCATTAACTCCATCTGCCTTAATCTATTTTCAGTTTCAGCTCGTATATCCTGGCTTTGCTGTAGACCCATTCTCAACCTGTTCAGCTCTGTAATCATCTCCTGCTTACGGTCATTCTCTATGCCGGCTAGTCGCTCGGCCAATTCTCTATTATCCTGTGTCAATCGTTCCATCATAGGGTTCTTTTCCTCTGTCTTCTGAAATAGCTGCTGCAACCTAGCAAAACGTTCAAGCTCAGTTTCAAGATGAGGATACGGCTGATTAGGGTAATAGGGCTCGATAGGAATGCCTCTTCGTTCTTCTCTTGGCGGTGGTCCATATCTAGAGTCATATTCCCCCCGGTAGTCACATCGGTCATCATAGTAATC
>Ga0307375_10004465_pt1 | contig 13368 bp, 13 predicted proteins | sample TR1MG_FD_202531 | JGI IMG/M metagenome (GOLD analysis project Ga0307375, IMG submission 202531) | Soil microbial communities from Risofladan, Vaasa, Finland - TR-1 | ecosystem: Environmental > Terrestrial > Soil > Coastal area > Acid sulfate soil | place: Finland: Risofladan, Vaasa | collected...
CCGCGCATCGGGGATGACCGGTCGGCCGAGCATCGTCCTGCTCGACGAATGCTGGGCGCTCCTCGAGTCGCGGATCCTCGCAAGCGTCGTCGTGCAGCTCTTCCGCACAGCCCGCAAACGCAATGCCAGTGTCTGGGGGATCAGCCAGACTCCCGAAGATTTTGTCGGCACACCCGACAAGCCCAATGAGCATGGCGCCGGAATTGTGAAGAATGCGACCACAAAGATCATTGGCAAACAGCCAGGCGATATGACTGCTCTGCGCGAGCATGTCCACTTGAACGAGACGGCGCTCAATCAAATCAAGACCTTCGCTCACCCGAAGAAGGGTCATAGCGCAGAGTTCCTGATTGCGATTGGGGAGAAGGCGGAGTCGACGCACGCAATCCGGATTGTTCCCAGCCCCGTGGACTATTGGATCACTACGACATACGCACGTGAACGAGTATTTCGCAAATGGTGGTTGCACCAGCATCAATCACTGCCGTTGATCCAAGCCTACGAAGAACTTGCCACCCAATACCCGAGGGGCCTGGCAGATCTGGCGCCTTTGGCAGCAGAACTCTCCGGAGAGATGCAGGAGGCAACAAACTGATGACTGAACATACCCAACCGGAGAAGGAGCTACTTCTGAATGGGGAGCCGTATACGGGCGATCGAGGATGCGGCCGAAAGCGGGGTGCCAAGATTCGCTGGGAGAGGAGAGTGCTCATTCTTGTTCTCCTGATCGAGACGTGCTTTGCTCTGCCCAAGCTTGCTCAAGGGCAATTTCTTAGCGTGTTCGACGCGATTTTCAGCTCGATTCAGAACGACATCGGCAGCTCGCTCAAGACTATCAACCAGATTGCTCAACAGATGCAGAAGCTCTATCAGACAACGGTTGCGCCGCTGGCGGCAATCAACCAGGCCCGAGGCTTCGTTGCAAATTCGATCAACACTTATCGCGGGCAGATGAATCAGGTGTTTAACACGCCGTTCACAAGCGCCGTGACTCCGGGGCCGCAACAGTTCGAAAGCATCCTGCATAGTCGCCTGTCGACAGAAATTCCCGCATTGCAGACGAGCTTCATTTCAAATTACGGCGCTATCCCGCAGCTAAACACCGCTTCGCCACAAGACCGCGTGATGATGGACGTGGACGACGCGCTAGGGCAGGAGAATCTCAAAACCACCTTGATCGCCGATCAGGGCGCGGATGTCATTCTTCAAACCGCCAACCAAATGGAAAACCAGGTTGCAGTGAGCACACCCGGTTCGAATCCGTTCCTGACCGCCCAGGCGCAGGTCGCCAATCTCCGCTGCCAGGCGTACATGCAGAAGATGCTTGCGGCGGAGTTGCGTCAGGAGGCAGGCCGCATTGCGCACGACAACGTTCTTGTGAAACGCAGAACAGCCGCGACCGGTGGAATAAACGGTTTGATTACCGGAGCCCTGACCGCGCGATAAGGAGCTTTCGATGACCGATCCCAAGAAAAACCCGAACAAGCGTCGCAGGTCATTTTTCTGGCGCCGCAGGCCCCAACTCCCGCTGGAACCGCCGAAGCCCGCGCCCTTAGAGGATGGGTCGAGCGCGGTTCAACCCTGGTACCGGCCCACTCTGCTGAAGGTGTCTGTCGTCGTGCTTGGAGTCCTCGCAATCCTGCCAACCCACGCGAATGGGCAGTTTGGGATCGACACGGCCGCGATCCTAGCGGCGCTATCCAAGATGCAGTCGCTCATGAATGCCTATATTGCCGCACCCCTCAGGACAATCAACCAGTACGAGCAAAGCACGGCGAAGTATGAGCAAGAGGTCATGTACCCGCTTACCGCGATCAATCAGGCAAAAGCTTCGGTGATTCAGTTCGAGAACCAGTTCAACCAGGTCAGCGGGATTTTCCGTGTCAACGTATCGAGCGCAACTCTGCCGCAGTCGCAGAAACTCGAAGCTCTCCTGCTCTCGCGCAACGTGGGCAATGTGCCAACCCTATCGGGCCAGTTTCAGAACGTGTATGGGGTTGTGATGCCGCAGAACGCTGCGTCTCCGCAGATGAGAACGATGACCGACATGACCGATGCTCAGGCCCAGGACGCCATGAAGCGAGCGATTGAAATCGATGCTTTGGCGGACGCGGAGTTGAACGAGGCGAATCAGATGGGCCAGCAGATCTCGCAGGCAGCTCCCGGAAGCGCGGAGATCCTCGAGGCCGAGGTCGATGTATGGGTTGTGCGCGCCAATGCCTATACGCAGGCTGCACTGGCCGAACTCATGAGGACACGGGGCATCGACTTGGCAAATCAGAGCAAGGCTTCAAAGCTCGCAACCGGAGACAACACGAACAATAACGGCCTCATCAACGGAGCGCTGACCAACAGGTGACGCGTATGCTATGCACCAACTTACATCCCGAGGCGATGCTCGCGTTCTTCCAGTCGACGCAGCTGAATCTATTCGAGCGATTTCTGACTCAGGCAAGAACGGGGATTGACTCGACCGGGATCACCTCCGGGATGCAGAACGTTGCGTATGCCGTTTTGCTCGTGGGCTTTCTCTGGCAAGTCTATCAATCGGCCTTGCACGGTGGGGATGTCCGTGGATTGAGCACAAGTCTTATCAAGTATGTGGTCACCGCAATTGTTGTGATGAACTACGGAACAATATTCACGACGGTCAACCAGGGCTTCGTGAACACAGGCAATTGGATTAATAGCGCTTCGGGAGCTGGTAGTCTCTTCGAAAACTGGAAGACCGACTTGCAAACGCAGTTTAACCAGGTGGGCTTCCAAAAACTGTGGGGACTCATAACCGGGGACCTGCCCGGGCTCTTAGACGCACTTCTGATTCTCGTTGCCTATCTGCTTTTTCCCATTGTGATCGTGATCTTCGGCTTCTTCTACATTTTCTACGGAAGCATCCTTTACATTTTCGGCCCCATAGTCTTAGCCCTGATGCCTCTCGGCGGCGCGAACCGCCTTGCCAAGTCCTACGTAGAGAACATCTTCATTTGGAATGCATGGGCCATTCTTTACGGCGGCTTCGGCGCACTGATAACTGCCGTGCAGATGGGCCAGATTGGACAGATGCTTAGCCAGAACAGCTTCCTGGGAGGGCTTGGCAACCTCGAAGGTTCAATTCTGATCGGCATTGTGAGCATTGTTTATTCCCTGGCGATCGCCATCATTCCGTTCATCGCCAAGCGCATCGTCAGCGGCGATGTCGGTAGCACTGCGGTCGCGATGTTGGGTACGGCGGTCACCGCCTTAACCGCGGGCGCTGCTGGCATTGAGGGAGCGGCGGCCGGCGTAGCAGCAGCGCGAGCGGGATCTGCAGGTGCAACTTCGGCAGGAGCATCCTCCGGCGCTGCGACCGCAGGATCTGGGCGTGCGCTAACAGCCGCGGCCGGCGGCAACCAACCCGCGGCACCGCAACAGATACCCGCGGCCTCGCCCTCGGCTGCAACGGAATTCTCGCTCGGCAACGGTAGTCCCACGTTGGAAGGGCATGCCGACCAGATTCGCAATTCAATCAGTGACGTGATGGGCACGAACACTATCGGGGAGGAGAGCAACGGGGCACTGGCTGTCGCCGCTCAGGACGCGGGCGGCTCGCAGATTCAGTCAAGCGAAGCAGGGATAACGCCGAGAGTTGCAAGCCGATCATCGACAGCGGCGAGACGGGGACCAAGTGTGCATCGCTACAACCTGGGTACATGGACGGCCTACCATGCCGCCCGGATTGCGGCGGGCAGCATCGCGGGAGCGACTAAGCGCTCGGCAGATCAGGAGTAGGAGGAGACATGAAGACCGGTACGGTTGCAACAGACGAAGCGGCCCTTACAAGGCCCAAGTACTACGAGATGGATGGGGCACTCAGGGCGAACGCAAATCGCGCATGGCTGCTCGCTTTCTTGACCATACCGATTGCGCTGCTCGCGATCGGATTTGCAGTCTTCGTACGCATGCAGCCGCCGACAGTGATTCGCATCGGCCCGAACGGCGACGCATCGGTGCTGGGCAAACCAGCAAAAGGCTCTGTCACAGACGTCGCGACCGCCGGCACTGATCAATTCCTTGATGAAGCGTTTGTGAAGCGGTTCTTGGCGAGCTACCTTAACTATTCGCCGGCGGATGTGGACGACCACTGGGCGGCGAGTCTCAATATGATGACGCGCAACCTCCGGGCGTACACGCTAAAGGCACTAGCGGACGACAATACTCGCGGCAAGATCGATGATGGCCAAATCCAGTCCGCGTTCCATCTGCGCGAGATCGAAACGGTCAGCGGTGAGCCGCTCACTTTTCTGGTCTACGGCGTGAAGGATGTTCATCACCTGGCCAACGGAACAGAGACCACGGACCATTTCGTCAACGAGTATCGGGTGCGGCTCATTGCGGACAAGCGTTCGGATGTGAACCCGGACGGGCTCTGGATTGCGGATTACAGCGAACGCCCGATCGACGGCGAGCGCCGCGACCGCATCCTGAATTCCCCCGATGCTATTCCGGAGAGTGGCGCCGCTCAAATCAAAGGAGGCCAGTGATGGAAGCTACGGTCGCTCGGGTTGCGGAGATGCAGCCGCAACCTGCACAGGTATCAAAGCCCAGGAACACGCGCAAATCTCGCCGGCAAGTTGAGGAGGGGGTTCGGTACTTTCTCGCCAAGGACGGATCGTCGTTTGAGAAACCCGAGCTTGGCGCGGAAGCGGCAAGTGAAGGTGAGGCTCTGATCAAAGCTTTTCAGTCAAAGAACGGCGTGATCTATACGGTTCTCGCCTACAAGGCGGAAGCGGAGATACAGGGAGGATCTCCGACATTGGTAAAGAGGCCCCTGCGCAAGTAAGGCCATGAGGTCAGTTCGGATTCAAAGAGGAGACAAACCTGAAATACGGCTCATGTCGCCTCATTGAGGCCTTATCGCTTCGCGCGATGAGGAATTCCGCTGACCCGGTTTGCACTCTCGAAGCCTGGTTCGGCTAACACCCCACCCCTAACCCGGGCGGCCAGGCGAAGAGATTGAGGACCGGCGTTCAGCCAAGTCTCTAATCACTTCGTCTCGAAGCGCCAGACAAGTGAGGAGAACATGACAGCGAACAGGACACAAAACGCGGCACTCGATCAGCAGCTCATTCTTGAACTGAGGATTGATGCGTCCGGTGAAGTGACCCGCAAGCCAACCAAGCTCGGACGGAAGGATACGCTCGAGGGAAAGCTCCTCGGTCAGCTCTATCCTGGCATCCGAGTCGCGCGCGTCAGCGTGCCGTATGAGTTGACACCGTATGAGCAGTCTGTGGTCGAAAACCGCATGGCGAGTCTTCATTACGGTGGGGTCGAGTACAAGCTAGTGGGCGCCAGCGGTTCGGCGAAGGATGGCAAGTTTTACTTCGTCGATAAGGCGCACGCCGGCCCGATAGCTGAGCGCTTTCAGCATTGGCCCGAGGCGGCGATCGTGTACTTTGCGATCCTCGTCTCCGACTGCAAGCTGATGGTCGAGGAACCCGGCCTGCGCATCGCTGTGGTCAAGGATCATGTCCTTGGCACCAACGATTGCCGTGGCTGGGCGCGTGAATCCCTCTACCGGAAGCTGAAGATCGGCACGAATCGTTTTTGCCAGTTTCGGCTGGCATTTGACGCAAGCGAACCGAAGCAGGCGAAAGGCGCATTAAAGGCGATGAGTGATCGTGTGGCCGACAGGCTCGCGGTCGATATCATTCTGCCTGAGAGCTCCTGCAAACCGGCCCTCAAAGGAAGTGTGCGATTTCTTCCCCAGTTGGGCACATCGGGCCGCATATACATAGGTCCGGCGATTCTCGGGATTAAGCAGATCTCCCGTCAATCGGAGTTTGGGTCAAGCTATACCTTGATCGAACACGCTTCGGAAGAGGCGCTGCAGTTTGAACTGAAGCTGTGGGCGCTGGAACGAATCAAGGCGATGAGAAAGGCATGGGACGAGGGTGACTACCAGGCTCTTTTCGAGGTAATCGGCAAGTCCGAGGTTACAACGATCGAAGATGGTGTCAGCTTTAACCCCGACTCTCTGGAGCGAGAGGACGATCCGGCTTCAGAGGGATGTGACCCGGCGGAAGCGGTTCTGTTGGCGGACCGTAGCGGAAATGCAATCAAGATTCCCTATGTCTTCAACCAACTGAACCGCAAGCTGGCCCGCTGGGCATTTCGCGCCTGCACGAGCGCAGATCTGAAGCTGCCATCGTTCGCTCTGGCGGACGACGGTGTCCTGATTGAGCACCGAGGAAAGATTCTCTCTGCCTCCGATTGGATACCTGAAGGCAGCTCGATCGCATCCTTGGCGGCGGAGAAGGGCCTGTGCATCCGGTATCCAATACGGATGCAGGAGGATCTTTTACCCGTTCGTCATCTCACCAACACCGAGCTTGTTCCAGCGCTCAAACAGGCGCTCGGAACGGCCGACCTTGACGAATCGCAGGTCGCTTATCTTCTTGATCGGCAGCTTCGCATGGAGGGGACGTACATCCTTCACTCGAAGACCGCGAGCAAAAACGGCGGCGACTTCGACTTCGACACCATTTGCGTAATGCCCTCCGATCAGTTCCCAAAGTTCGTGGCGGGAAGGGTCGCATATGGGGAGAGATTTCACCAGGAAAAGACAAAGCACCAGAAAGCCAAGTCTCCCTGGTGGAATGCCTGCCCGGTTGCCATGAAGGCGCGTGGAAACCGGATCGGCTCAATCACCGATCTGAAGACCTCATGCCTTTCGGCGGGACGGCCAGACCTGGCCTACAAGCTCGTCGAGCAACTGCAGAACGCACTCGATTCCCTTAAACACAGGGTCGAGATCGATGAATCCGTTGTCAGTGAAATCAGGAAGGAGGTAGCACCGGCGCCCTGGCTCCGCTACAAGCGTGAGCGGAGAGTGTCGGACCTGCCGTCCCATCTTGAAGTCGCGGATACGGATAAGGTTGGGAGGCTCTATAACGTCCTGCGCAAGGAGGTTGGCTTTCTTCCCGACGAAACTGGGAACGGTTTCGAAGAGAAGATGTCCATCGAAGACTTCCGAGGACTCTTTTCGGGTGAAACCGTTACTCGGGAGATGTTCGAGGAATGCCAGTTGATCAATTCCATCTACGGGGATATCGCAAGTCGGATTGTCCAGCGCGAGGATGAAGTCAAACAGCAACTCAAGGACGCTCAAGCGCAGTGGGAAGTTGTACGCGGGAGCGAGGACAAGGAGAAAAGAAAGTCTGCAGTGCTTGCGCGAAACAAGGCGCAGGCAGCCCTGTGGGAACACGAACAGGACGCACGGGATCAGTTCAGCTCGTTGCATCTATTCGTTCACTACTGGGCGCAAGGTAAACAGGAGAACCGTCGGGCATGGGCGCAGGCGATGAACGGTGTCGTCACAGGTGGCTCGGGTTCCGGCGCTGTCCTCTTCCAGTCGTTTCCGCAAGAGGTGATCGATGCCTTCGCGGAGGTTACCGGTGGTCAGCGGGTACGTGTGCGACTTCCGAAAACTGTGAACGGCTATGTCTGGTTCGACGATGAGCAGCGGGCATTTCTGGTCGAGCGGATGGCGAATCCTCAAGGCCCGGAGTGTGAGAAGAGAGTATTTCTCTTCCAGTACGCGGGAAAGCGCTCGCTTGTTTTCGAAAACACGAGTGTTCCTAATTCAATGGAGCATTCCTAACCGGCAAAAGAGAAGCTGTGGCCTCGCGCCCCGGCTTCTCTTTTTCTTTTTGTGACTCACCCCGCGCCCAGGGAGGCCGCTATGAAGACGATCACGATCCTTTTTCTTGCTCTCGGTGCGATCGCGGCCGGGGCGCAGACGACCAGCCAAAGCCAGATCCGTCATATCGAGACGTCACTCAATCATCTGACGGTTCTCGAATTCGGCGAATCCGTGACGACGCTTGCCATCGCCGATCCAGACAGCTTTCAGGTCGAGCGACATGACGACAAGGTTTTTGTGAAGCCTCTCCGGGAGGGCGTGTCCACCAATCTATTCGTCTGGACCGCGTCGCGCGAGCTGAGCTACGAGCTCGATCCGGCGGGCCAACTCGCTCACATGGATGTCTTGGTTCGCACCGAACCTGCGCTCAACCCGCATAGCAGCGCGCAGGCGTCGGCCGAGCCGTCAGATGTAGAGATTCGCAAGATCGCTTCGCTGGTACTTACGCAGGCAATGATGGGAGTCGAAGACGTCGTGCATGACGCGGAAAAACCCGCCACGGGGCGCGTGTCGGTCGTTCTAGAACAGGTCTATCGCGCGAAGGATCGTATCTATATTCGCTATTCGGTAGCCAACGAGACCAAGGCTCCCTTCCGGGTCACGACTCCGGATGTGTGCGCCCCTGTCCCGACCGAGCACCCTATCTCGCTCGTGAGCCTCAGAAATCATCAGATCACGTCTCGGACCTTCAGGACCTTCAAAGCGAAACAGGTTTCAGGCATCGATGTGATGCAGGCCGAGTCAGGTACGCGCGATCTTGCGCCGGGAGAAAAGACGATGGGGGTATTCAGCATTGGAACTTCCACGGACAACCCTCCGCAGGTTTATCAGTTGAACTTCGGCGCTGACCAAAACGGACCTCTGAAGGTCGAGGCGGTTCTCTAGTGATGGACGCACATGGCTATATTTCGCCGGACGAAGTGCGCCAGGCACTGAGACAGATCTACTTGAGCGATGCCGAAACCAGTCTGCAAGGCTCCCTCCTCGAATCTTTTTCTGATGAACTCAAACCCATCGATGAGAAGGGCCATTGGAAACCCAGCTCACTGAGCATTCTCACTGTGGTTCTGCTGTGCGCTCTGCTTGGGGTCTTTGCCTATTTTTCAATCGGAGGACGCTCGTGAGCCCCTACTACGATCAGTCCACATTGCGCCAGAGAGGACCGGAAGATGTCGCTGGGATTCTGGTGTTGGTCACCTGCGCTGTGCTCGCGTTCGCGTGGTATGTTGCTGTTTCACGCCTCCATCTCAACAACCAACAGTGCCTTGAAATCTTCCTGTACGGCGCGATCCTGTTTTTCGGCGGCGGCCTTCTCATTGCACAACTGGTTGGTCGCAGACGAAGAAGAGAGGAGAATTGGCCGCATCCCGCCATCCTTATCCCGGCATCAAAGGATGCGGCAACAGTCCGTGCCGCCAATCAAGGTGAAGCTACTTTGCTCGGCTATAACGTGCACAAGGAACCGTGGCTCTGGCCCGACATCGTGCGCATGAAGCACGGAGTCATCGTGGGCGGCACGGGTTCTGGCAAGTCAACTTTTCTTGAAAATATCATCGCACAGGATGTGATGCGGCGCTTCGGCTCGCGCAAAATGCCGATGATCATCTTTGACGGCAAGGGTGAGAGGGAGTTTCTTCATCGCCTTTTACCGCATATCGAGGCTGCCGGCCGCCTGCAAGATCTGCGCGTGATCGATCCAACCCACCCTGCGGAATCGGCGCGATATAACCCGTTTTATGCACTCGACGATGCCTACCAGGAACACGTGAATTTCATTTTCCGGTCCTTCGGGCTGCGCGAAGACTTCTTCAAAGGACACCAGGAGGCGTACCTCTCGGATCTTGTTCGCATACTCCAGTACACGGGAAAACTGTTCAACGTCTACGACGTGCTGGTGATGGCGCTCGATGAGAAGGTTCTGGAGGAACAGATCGGAGTTGCGAAGGCACGCCTGGCCACAGTGCCGGGTATCTCCATGCAAAAGCGGTTGAACTTCGAGATGTCGGTCAAAATGCTTCAGAGATCACTTGCAGACAGGGAGCGGGTGGAGAAGATTCAGGGGCTTTTAAACGAGCTTTTGAGTTTCCTTGAGGACGAACTGTCGATTGTTACCGGCTCCTATCAGGACCTGCTTACGCTCGACGACGTTCTCAACAAGGATCTCATTCTGTTTGTCTCCCTCAACGCAAACCGCAACCAGCGTGCCGTTGAGGCTTTGGGAAAGATCCTGCTTCAGAACATTCAGCTGATGGTTGGCAAGCGCTACGCACAGCCGACGAGTAATCGGGATGCCGATGAACCAATGCTCTCAGTCATCCTCGATGAGTTCTCCCCGTTCGCCTATCCAGGGTTTACACAGGTACTCCAGACCGCACGCGGAGCACGAGTCTCATTCCTGTTTTCGTTCCAGAGCATTCCGCAGTTGCAGCGTGTGAGCCAAGCATTTGCGGATGAAGTTTCCTCTGCCCCGGGAACGAAGATGATTATGAACGTTTCGGAAGAGCACACGGCGCAGTGGTTTTTGAAAGCATCGTCCCGTATTGCAACCAAGCGCCGCAGCCTTTCGGTGCGCAGAACAGGGATCTTCTCCACCAAATATACAGAGACCGGAACGGGAAGCGAGAGCGACATCAAGGAGACGCGTGCGCGCGAAGACCACATCAAGAACCTGCCTGTAGGCCAGATGGAGATCCTGATGGTGGACAGCCGCGAAGGCACCCGCCACTCCCATTTGCACGTGCGGCGTGTTCCGCGGTTTCAGATCGAGGGACTTGAGCCTTCTCTCTATCCGAAGATGCACAGCTATTTCGACCCTGATAACGGTGTGAATCTACGCTTCAAAGAGGCGGAAAACCGGAAGCAGCGGCGCAGGAGAACGGCAGGATTGTTTCTAGGCCAAGCAGGTGGAGAATGAAGATGCGAAGCTCAGCCATCATCCGGTGGGTGCTTATCGCGGTCGCATTTTGCTGCGTCGCCGGCCAATTCGTCGGTCAAACCCCGAGCGAGCCAGGCGTTCAAACCCCGCAGTCGGCGCCCAAACGCCAAGGGTTCCTTGATTACGCTTTGGGCAAAGTAAATCCGCATGACACGGACTACGGCTCCAAAATGGCGTCCGCACGGAACGCCGTCGTCGGATACACGATTGACGATCTCTACTTCTGGTCGAATGTAGTGACGCTCCTTCTGCTCTGCGGACTGGTCGCAATCGTCCTCTTTCAGTGGCGCGCTATGAACAAGCGCGAACTTATTACAGCGTCTCTCATTGCCCAGTTATGGAACGGCCGCGTCAGCGACCGGGTCGAGATAGAGCGCCGGACCGAACAGTTCAATCAGTTGGTCGAAGCGCATAATGCCGATGCTGAAGCAGCCCTTTCACGCAAAACAGGGCCTTCGGAACAAGAATCCGGCACGAATGGGAGTTTGACGAAGAGCGTTCGCACTCTGGCGGACAGCAAAGGAATTTCGCCAGCAGAGGCAGAGAAGATTGCCGCCTCGGCGCCGGATGCAACTGCAGCCAGCCTGCAACAAAGCAATCTCTTACTGCAGCGGCGCGTGGAGGCGTTGCAGAACAGTGAACAGAATCTGAAGCAGCGCCTCAACCAAACGACAGTCTTGCTCGACCAGGAGCGGCGCCGTAACTCAACCCTCAAGGGCGCATGAGAGGACCAGAATGACCAGAACGACCCCATCCGATTTTGGAAGTCATGACGATTGGCTGACGCATGTCCGTAGTGAGATTCCCCTCCCGGAGCAGCCTTATGCGCTAGCCGTCGGCCGCATGGATCTATTTCGGAGCTTTTATCGGATCCAGGGACTTCCGTTTCCAACTCAGTTCGCGGAGGAGGCAAGACGCACTGTGACCATGCAGGACCCTGAGCGAACAGCCGCATTGGAGGCACTTAACGACCTGATCTTCAAAAGTCTCACGGTGTATCTCTTCAATCGGGCACAGCCGGCTACTCCCTTCGATGATCTCGAGACACCACCATCTCCACGTAGACAGATTCAGGAACTGCTCACGCATCTTGTGCAGAAGAACCCCTATTTCGCGCTTTGGAGTGGTTACAAAAGTGGTGTATCCAACCGCTCGGTTGCCGAGGAGTGGGACGATTATCTGGCTCAGGAACTTGGGCCGCATCGCGGCGAGGAGATCAACTTCACCCGCTCAATGGTCGAGTTGGACAGACTTCTCATTCTGTTTCATGACGATAATCGGCCACTTCCGAGGCTCGCTTTCGAGCGCATCTGGTTCCTCCACTGTGTCCGGGGTCCCGAAAGAATGGCCCAAACACGCGCTGTCCTAGGCACGCTTATGGCGGAGTTGGGGGCATGCACATCTGCGTAATCAGCTTCGGTACGAACTGGTGGGCGATGCATTCACGCGACACAAGCGATCCATTTTGTTTCCGGCGGAAGGCAGCCTACTTCAACGCCGCTGGACTTATGTCGGGAAGGCGTCTCCACCATAGCGCGATCTTTCCCGGACAAATTCGCTTCAACGCGAAGAGCGGATTTGACCCGGAATTTCCATTGCGCGCGCTCGGCAAGACATTTCTTTGCTCTGCGCCACGCCAATTCGCCGGGAAGATGCACCTGCTTTTCGAGCGCCGCGCGGGTGAGATGACGCCGGACGCCTATCTGGTCACTCTCAAATCCGGGGAGCATGGTGCGATCCAGTTCGCTAAATCCGGTTGGAAGTCGACAGGAGTCCGGCCAATTTCGATCAGCCTACGTGGTGAAAGGTACGAAGCAATGTTGCTGTTCGGCCCGGGAGACTGGGTCGAGAGCGACCTTGGACGGTTGCAGGTTGATCAGGTTGGATGCCGAATTCGACTCGGCGAAGGAGCGCTCACGTGAGGTATTACAAGGGTTATATCGCCCTGTCCGACACATGTGATGTGCCGGTTCTGCTCCAAGTTCGGAACTCGCGCGCCATCACTTTCGATCAGCTTCGCGACCTGCTTGCCCACGAGATGCTGGAGGCGATCGTTCGCTCGTTGCGCTGGCGGGTGACGCGACTCGAAAAAGTTGGCCTGATCGAAAGATTGAATGGACAGCGGTTTCTGGGTAAACCTGTCTATGGAATTACCCAGCAAGGTCTTGAATGTCTTGAGTCGCGCGGTCACTACCTGGTGTCGTTGCCCAGCGACACGGAGCAAATTCTCCATCCGTCGAAGGTCGCTCACGCGCTGGAACTGGTCAATATCCATCTGGCTCTTGCCCGATCAGGCCTGCTTCGGTCGTGGAAGAGTGACGTGGAGATCACCTCGCGAAACCTGGTTTCCGCCGGCGGAACGATCAAAGACTATGACGCCGTCGCGGAGATCGAAGTCGACGGATGCACACGAACGATCGGGATCGAATACGAGAGAAGCGCGAAGGCAGCATCCCGTTATGACGCAATTTGTGAGGCTCTCAACAGAGACAAAGCTACGGATACGGTCTTGTACCTGACCTCAAGCGACGACATTCTGTATCTGCTTGCTATGGAATTGCGCGCGACTCGGAAGCGAATCGGCTTCGCACTGAGCGATGCATTCCGCCGTTCTCTCCTCGAAACGCGCACTCTGACCAACACGGCGAGCTCAGAAATTGTGCCGCTCCGCGAACTTCTCGATTTGAGGGTGTCGTAGTTCGATTGCGCTGGGCAAGGCAGTTCTTCGACTGTCCTTTGTGGTTGTATTTAC
>Ga0307375_10004466_pt1 | contig 13364 bp, 12 predicted proteins | sample TR1MG_FD_202531 | JGI IMG/M metagenome (GOLD analysis project Ga0307375, IMG submission 202531) | Soil microbial communities from Risofladan, Vaasa, Finland - TR-1 | ecosystem: Environmental > Terrestrial > Soil > Coastal area > Acid sulfate soil | place: Finland: Risofladan, Vaasa | collected...
AGACGCTCCGGTGCGGAGGGCCACGCGGATGACGTGCTCGGGGTCCGCCACCGGGGACGGGACGCGCGGCAGTCCCCGCGCGAGGGGCGCCGCCGACCCGGGCGTGGCTCGCGCCGGCGCGCGCCCATAGACGATGGTGGAACAGCCGACGAGTGTGGCGAGGGCGAGGGTGAGCGTGGCCGCCCGCCTACCCACGCGCCGCTCCCAGCGCCGCGTCCAGGCGCTCCAGCGCCTGCGCCACGTCGTCGTCCCCGTGGGCGGCCGACATGAAGGCCGCCTCGAACGGCGACGGCGCCAGATACACGCCGCGGGCCAGCGCCTCGTGGTAGAACCGCGTGAACAGGGCCGTGTCGGCCGTGCGGGCGTCGGCGAAGTTGCGCACCGGCTCGGCGCGGAAGAAGAACCCCCACATCGACCCGGCGTGGTCGGCGGTGAACGGCACGCCCCGGCGGGCCGCGATCTCGCGGAGCCCCTGGACGAGGGCCGCCGTGCGGCCGGCGATCCGGTCGTGCAAGTCCCGCGTGAGCATACTGATTGTCGTATACCCCGCGGCCATCGCCAGCGGGTTGCCCGACAGCGTGCCGGCCTGGTACACGGGACCCGCGGGCGCCACCTGCTCCATGAGATCGGCCCGGCCGCCGTAGGCCGCCACCGGCAGTCCGCCGCCGATCACCTTGCCGAGCGTGGTGAGATCGGGCGTCACGCCGTACCGCTCGGGCGCGCCGCCCGGCGCGATGCGGAAGCCCGTCATGACCTCGTCGAAGATGAGCACGGCGCCGTGCGCGTCGGCCAGCCGGCGCAGGGCCGGCAGGAACGCCGGATTGGGCGCGATGAACCCCGCGTTGCCCACGACCGGCTCGACGATGATGGCGCCGATGCGCGCGCCCTGCGCCTCGAGCAGCCGCTCGGTGGCCGGCACATCGTTGTACGGCGCCACGAACGTCAGCTCGGCGAGCGCCGACGGGACGCCCGGTGAATTGGGCAGGCCGAGCGTGGCCACGCCCGACCCCGCCTTGACCAGGAACGAGTCGGCGTGGCCGTGGTAGCAGCCGTCGAACTTGAGAATGCCGTCGCGGCCGGAGTGGGCCCGGGCCACGCGCACGGCGCTCATCGTCGCCTCGGTGCCGCTGGACACGAAGCGCAGCCGTTCCAGGTGCGGCATCCGCTCGCGGATGAGCAGGCCCAACCGGAGTTCCAGCTCGGTGGGCATGCCGAAGCTGGTCCCGCGTGCCATCGCGTCGGTGAGCGCGTCGAGCACGGCCGGCGCCGCGTGGCCAAGAATGAGCGGCCCCCACGACAGCACGAAGTCGATGTACTCGTTGCCGTCCACGTCAATCAGCCGGCACCCGGCGCCGCGCTCGGCCACCACCGGCGTGCCGCCCACGCCGCCGAAGGCGCGCACCGGCGAGTTCACGCCGCCGGGGAAGATCTCGCGCGACTGCCGCATGATATCCGCCGACCGCGTGCGCTCGTTCATCGTCCGAAGCTCCCGATCGTGGCCGCCGCCATGGGCAGCGGGCGTCGTGTGGAGGGCCGCGGCGGCGCCGACACGAGGCCGGCCACCGTGGCGCGGAAGTCGTACTCGTCCACGTCGTCGATGACGACGTCCACGAGCGTCCCGGGCGCGGCGTCACCGCTCAGCCAGGTCACGCCGTCGATGTCGTCCGCCTGCCAGATGGTCCGCCCCTGTACCGTACCGTCGGCGTTGACGCGATCGACCATCGCCCGCACCGTTCGTCCCACCCGGGCCTCGTAGCGCTCGGCGGTGATCAGCCGCTGCAGTTCGTTGAGCCGCTCCAGCCGCTCCTGCTTGAGCGACTCGGGCACGTCGTCGTCCAGCTCGGCGGCCCGCGTGCCTTCCTGGGCCGAGTAGGTGAAGGCGCCTACCCGGTCGAACTGGATTTCTTCCAGAAACGCTAATAGGTGCGCGAAGTCCTCGTCGGTCTCGCCGGGGAACCCCACGATGCAGGTGGTGCGGATGGCGACGTCGGGCACGACGTCGCGAATGCGGGCCACGCGGTCCAGAATCGTCTGCCGCCGCTCCGGGCGGCGCATCCGCGCCAGCACCGGATCGGAGGCATGCTGGATGGGCATGTCCAGATACGGCAGGATGCGCGGCTCGCGCGCCATGAGCGCCAGCAGCTCGGGGGTGAGCCCCGCCGAGTACAGGTACAGCATGCGGATCCAGGGCAGCGACGTCTCGCGCACCACGGCCTCGAGCAGCTGCGGCAGCTGGACGCCGTCGCGCCGGTCGCGGCCATAGTGAGCCAGGTCCTGGGCCACGAGGTTCACCTCGCGGGCGCCCTGGGCCTCGAGCAGCTGGGCTTCGCGCACCACTTCGTCGAGCGCGAAGGAACGGTGCTTGCCGCGCATGAGCGGGATGGCGCAGAACGCGCAGCCGTGGTCGCACCCCTCGCTGATCTTGAGGTAGCGGATGTGCGGCAGCTGGCCGGTGAACAGGCGCACGCCGGGGTGCGGCTCGGGCACGTCGTCGATGAGGCCGCGGGCTGCGAGCTCGGGGATCAGCCGGTCCATCTCGGCGGCGCCGAGGAAGAGGTCCACCTCGGGCAGTTCGGCTTCGAGTTCCGCCTTGTGGCGCTGCACCATGCAGCCCACGGCGACCACGGCCTGGGCGCGGCCGTCAGTCTTCATCCGTCCGGCCTCGACGATGGCGTCGATGGACTCCTTCTTGGCGGCGTCGATGAAGCCGCACGTATTGATGACGATGACGTCGGCCTGCGCCGCGTCGTCGGCAAATTCCGCGCCGCGGTCGGCGAGCTGCGCCAGATAGCGCTCGGAGTCGACCGTGTTCTTGTCACAGCCGAGGGTGATGAAGGAGACTTTCACTGGGGGGAAAGCTAGCCGGGAGTCGGACAGTCGGACAGTCGGACAGTCGGACAGTCGGACAGTCGGACAGTCGGACAGCGAGACTACCGCGGACGCTGCCTTACGGCAATGATCAGCCTCGAGAGCATCCGCTTGACCTCGACGGCCGCCGCAGCCACCGGCTCCAGGCGATCGGAGGTGGAGAACCCGAGCCGTGACGCCACTCGGAGCTGGAACTCCAACTCAGCGGCCGAGCCGAGGGCGTAGTGGAGAAATGGGACCAGATCGCGATCGCCCGATCGCCCACACCCCTCCGCGATGTTGGAGCCCACGGAAACCGCGGCCCGCCGCATCTGGGATGTGAGGCCAAACTGTTCCGCCTTTGGGAATGCCGCCGTCACGTGGTAGGTAAGGACCGCCAGCTCTTCGGCCTTCTCCGTGACCTTGAGATTCCGGGCATCTTGCATGCCGGAATCCTGCATGCTTGCGTTCGAGCGCCATCACCGTTTTCGTGCATGGAGCCGCAGTTCCGCCCCTTCTCTGTCCGACTGTCCGACTGTCCGACTGTCCGACTGTCCGACTGTCTGACTCCAACCCCGCCCCGCCATGGCCCCCACCGCGTCGTTCGACATCACCACCGGCGTCGATCTCCAGGAAGTTGACAACGCCATCAACCAGGCCCAGAAGGAGATCGCGCAGCGCTACGACTTCAAGGGCTCCAAGGCGTCCATCGAGTTCAAGCGCGCCGAGAACATGCTGGTGCTCATCGCCGACAGTGACTTCCAGATGACGGCGCTGTTCGACGTGGTCCAGACGCGCCTCATCAAGCGCAGCGTGCCGGTCAAGAATCTGGACGTGGGCGAGACCAAGCCCGCCGGCGGCGACACGGTGCGCCGCGAGGTGAAGCTGAAGACGGCGCTCGACAGCGACACGGCCAAGAAGATCGCCGCGGCCATCAAGGAGGCGAAGTTCAAGAAGGTCCAGGCCTCCATCCAGGGCGACCAGGTGCGCGTCACCTCGCCCTCCAGGGACGACCTCCAGGCCGTCATGGCGCTCCTGCGGACGCAGGACTTCGGCGTGGACCTGCAGTTCGGGAATTATCGCTAGGAGAGTCCGGCGCGGAACGCCGTTGCGGTTCGCCCCTATGGCCTGTCCGACTGTCCGACTGTCTGACAGTCAGACAGTCAGACAGCACGACAGTCAGACAGGACCCACCCCTACCCCAGATACGACTCGAGTGCCCGCGCCCGGCTCACGTGCCGAAGGCGCGACAGGGCCTTCTCCTTGATCTGGCGTACGCGCTCGCGGGTGATGCCGAGCAGCGCCCCGATCTCCTCCAGCGTCATCGGTTCGGCCTGGTCGCCGAGGCCGAAGTAGAGGCGGAGGATCTTGGACTCGCGCTCCTTGAGATGCGACAGCGCTTCCTCGATCGACTCCGTGAGCGCCTTCTCGAAGGTCTGCTCGTCGGGGGTGGGGTTCAGATTGTCGGGCAGGTAGTCGAGGAGCTTGTTGTCCTCACCCGGCGTGAGCGGCGCGTCGAGGGAGAGGTGGGTCTGCGAGATGGACATCGTCTTCGCGACTTCCTCTTCCGTGATGTCCATGCCGTCGGCGATCTCGGCGTGGGTGGCCTCGCGCCCCAGCTCCTGCAGCAGCACGTTGGCCCGCTTGCCGATGCGATGCAGCGTGCCGGCCCGGTTGAGGGGCACGCGCACGATGCGGCTCTGCTCAGCCAGCGCCTGGAGGATGGCCTGGCGGATCCACCACACGGCGTAGGAGATGAACTTGATGCCCTTGGTCTCGTCGAACTTGTGCGCGGCGCGGATGAGACCGAGGTTGCCCTCGTTGATCAGGTCGGAGAGCGACACGCCCTGGTTCTGATACTTCTTGGCCACCGACACCACGAATCGCAAGTTGGACCGCACGAGCTTGTCGAGCGCTTCCTGATCGTGCTTGCGAATGCGCTTCGCGAGCGCCACCTCATCGTCGCGGGAGATGAGCGGGTAGACGCTGATGTCGCGCAAATACTGATCGAGCGACCCTTCCTCGTACGACGTCTTCTTGGGGCCAGGCGTGGGCATGCGAACGACGACTCCTGGTGGCGACGTGCGTCGGCGCTTACGAGCGCCGCCCGGACGGGAAACCGATAGGTGGGATCACTGCTTCAACGCACGAACTCGCCCAGCCGCTTCCAGCGGACGTGGGTAACCCAGGCCAGGGCCTGATTCGAATCCGGTGCATAACTGTAATAGATCAGGATGGGGCGCCCCGTGACAAGGGAGTCCGGCACGAAACCCCAATACCGGCTATCCAGGGAATTGTCGCGATTGTCGCCCAGCACGAAGTAATGCTTGGGCGGCACGACGATCGGGCCCCAGTTGTTCCGCGACGGATTGTAGCGCACCGCGGCGTGCGCGCTGCGCACCACATAGTCGCGCTGCCAGGCAAAGTCCTCGCCCGACGGGTCCAGATCCGGATCCTCCCGCCGCACGTACCGCTCGCGCATCGTCCGGCCGTTGCGCACGAGGATGCCGTCGTGCATCGACAGCGTGTCGCCCGGCAGCCCGACCAGCCGCTTCACGAAGTTCTTGGTCGGGTCCACCGGCCAGTCGAACACGATCACGTCGCCGAACTTGGGGTGCTCCAGCGCCGGCAGCCGCTCGTGCGTGAACGGCACCTCGGCGCCGTACGCCAGCTTGTTGACGAGCAGGAAGTCCCCCACCTGGAGCGTGTTCTCCATGCTCCCGGTGGGAATCTTGAACGCCTCGACGAAGAACGTACGGATGACGAGGAAGAGGGCCACCGAGACCCAGAAGATCTTGGTCCACTCCCACAGAAAGGCGAGCGGACGTGAGCCGCGGTTCACCTCGCGCAGCGCGTCCACGCGCTGCGCCGGCGTCACGCCCCGCGCCGGCGTCGGCGTGTCAGCGGATTCGGTCTCGGTCACGTCCATGCAACCTCTCGTGCCGCGCGTGCGCGGGTCGCGACCCGGGGCAGGAAGGAAGAACTCAACATCGGGCGCGTGGCGCTCTGGTCCGGGGGCATTCTGGAATTAATGCGGCCATCTGCGGGATGCAAGCCGGGGAACGGCGGTTCCCGCCCCCGGCCGGCCCCCGTCCAGCCTAGTAATTGTCGATCTGCGCGCGCTGGAGGGCGCCCGAGAAGTCCACGTAGCCGACCTTGGTCTCCGAATAGAACTCATATACTTCCCACCCGCCCTCGCGATGCCCGTTGCCCGTCTGCTTGACCCCGCCGAACGGCATGTGCGCTTCGGCGCCGATCGTCGGCGCGTTCACGTACGTGATCCCGTTGTCCAACTCGTTCAGCGCGCGGAACGCCAGGTTCACGTCCCGGGTGTAGAGCGACGACGACAGCCCGTACTTCACGTCATTGTTGATGGTGAACGCCTCGTCGGCCGTGTTGACCCGGATCACCGACAGCACCGGCCCGAAGATCTCCTCCTGCTCGATGCGCATACCGGCCTGTACCCGGGCAAAGATCGTGGGTTCGAAATACCACCCCTTCTCCAGCCCCTTGCCGGTGGCCCGGCGCCCGCCGCACAGCAGGTCCGCCCCCTCCGACTGCCCCACGTCCACGTAATGCTCGGTCTTGCGAACGGCCGCCTCGTTGATCATCGGGCCCACATCGGTGCCGGACTTCCGGCCGTCGCCCAGCTTCAGCTTCTTCACCCGGTCCACCAGCTGGCCGAGGAACTTGTCGTGGACCCCGCTCTGCACGATGAGCCGGCTCGTGGCCGTGCACCGCTGGCCGGTGGTGCCGAACGCGCCCCAGAGCACGCCGTCGAGCGCCAGGTCGAGATCGGCGTCATCGAGCACGATCTGGGCGTTCTTGCCCCCCATCTCCAGCGACAGGCGTTTGTGCATGCGCCCGCAGGTCTCGCCCACGAGCTTGCCCGTTTCGGTTGACCCGGTGAACGAGACGATCGGCACCTCGGGGTGATCCACGATCGCCTTGCCCGCCTCCTCGCCCACGCCGTGCACCAGCTGCAGCACCTCGGGCGGCACCCCCGCCTCGAGCAGGATCTCGATGAACACGTGCCCCGTGTGCGGGACATCCTCGGCGGGTTTGAACACGATCGAGTTCCCGCACAGCAGCGCCGGGAAGATCTTCCACGTCGGGATGGCGAGCGGAAAGTTGAACGGCGTGATGATGCCGCACACGCCGATCGGCCGGCGGAAACTCATCGCCCACTTGTTGCGCAGCTCGCTGGGCACCGTATGGCCGAACAGCCGCCGCCCTTCGGTGGCCGCGTAATACGCCGTGTCGATCCCTTCCTGCACGTCGCCCTTGGTCTCGGCCAGCGGCTTGCCCATCTCGCGCGTCATCAGGTCGGCGATCTCGTCCTTGCGGCGCACCAGGAGGTCGCCGGCGCGGCGCAGCGCGTCGCCGCGGGCCGGCGCCGGCGTGCGCTTCCACAGGTCGAATCCCCGCTTCGCCGACTCCACCGCCTTCTGGACGTCCGCCGCGCCGGAGCGCGGGAACCGCCCGATCAGATCGTCATGGTCGGCTGGATTGCGGTTCTCGTAATAGGCGCCGCCCACCGGCTCCACCCACGCACCACCAATGAAATTCTTGAACGTTGTGGTCATGATCTCGAGGTCAGAAGTTGGCGCGCCACGCGGGCGCGCTCATTGGCACACCCAGCTCGCCGGGTGATTGAGGTCGGGCTTGCCATAGCCGACGCGGGGCAGCACCTCCATGGAACCGAGCACCAGCCCCCACAGGAGGATTAACAGGGAGAGCACGTGCGCGCGAGCCGCCCGGTGCCGCCAGGTCCAGACGGCGCTCCAGACGCCGCTCACCACCACGACCGCCACAGCCGCCAGATAGGCACCCAGGCCCCAGCCACAGCGCGCCTGGTACGGCCAGACGATGATCGCCAGCCCGAGCGCCACGGAGAGCGTGAGGCGGGCAAACACGCCAAACGACCCGGTCTCCCGGGGCGCCTTGGCCGGCTTGGCCGCCGCCTTCCCCGCCCCCGTGGCCGGCGCCGCTGCCGGCGCGCCACGCCTGGCGTCGCCAGAACGCGCCGCCGCGGGCGTCAACTCCTCGTCGGACATCGCCCCCAGCTGCTTGTCGATCTTGGCGAGTTCCTTTGACCAGTCTCGATCTGCCACCGTAGCTCCTTGTGCGGCGGTCGCTCACTCCGCGCTGTCGCGGGTCAAGCCGTACCGCTCGATCTTCTTGTACAGGTTCGAGCGCGGCATCTCCAGCGCCCGGGCCGTCTCCGACACGTTCCAATCGTACTCGCGAAGCTTGCCCACCAGGAATGCCCGCTCGGCGGCATTCTTGAACTCCTCGAATGTCCGGCTCCCCATGATGGCGCCGGCCGCCACACCGGCCGGCGCCCCGGACCCGGGCGGCGCCAGCCAGTCCACGTCGCCCACCGTCACCCGCGCGCCCGGTGCCAGGATGAGCAGCCGCTCGATGGTGTTGCGCAGCTCGCGCACGTTGCCGGGCCACTCGCGCTCGGCCAGCCGCGCCACGGCCGCGTCGTCGAGGTCCCGCGGCGGCACCCCCTCGCGCTCGGTGAGCATGCCCACGAAATGCGCCACCAGCTGCGGGATGTCCTCCCGCCGTTCGCGCAGCGCCGGCACGTGGATGGGCACCACGTTCAACCGGTAGAACAGGTCCTCGCGAAACCGGCCCTCGGCGATCTCCAGTTCGAGATGCTTGTTGGTGGCGGCGAGCACGCGCACGTTCACCGAAATGGGATTGGCGCCGCCGATGCGCGTGACGAACCCGTCCTGCAACACGCGCAGCACCTTGGCCTGCGCGGCCAGACTCATGTCGCCGATCTCGTCGAGGAACAGCGTGCCGCCGGTGGCCTGCTCGAACTTGCCCGAGCGATCCGCTACGGCGCCGGTGAACGAGCCCTTCATGTGCCCGAACAGCTCGCTCTCGATGAGCTCGCCGGGAATGGCCGCACAGTTCACCTCGATGAATGGCCCGGCCGCGCGCGGCGACTGCCGGTGAATGGCCCGCGCCACCAGCTCTTTGCCGGTGCCGTTCTCGCCGGTGATCAGCACGCGGGCGGGCGTGGACGCCACCCGCTCGATCTTCTCGATCACCGCCCGGATGGCCCGCGACCGGCCCACGATCTCGTAGCGCGACTCGATGGTTTCGCGCAGCCGCGTGTTCTCCTCGTGCAGCGCCAGGTGCGACAGCGCGTTGCGGAGCGTGACCAGAATGCGGTCGGTGTCGAGCGGTTTCTCCAGAATGTCGTAGGCGCCGAGCTGCGTGGCCTCCACGGCCGTCTGGATGGTGGCGTGGCCACTGATCATCACCACCACCGCCGCCGGATCGAGGTCGCGCAGGCGCCGCAGCGCCTCCAAGCCGTCCATCCCCGCCATCTTCACGTCGAGGAACACGAGCTGCGGCCGCCAGCGCTTGTACTCCGCGATCCCGTCGGCCGCGTTGGCCGCGCCCCGCACCTCGTAGCCCTCGAACTCGAGCAGCTGCGTGAGCGCGCCCCGCACGCCCTGTTCGTCATCCACGACAAGAATGCGGCGGCTCACGGCAGCCCTTTGTACAGAATGAGGTGCCCTTCGGCAATGCGGATGTCCACCAGATATTTGGGCGTGGGAATGGGGAGCGCGTCGGCATGCACGCCGTCCAGGTGCGCACCCTGCGCGATGCGCGCCAGCAGCTTGGGAATCACCGCCGACGGCACGCTCAGACTGCCCAGCTTGATCTGCCGCACCTGGAACTCGGTGAGCCCCGGCCGCACGACGTGGAAGCTTCCGGCTACCTGCATCCATTCGCGATCGCGGAGCATGGACGCCAACGACCCCAGCACGTCGCCGCCCCCCAACTCCTTCACGCGCACCTTGGCCCGCACGTACAGCGCATCGCCCACCACCGCCGCCGCCGCGCTGTCGGCGTCCTCGGGCAGCTTGCCGAGCAGCGCCTTGAACACGTAGGCCGACGCATCGCCCGGCTCCACGTTCTGGAACACCGGCCCCTTCAACTCACTCAGCGTATCGAGCGCGGCCTGCGCCCGGTGCGCACCCATGAGTGTGAGCGGCTGCCAGTGAATGGGCGCCGCCGCGTGCACGGGCGCCGCCTGGTGGAACACCACCGTCCAGCGGTCGCGCGTGAGCCACGCCACGACACCGAGCAGCACCAGCAGCACCAGACAGCCGAGTCGCGCGAGGCATCCCATGGGTCAGAGTTTCCGAAGAGTGGAGGAATGGAGCAGCGGGTACGCCGCGCCCTCGGGGCGGAGCGTGCTGCACATGAGATCGATGCTATCCACGGAGGTCGGGAAGCGCGACCCCGCCGCCCCCCGCGCCGCACGTGACAGCGCGCGCAGCGACGCGGGGGCCGCCGCCTGCCGCACCCGCGCCAGCGTCACGTGCGGCCGGAACGGGCGCGCGTCCACCGGAACGCCCAGCCGGTCGCACGCCAGTTCCACATCGTGATGCAGCAGTTCGAGTCGCGGGTCGGCCTCCATGCCAATCCATACGACGCGAGCCCGCCGAAAGTTCGGAAATGCCCCGAATTCTTCCAGCGACGACCGGAGCCCCACGTGGCCGGATGCCACCTCGTCGAGCACCGCCGCCAGACGCGGCACCAGATCGTCGGGCTGCTTATCCAGGAACTTGAGCGTGAGATGGAGCCGTGATTCGTCCACCCACGCCAACTCCGGCGCCGCCGCCCGCAACGGCGCCGCCGCGGCATGCACCGCGGCGCGCGTTCCCGCATCGAAGTTAATCGCGAGGAACAGCCGCACCGGCCACCGGCGGAGCGGACGCGGCGCCTGACGCATCGAGCCCGACGCCCGCCAGCACGTTCAGCGAGCCGGAGCGATAGCCGCGCGGGTCGATGACCACGTCGGCAAACCCCGCCGCGCGCACCGCCGCACGCACCGCCGCCTCACCGTCGGGCGCCCGCCAGCGCGCCAGCTCGCGCGCCGAGAGTTCCACACGCGCCGTGTCGCCGTGATGCCGCACCCGCAGATCGCCCGCCACGCCCAGCTTTCGCAACTGCTCCTCGGCCACCTCCACCTGACGCAGGCGTTCGACCGTCACCGCCGTGCCGTACGGCAGCCGCGACGACAGGCAGGGCGACGACGGCTGCTGCCAGGTGGGTATGCCCCGCGCCCGCGACCGCTCGCGAATGTCGGCCTTGGTGAACCCCAGCTCGGCCAGCGGCGAATGGACATGATGCTCGCGGCCCGCCTGCGCGCCCGGACGGTAGTCGCCGCGGTCGTCGGCGTTGGTGCCGTCCACCACCACGTCGAATCCCCGCGCGTGGGCCGCCGGCAACAGCCGCGTCCACAACTCGGTCTTGCAGAAGTAGCAGCGGTTCACCGGATTGGCGGCGTAGCGCGGGTCGTGCAGTTCGTCGGTGTCGATCTCGATCACCGGCACGCCGAAGTCGTCGGCCACGCGGCGGGCCGTGGCCCACTGCTCGGCCGGATACGACGCACTGCGGCCGATGATCGCCAGCACCCCCCCGGCACCCAGCGCCTCCACCGCCACGCAAGCCAGATACGCCGAGTCCACGCCCCCGCTGAATCCCACCGCCACGCGCCCCTGCGCGCGGAGCCAGGCGATGAGGGTATGTTCGCGGTCGAGCGCCGATCCCTCGGCGCGTGCAACGTGTTGGGCCATGGTCGAATGGTAGTTTCGTTGGGCCCCGCTTGGCAGGGCGCGCGGTGAGGCGCCGGCCGGCGCTGCGCCAGCAGGCATCGGCCGATGCGGTGGCCGAGGTGTGGGGAGCCGCTCCCGTGCCCAGTGGCGCCAAGTATATGCGCGCCACTGTATTACGCCCCCCTCCCGCGTCGGCGTGTTGTCGTTGTAAAAATCGCGCGCGTGTGTGATGTACGCGCTTGACAGCGGCACTGGTTTGATGGGAGGTTGTGCGTTCGGCTGCGTCCTCAAAGGACTAGCCCCTTTCGTTCGCCCTCTTGGGCGGCGAGAGCGGAGACCCCCCCTCTCCCCCCCACCATGCTGGGTGCTCGTCGGCGACGATTGCTGCGGCTCGGTACCTGTGTGCTCCTCGCCTTCGGTGGGGTGACGTGCACAGACGCGCCAACGGGGCCCGGGCGTGGGCACGGCGGGACGGTCGCGTTGCGTCTGGCGCCGAGCTTCTCCAACGCCGCCGCGGCCGCTTTCGACGGCCTGGGCGCGTTCGGCCTGAGCGTCAACAACGTGCACATCCACATCGATCACCCGCCGGCGCCGGCGTTCGACGCCGTGGTGGTCGTGCCGCCGGGCACCGACTCGCTGCCGCTCGACCTGCAGGTGGTGCTCAACGCGCCCACGGAAGTGCTCACCATCCAGATCGAACTGCGGGACGGCACGCAAGTGTTGTTCTCGGGCACGCAGACGGTCACCGCCACCGTGGGGGGCGCGCCCGCCGGCCCGCCGGCCGCGGTGCCGTTCACGTACGTGGGCCCGGGCGCCGGCGCCACGCACCTCTCGATCGCGCCGCGTGATACTGCTATTCGTATAACCGGCGGCGTCCAGTATCGCTTCGACGCCCGTGACGACGCCCACGCGCCGGTAGCCGGCACGACCGTGGCCTGGAGCCTCTCCGACGCCACGCTGGGCACGATCAGCGCCGCCGGCGCGTTCACGCCGAGTGGGCGCGAGGGCATCACCCGCGTGGTCGTGTCCACGCCCAACGGGCTGCGCGACTCGACGTCGCTGGCCATCACCGCGCTGCCCACGCAGCTCGCCCTGGTGGGCGGCGGCGGCCAGACCGGCGCCGCCGGCGCGGCGCTCGCGCTGCCCCTGGAGGTCCAGGCCCGAACGGCGGCCGGCACGCCGGTGCCCGGCGTGCTGGTCACGTTCACGGCGCCCGCCACGGGCGGCGTGGCTCCCGACACCGCGACCACCGACCTCACAGGCCGCGCGCGAACCACGATGACGCTGGGGCATGCTGCCGGCGCCCAGACCTTCGGCGCGGCGGCAGCCGGACTCACCGGCGTGAGCGCGAACGAGACGGCCACGGCGGCCGTGGCGGCGACGTTGGCCCGAATTTCGGGCGACGCGCAGATCGACACTGCGCACGCCACGCTGTCCAGACCGCTCGTCGTGCGCGTCACCGATGCGTTCGGCAATTCGGTCACCGGCGCCACCGTGGACTGGGCGCGCAGGGCAGGCGGCGGAGCGCCGGCGGCCCCGAGCACCCAGTCCGACACGGCGGGCCTGGCGCGCGTGGACTACACGCTCGGCGCCACGCCGGGCACCGACACCATCTCGGCCACGCTGCACGGCGTGAGCGCGTCAACGGTGCTGTTCACGGCGCTGGTGGCGGAGAAGCCGGCCAGCATCGCCATCGTGTCGGGCAACGGCCAGGCGGCGCCGGTGGGCACGGCGCTGCCCAGTCCGCTCGTGGTGCGGGTACTCGACACCCATGGCAAGGCCGTGGCGGGCGCTACAGTGGCCTGGACCGCGACGGCGGGCAGCGGCACCGTCACCCCGGCCACGTCGGTCACCGACTCCACGGGCGCCGCGCAGGCCACGCTGGTCGTGGGCGCGGTGGCGGGGCTGAACACCGTGAAGGCG
>Ga0307375_10004467_pt1 | contig 13362 bp, 9 predicted proteins | sample TR1MG_FD_202531 | JGI IMG/M metagenome (GOLD analysis project Ga0307375, IMG submission 202531) | Soil microbial communities from Risofladan, Vaasa, Finland - TR-1 | ecosystem: Environmental > Terrestrial > Soil > Coastal area > Acid sulfate soil | place: Finland: Risofladan, Vaasa | collected...
GGAACGTGGTCTTCCCCAGGGACACGCGCGTGGAGATTGAGACGACGCCGCTGCGGGCTCCGGTGCTGAAGCCGGAAGGGCAGTGAGCGCGGCGCGGGCGCAGAGTAACGACTCGCGTTGCTATAGCTGAGGGGGCGAATCAGAACGGGACGCTGTGTTCAATCGGGGCCAGCGACCGGAATTAAGTAATCCGCTGTCTGGTGTATCCTTCCTGCGAATGTCAGAACGCGCCGAACTTCGTTTCCAAAAACTGCAAAGTAGGAAGGCAATTCGCGCCCTCATCGGGCAGTCGGAAGATGGGGACTTCGACTGTAAAGAATGGCATGGACCCGACGCAATGAAGGCGAGCATTGCAAAGGCGGCGTGCGGGTTCGCGAATGCGACGGGCGGCGTTATCGTGGTTGGGATGACGGCCAAGTCTATCGGGCCGAATTTGCCCGATGTAATCACGGGTGAAAAGCCTGTAGCTGATAGAGAAGCAGTCAAATCTGCTGTGCTGGACATCATCCTGAAGCAGGTTGATCCCGGTATCACCGGTATTCGCGCTCACACCGTAGCCGATAAGCCAAGGGCAAAATCCGGCTTCGTACTTCTATATGTGCCAGAGATGGACGGCACTCCGCAACGATCAAGGCAAGACTGGCGTTTCTATGTACGCATCGCTAGCGGTACCGTCCCGATGGAGTATTTCCAGATTGCGGACCGGTTTGGGAACAGACCGCATCCCAGGTTGGAGTTGATCTTCTCCGAACGACACACTGCGCTTGATACGTACCAACGTCCAGCTCGGAACTTTGTGCTGGGCCTGAAGAACGCCGGTCGAGGCATCGCCCGGTTTCCAGCCGTCTGGTACTCGCAGGGTGTGCTTCAGCTTGATTCGTTTGGTATTGATGGAAACATGAACTTTGGTTTGCCTCGCCGACCTTCGGAACATCCGCTAGTAGTATTCGCTGGGGGTGTAAACGACGTGATCTTTCCAGGGCAGGAGCTAATAGTTGCAAAGTTGGCCCAGACCGGAACCAAGAGCGAGCCTAAACCAAGACCGGCACACGCCGAGCCCCTCGTCACGCTTGTCAGCGCAAAGAAACGCTACGTGTTCCCTGCATTCAGCTTCACGTGCTCACTCTCATGTGAGGGGAGTCCAACAGAAACAATAGCGAGAATTTTCGGAGAGGCTGAGTTCATCAGCCCCTTCTAGCGAAGATGCACGCCACAATCATTTTCGACAATTCATTCGTGCAGATTCCGGGTGCCCCAGGTCCCGATTCTGAGGCCTAGGAAAGGAATCCCCGAACCTCCATCCAGCCGGGTTCGAGAATTGTGGTCCTGCGCGATCATTCCCACTCGATGGTGCCGGGGGGCTTGGACGTGATGTCGTAGACGACGCGGTTGATGCCGCGGACCTCATTCACAATGCGGTTGGAGATGCGCTTGAGCACCTCGTGCGGGAGCGGGGCCCAGTCGGCGGTCATGCCGTCCTCAGAGTGCACGGCGCGGACGGCGGCGGTGTACGCATAGGTGCGCTGGTCGCCCATGACGCCGACGCTCATCACAGGCAAGAGGACCGCGAAGCTCTGCCAGATTTTGGAGTAGAGCCCGGCGGCCTTGATTTCGCTGACGACGATGTCGTCGGCCTCTTGCAGCAGAGCGACGCGCTCGGGCGTGACCTCGCCGAGGATGCGGACGGCGAGGCCGGGTCCGGGGAACGGCTGGCGGCCGAGGACGTCTTCCGGCATACCGAGGTCGCGGCCGATGCGGCGGACTTCATCCTTAAACAAATCGCGCAGGGGCTCGATGAGCTTGAGCTTCATGCGCTCGGGCAGGCCGCCCACGTTGTGGTGGCTTTTGATGGTCTGGCTGGGGCCTTTGACGCTGCTGGACTCAATGACGTCGGGGTAGAGCGTGCCCTGCACGAGCCAGTCGACGCCTCCGGTTTCTTTGGCGATGCGGGTGGCCTCATCGTCAAAGACGGCGATGAACTCGGCGCCGATGCGCTTGCGCTTGGTTTCCGGATCGGTGACGCCGGCAAGCTGGGCGAGGAAGCGCTCCGTGGAGTCGACGGCGACGATGTTGAGGCCGAGCTTGTCGCGCAGGTTGCGCTGGACGCTCTGGAACTCGTTTTTGCGGAGCACGCCGTTGTTGACGAAGATGCAGGTGAGCTGCGCGCCGATGGCCTTGTGGACGAGGACCGCGGCCACGGAGGAATCGACGCCGCCGGAGAGGCCGCAGATGACGTGGCCGCTGCCGACCTTTTCCCGGATGGAGGCGACGGTGGTTTCGATGAAGTGGGCCGGGGTCCAGTCGCCGGCCGCGCCGCAGATATCGAAGATGAAGTTGCGCAGAAGCTGCGGGCCGAGCGGGGTGTGGTGGACTTCCGGATGAAACTGCACGGCCCAGACTTTGCGCTCGGGGTTGGCGATGCCGGCCAGCGCGTTAGAGGTGACGGCGGAGCGATGGAAGCCGGGAGGCAGCTCGAGGGCCTCGTCGCCGTGGCTCATCCAGACGGAGAGCGTGGGGGGCAGGCCGGCAAAGAGCGGGGTGGCCGCGTCTTCGATCGTCACTTCCGCGTGGCCGTACTCGCGCTTGGCGGCGGAGCGGACTTTGCCGCCGAGGTTGTGCACGATGAACTGCAGGCCATAACAGATGCCGAGCGTGGGCACGCCGAGAGCGAGCAGGCCGGGGTCGGCGGCGGGCGCGTCCGCGTCATAAACCGACGAAGGGCCACCGGAAAGGATGACGCCGATGGGCTTGAGGGCCTGCATCTGGCTGAGCGGCGCGGTGCAGGGCAGCACGACGGAGAAGACATTGAGCTCGCGGATGCGGCGGGCGATGAGCTGGGTGTATTGCGAGCCGAAATCGAGGATGAGGATGGTTTGGGTGTCCACGCTCCAGTGTGGCAGGGGGTGGGCCGGGATGTAAAGAAAGGCGAAGGGCGGGGAGCAAAAAGGCTGAGGAAAACGAGTGGAGACACGCGGGATGAGTCGGTGCGGGTTTGCGCGTATGCCCAATCCGTAACCGTTACCGCAGAACGATGGTGACGGTGGCGGTGTTTCGATAGGCACCTGCGCTGGAAGCAATTCGGTTGAATGGGAGGTGAATCGGGGCGATATTCGTTCTTAGAGGTTAGAGGCTGATTTTTTTGGGGGGGAGCTATGAACGTGTTGGGACTGTCGACAAACTGGACGGATCTGGCGCAGCAGATGCATCTGCACGGTCTTCTGGAGATTCTGGCTCCGTTTGTTGTGGTGGTGGCGCTTTGGCTATGGTTCACTGTGCGGAAGGGGGCGCAGAGCATGTCTCGCAAGCAGTGGGTAATTTCGCGGCAGACGGACGAGGAAGGGGTTCCGCTGCTGTATGGCCTGGACACGGAACCCACGAAGCGTCCGCCAGTGAAGCGGCGCACGCACCCCGCACGCTGAGCCGCAGCTACTCCACTGCGACGCCATTGCTCTTGTATACCTTGCCGGCCTTCATCACAAACTTCACATCCTCGAGCGTTCGAATGTCGCTGAGCGGGTTCGTTTCGACGCCGATGATGTCGGCCCATTTGCCGGGCTCGATGGTGCCGGTTTTAGCGGTCCATCCCATCAGGTCTGCAGCGTTGATGGTGGCCGTTTGCAGCGCGGCCAGGGGAGCCATGCCCATCTGGTTCACATAGACATCAAGCTCATGCGCGTTGAGGCCGTGCGGATAGACTGCGGCATCGGTGCCCATGGCGATTTTGACGCCGGCCCGGATGGCGCGCTTGATGTTGCGCTTGGCCACGGCGCTGACGTCCTTCATCTTCTGCTGGTAAAAAGGCGGCAGGTGGCCGTACTGCAGCATCCAGTCTTCAAGGTAGAGCGTGGGGACGAGGTAGGTGCCGTGCTTCTTCATGGCGGCGATGCCGGCGTCGTCAATATAGCTGCCGTGCTCGATGGAATCCACGCCGGCCTCGGTGGCCCAGAGGATGCCCTGCGCGCCGTGGGCGTGAGCGGCCACTTTGCGGCCCAGGCGATGCGCGTCGGCCACGATGGCCTGCATCTCCGCCATGGTGAACTGCGAAGCCTGGGGGTCATCGCCCTTGCTGAGCACGCCGCCGGTGGCGCAGATTTTGATGAGGTCGGCGCCGTACTTGATATTGCGGCGAACCATGTGCTGCACGGCGGGGATGCCGTCGGCCACGCCATCACCGACCGCGTGGTACTTGTACGGCAGCAAGTTGTTATCACAGTGGCCCCCAGTGATGCCGATGAGCGGGCCACTGACCTGCATGTGGGGGCCTTCCACCTGGCCGGAGTTGATGGCGTCGCGGAGGTCCACATCGGTGAAGCCGTCAGCCCCGACGTTGCGCACGGTGGTGAAGCCGGCCAGTAGCGTGGTGCGGGCGTTGACCACGCCATTGATGGCCTCTTTGGCGTCGGTCTGGGTGAGCTCGTAATAGGGATCGAAGTTGGTATTGAAGGTCAGGTGCGTGTGGACGTCGATGAGACCCGGCAGCAGGGTGAGCTTGCCCAGGTCGATGACGGCATCAGAGGGCTCGGCTTTAACGGAGGCGGAGGGCTCAATGGCCTGGATGGTATCGCCCACCACGATGATGGTCTGGTTGTCGAGGAGCTGGCCGGTTTTTACGCTGAGCAGGTGGCCGGCGCGGATCAGGGTGCGACTGGGGGCGGGCTGCGGAACCGACTGGGAAACGGCGGGAATGACTCCCACGGCGAGACAGAGAGACAGGGCGAGAGATTTGCAGAGAACCATGAAGATGCCTCCGGGGATGACCGTTAGGGGAGTGTAGCAAACGGGTCACCCCCTGAGTGCAGGTGGATTTTGCGGCAGGCCTAAGCCCACTGTTTGCCGAGAGTGTCGAGGTTGGCGCGGCCCAGGTCTTCCGGGGTCATGGCAATGCGAAACTCGACTTCCGCGTTGAGGGTGAGGAAAAACGGCTCGGCAAGCCGGGGTATGTCGGAGGGGCTTTCCACCTGGACGACGGCGATGCAGCCGCGATGTCCATCGCGCTCAGTGAAGTAGGCAGACTCGGGCTTGATGGCGTCGAGGATCTGGCGCATTTTGGCGCCGAGGGCGCCCTGGCGGGTGAGGGTGTTGAAGGGTTCAATGGGGAACTGAACGAGCATGAGCATGCGCATGAGCAATCTCCTTTCAGCATTTAGGTTTTGGGGAGCCATTTGGGGAACGGGAGAGAGAATACACCCGGCAAATGGGGGCGGGCCACTGCTTTCGATGGGACGGGAAAAGTCCGGCGGGCGGCGAAGACCTGCGGCGCGAAGCGGCTGGTGCGTGATAGGCTGCTAAGCAATGCAGAGCAAGGTTTTCTGCATATCAGGGTTCCGGCGAGTCGGTTTTTTCGGCCTTTTTTCTATTCGATGACGCGACCTGAGAACCCTTCTGACACGAGGACAATCGATGAAACGCATTCGCCTTGTACCCATCCTGCTGCTGGCGGCAGGAACCGCCATGGCCCAGGGGCCCGCGGCCAAGCCGGCAGACGACTCCCGGCCAGTACCAGTGGCCGCCACCAAGAGCTTTGACCTCTCGGCGATGGACACGACCGCCGACCCGTGCACGGACTTTTACGAGTACGCCTGCGGCAACTGGGTGAAGAACAATCCGGTGCCGGCCGACCAGGTGATGTGGGCGCGATCCTTCTCTGTGCTGCGCGAGCGGAACCAGTACCTGCTGTGGAAGGAACTGGATGCCGCGGCGAAGGACCCGAAGACACCGCTACAGAAGCAGTACGGCAACTTCTATGCCGCGTGCATGGACACCGCGCGGGTGGACAAGGACGGGCTGAAGCCGCTGGAGCCGGCGCTGAAGATGGTGGCCAGGCTGAAGAGCGAAAAGCAGATTTCCAAGCTGATGGGCAAGTTGGATGCCGACGGCGCGGGCGGGCCGCTGTTCAACTTTGGCGTGCAGCAGGACCAGAAGGACTCGTCGATGCAGATTGCGGGCATCTACCAGGGCGGGCTTTCGCTGCCGGACCGCGAGTATTACATTTCCAAGTCTCCGCGGTTTGAGCAGATCCGCAAGGAATATGTGTCGCACGTGACCAAAATGCTGACCCTGGCCGGCGACAGCCCGGAAGAGGCCGCCAAGGAAGCCGCCGACGTGATGAAGATTGAAACCGCGCTGGCCGAGGCCTCCACCAGCCGCACGGCGCTGCGCGACCCCGCCAACCGCTACCACATCTATACGATGGCGGAGCTGGGCAAGCTGGCGCCGGACTTTGACTTCAGCGTCTACTTCAAGGATGTGAAGGTGGGCAGCTTTGACACGCTGAACGTGGCCACACCGGACTTCTTCAAGGCGATGAACACGCAGCTTGCCAGCGAGCCGCTGAGCGCCTGGAAGGCGTACTTCCGCTGGCACCTGATTCACGGCTCGGCATCTGACCTGCCGAAGGCGTTCTTTGACGAGAATTTTGATTTCTACGGCAAGACGCTGGCCGGGCAAAAAGAGCCCACGCCACGCTGGAAGCAATGCACCGCCATGACCGACCGCGCGCTGGGCGAGGCCGTGGGCCAGGACTGGGTGAAGGAGAACTTTCCGCCGGCCGCCAAGGCCAGCATGGATAAGCTGGTGGCCGCTCTGGAAAAGGCCCTGGGCGAGGACATCCAGACCCTGCCGTGGATGAGCGAGGAGACCAAGAAGGCCGCCGAGGAGAAGCTTTCGCTGATCCGCAACAAGATTGGCTACCCCTCCAAGTGGCGCAGCTACGCGGAGCTGAAGGTGAAGCGCAATGACCTGCTGGGCAATGCGCAGAGGGCAAACGTGTTTGCCCTGAACTGGAATCTGGGGCACCTGGGCAAGCCGGTGGACGAGCAGGAGTGGGGCATGACGCCGCCCACGGTGAACGCCTATTACAACCCGCCCATGAACGACATCAACTTCCCGGCGGGCATTCTGCAGCCTCCGTTCTTTGACTTCAAGGTGGACCCGGCGGTGAACTTTGGCGGCATCGGCGTGGTGATTGGCCACGAGATGACGCACGGATTTGACGACCAGGGTTCCAAGTACGACGGCAAGGGCAACGTGCGGGAATGGCAGACGCCTGCCGACCGCAAGGCCTTTGACGAGCGGACCGACTGCGAGGTGAAGGAATACGGCAGCTTTGACGCGGCCCCGGCCCACGGCGACGTGCCCGCGCAGAAGCTGAATGGCAGTCTGACCCTGGGCGAGAACACGGCCGACAACGGCGGCCTTCGCATTGCCTACCTGGCGCTGCTGAACACGCTGGCGGCCGAGCACAAATCCATTGACGAAAAGATCGACGGCTACACCGAGGCGCAACGCTACTTCCTGGGCTTTGCCCAGGTGTGGTGCCAGAACCAGACGGAAAAGATTGCCCGTCAACTGGCGCTGGTCGATCCGCACTCGCCGGGCCGCTGGCGCGTGAACGGAACGGTGCAGAATTTTGACGAATTCGGCAAGGCCTTTGGCTGCAAGAAGGGCCAGCCGATGTATCCGGTCCACTCCTGCCGCGTCTGGTAGGAGTACCAGGAACCCTGGAGCCTGGGAGCTGCGACCGCTGATTGGCCGCGGCTCCAGGGGCCGCCTGCTCGGTGGCCGCATTTTCTGCGGTCATGCCGGGTGACTTTTGTTCCCGCCGCCCAGTCCAAATTGCAACCCTATCGGAAGTGTGTCGCGGAGGTTTTGTGCCCTGAATCCGGACGTGTGCCAGCCGGGACCTGGGCCCCGGAAGTGCACAACGCAGAACCTATTCGGGCGGAAACTAGGCACAACACGCCCTAGCCTTTTACAATGCAGCAGGGACCCTTCCCAACCCAGCTCTGCTGTGGAACTAGCAAACTTGGCGGCGCACGCCGGACCAGGATGAAGGAATCGCATGAAGTTTACGAAATTCGGCAAGGCCCTTCTGATGAGCGCCCTCTCCGCTGGCGTCGTTTTCGGCATCACGTCTTGCATTCAGAGTTATACAGTTGGATACCTTTACGTGACGGGCACCAAGACAGCCGGCACCACCAATAACGGAATCATCAGCGGCTTCAAGATTGAACACAATACAGGAAAGCTTTATCCCATCGCCGGATTGCCCATCGGGTCAGGCGGTTCCAACCCCACCCGCGCGATTATGCTGCCAGGCGGCCGCTTCCTTTATGTATTGAACCGTGGCGTGACGGCCTCTGGCGGCTCCAACTGCACCACGGCGGACCCCTGCACGGGTGGCAACATCACGCAGTTCGCCATTGGCGGCAACGGCGTGCTGAGCTCGCAGCAGACGTTTTATACGCAGGGCATCAACCCGATCCGGATGTTTTCCGATGCGGGCGGCAACTTCCTGTATGTGCTGGACCATGACGCCCCTGACAGCGCCTCCTGCGCGCTGGCGCTGGGCTCGGGCGTGAACGCCTGCGGCGATATTACGGCTTTCCAGGTGAACGCCACCACGGGGCGGCTTTCCCTGCTGCTGAACGCGCAGGTCTCGTCGTCCAGCGGAGCTCCGCTCTCTTATTTCCCGGTGCCGGCCAACCCCATTGACTTTGTGCTTGCCTCGGGCAACATTCTTACCCTCAGCGGCACGCCGGCCTCCGGCGACGCGGTTTATCCCTACACCTATGGCGTTAGCAGCGGCCAGCTGAGCGTGAGCCAGAACAGCTCACAGCCGCTGGGCATTAACCAGGCCACGGCGATTGTGAACGGCAACGGCACCATCTACGTGCTGGACAACGAAGGCACGCTGGTGACGGGCGGCGCAACCAGCCAGATTCTGCCGTACACGGTGGGCGCGAACGGCGCGCTGCAGGCCATGACGGGCGGCGCGGTGCCGGACGATCCGACGCAGTCCAACCCGATTTACCTAATCGTGGAAAACAAGGGCAAGTGGGTGTATGTGGCCAACCAGGGCAACAACACCGATCCGAATAATGCGCAGAGCGGCATTGTGGGCTATGTGATTGATCCCAGCACGCACCAATTGTCCGAGCTGGCGGGCGGCACCTTCGGCACGGTTGCCGGGGCCGGGGCCGGTCCGCAGTGCCTGCTGGAAGATCCCTCCTACCAGTTCATTTACACGGCCAACTTCAACGATTCCACGGTGACCGGGCGACTGATCGACCAGAACTCCGGCGTGCTGACCAGCCTTTCCGGCGCGGCCCAGCAAGCAGTTCCGCTGGACGGACCGGCCACGTGGTGCGTGGTGACCGGGCGTACCAGCTAGCGCGGCAGGCGGAGGCGCAGGCAACCTGGGTAGGAGTCGGCCCCGCGCCGGCTCCTGCTCCGGGGCTCCGGAGGTTTCGGAACCCCGTCAACGCAAGCGGAACTACGGACACGCTGGACCCTTCCCGCGACGCCCGCAGTTCGATTCACCAACCAGGAATTTTCGGGCCAGGGTTCCGGTCCGCTGACGAAAGATGCGCATGAAGTTCAACAAATCGAGCCAGCTGGTGCTGGTCTCCGCGGTCAGCCTGCTGGCGGCCGGCCTTGTGACTGCCTGCAGCACGCTGACCGTGGATTTTGTGTACGTGACCAGCGCCCTGGCAGCGGGCCCCAACAGCTACGGAGAAGTGGACGTCTTCGAGATCAACTCGGAGTCCGGGCGCATGCGCCAGATTCCCACCTCGCCGTTCCCCTCCGGCGGGCGGAACCCCGTGGCCGAGGCCGTCTCTGCGGACAACACCAACCTGTACGTGGTGAACCGGGACGATAACTCGATTGTGCAGTTTGTCATCGGCAACGACGGCAAGCTGTATCCGCAGAATACGGTGAACACGCCGGGCGTCTTTCCCATGGCGGTGAACGTGACAGGCTCGTACCTGTACGTGGCCGATACCTATCAGCCGCTGCCCACCTGCTCCACGGCCGCGCCCTGCTCGGGTTCGATCGCCGTGTTCCCCATCCAGAAGGACGACTCGCTGGCCGCGCCGCTGATCAACGCGAGCCTGAGCGCCAAGTACTGGCCGCTGATTCTGCCGGCGAACTCGACCGACGTGCTGAAACCGACGGCGATAACCACGGCCGGCTCGGGGGCCTACGTATACGTGACGGCGGTGGACACGACCGGCGGCGGCGGATACATCTTCGGCTTCTCCACCAACTCCGACGGTACCCTGACCCCGCTCAACGGCGGAGTTCCCTTTGCAGCCGGGACAAATCCCTCGTCGATTGCGGCCGACCCCAGCGGAAGTTATGTCTACGTGACCGACTTTGCCAAGGCTCAGGTGCTCACCTTCCAGCTGAACAGCGGCATGCTGAGTCCTTTCGGCAGTCCAGCGGTCAGCGGCAACGGGCCAGCGGCCATCGTGGTGGACGCCAAGGGCAAATTCGCCTACGTGGCCAACTCGCAGGACAGCAACCTGACCGGCTACACCATCAACAACGGCGTGCTTAGCTCGCTGGGCACTTACACCACGGGTTCGCAGCCGGTGGCGATCGGCGTGGACCCCTCGCTGAACGAGTACCTGTACACGGCCAACTTCCTGGGCAATTCCGTGAATGGCTTCCAGATCAACGCCACGGACGGCACGCTGCTGAACTCGCAGTTTTCGCCCTCGAAGGCCGACGCACAGCTGACCGCAGTTGCGGCAATTCCACACGGCAGCCAAAAGAAGTAACGGGCAGGCCGCATTAGCAACCCCCCGTAAGGGGCTTTTAGAATACCTACGGGGCCAACACAACCAGCACTCCATGGGCTCGAACCTGTTGGCCCACGACGAAGGAAGCGCATGAAGTTCAGCAAATTGAGCCAGCTCTTTCTGGTCTCTTCGATCGGCCTTCTAGTGGCCACACTTTTGACTGCCTGCCAGATTGTCACCATCGACTACGTCTTTGTGGCAAGCAAGGGTACGCCACAGACCTCGGCGAACGGCAAGATTGAGACCTTCGCGGTCGATTCCGAATCGGGTGCGCTGCGCTCCGGGACGGGCATCGTCGACTCCGGCGGCGTGGACCCGGTGGCCATGGCGGTCACCTCGGACTACACCGATCTTTACGTGGCCAACATGGGCGATAATTCGGTGGTCCATTTCGCCGTGGCCCCGAACGGCACGCTGACCGCGAAGGACACCATTTCTCTTCCGGACGCGCCGGTCTCTCTGGCCGTAAACACGGCCGGCACTGAGCTGTACGTCGTCTACGGCACCACGAGCGCTACGCTGGCCGAGTACGCTCTTTCTACCGGCACCATCGGCTCACAGACGGCGCTGATGCCACTTGTCATCCCCGGCTACGCGGGCGACTCGATGGTGCCCACCGGCGTGACCGTGCTGGCTACCGACGCTGCCGTCTACGCCACGGCCTATGACAAGTCGGCCTACAACCCCGGCGGCACCACCAGCAGCAACGCGCATCCGGGCTGGGTCTTCGGCTTCGCCGTGGGCTCCGGCGGCGCTCTTGCGGCCACCAACGGCAGCCCCTACCAGGCGGGCGTAAAGCCCAGTGCGCTGGCTGCGGACCCGACCAGCCGCTTTGTCTACGTGGCCGATTACGCCTCTAACCAGCTGGTGGGCTACGGCATCCAGGCCGGCGGCGTGCTGAGCTTCCTGATCAACGGCCCCTTCAAGACGGGCAACGAGCCGCAGTCAGTCACCATTGATCCACGCGGCAAATACATGTACGTGGCCAACGCGCTGGATTCCTCAGTCTCCGGCTACGTGATTGACCGCGCCACGGGCACGCCCTCGCTGGCCATCAACTCCACGGGCGCCTCCAATAGTGCAACCGACACGCAGCCGGTCTCCATTGCGGTGGATCCGGCCCTGGGTCGCTTTGTCTACACGGCAAACGTCCTGGGCAACTCGATTTCCGGCTTCCGGCTGGACCCGAACACGGGCACGCTGACCCCGACGCAGGCCACGCCCTACCCCACCAACACGCAGCAGCCCACGGTAGTGGTGATTGTGCCGCACGGCAACCACTCGCTGCAGGCGGTGGCTCCGTAACGCGCGATTCCCTTCCCTTTCCGGGATGCAACAAGGCCCAGCCCTCACCGGCTGGGCTTTTTGCTGCGATGCGCGGGAGGGAAGCGCTGCAGAATCGTTTTATTCAAGGGCGTACAGCGCATATACTGTCTCCGCGCCGAAAGGTACGCGTGAGCCGACGGCAGAAATCAGACGGCTCGTGCCATGCCAAGGCGACCAAGGAGACCCCGTCGTGTATCTTCGCAATCGCCTGTTGCCTTTTGTTCTTGTCATGCTGTTTGCGCTGCCGCTTCTCGCCATAAAGGCGCAGGCCGCGCCGCCCGTTCACGACCAGTTCCGCGTGGCCGTGTACATTCCCGTGGGCGTGGTGGAGAAGATGAAGGATCCGGCCTATCTGGAGCACTCGTGGCAGGAGCTTTCCAGCCAGGTGAAGGTGGACAAGGTTTACATCGAAAGCTACCGCAGCGGACAGATTGCCGACGGCGCGCTGCTGGAGACGGTGAAGAAGTTTTTTGTGGCGCACGGCGTACAGGTGGCCGGCGGCATTGCGTATGTTGGCGGCGGCGACAACGCGGGCGGCTCGGGTGCGAAGCACGCAGCACCGGCCGACCCCGGGCAGTTCGTTTCGCTCTGCTACACCGACCCCGCGGAGCGCGCGCTGGTGAAGCGCGTGGCGGAGCTGACGGCGCGGCACTTCAACGAGATCATCCTGGACGATTTTTTCTTTTACAACACGAAGGAGCCGTCCGACATTGCGGCCAAGGGGGCGGAGAGCTGGACGAACTTCAGGCTGCGCATGATGGACGAGGTGGCGCGCAACCTTGTGGTGGGCGCGGCGCGCTCGGTGAATCCGGAGGTGAAGGTGATCATCAAGTTTCCCAACTGGTATGAGCACTTCCAGGCCAACGGCTACGACCTGGACCAGGAGCCGAAGATCTTCGACGGCATCTACACCGGCACGGAGACGCGCGATCCGGTCTTCAACGACCAGCACCTGCAGCAGTACGAGAGCTTCGAGATCATGCGCTACTTTGACAATGTGGCGCCGGGGCGCAACGGCGGCGGATGGGTGGACACGTACGGCACCACGTATGTGGACCGCTATGCCGAGCAACTTTGGGACACGATGCTGGCCAAGGCGCCGCAGATTCTGCTCTTCCAGTACAGCGACCTGCTGAATGCGCCGCGGATGGGCGATCGCGAGGCGTGGAGCGGACTGGAGACGAGCTTTACCGAGGCGGGGCTCGACAAGTATCACGCGGCGACGAACTCGGACGCGCCCATCAATTACGCAACGGTGGCCGGCTACTCGCTTGCGAGCGTGAATGCGATTGCGGGCAAGCTGGGCAATCCCGTCGGCATTGCGAGCTACAAGCCGTATCAATCCACTGGCGAGGATTTTCTGCAGAACTACCTGGGCATGATCGGCGTTCCCATCGAGATGTATCCGGCGTTTCCCACGCAGGCGCACACCATTCTGCTGACCGAGGAG
>Ga0307375_10004468_pt1 | contig 13360 bp, 16 predicted proteins | sample TR1MG_FD_202531 | JGI IMG/M metagenome (GOLD analysis project Ga0307375, IMG submission 202531) | Soil microbial communities from Risofladan, Vaasa, Finland - TR-1 | ecosystem: Environmental > Terrestrial > Soil > Coastal area > Acid sulfate soil | place: Finland: Risofladan, Vaasa | collected...
CACGGTGATGCCCAGCTGGCGCTTGACCGCATCGGGATCGAACTGACTGCGGTGCGGTACCTTGATGGCGCTGCTGGCGTTCCCCAGCGCAATGGACAGGGTGTTGTTGCACACCACACGGACCGAAGTGAACTGTGCCGTGGTCGCCAGCGTGCCGTCGCAGGCCGTAGCCAGCAACAGGTAGCCATCGACGCGGTCACGTCCCTTGAGCGCGGTACTCTGACCGGTCTTCGCCAACGCCCAGAACTTGCGGCCCTCACGCAAGACGCCGGCTGTTTCCAATTCGAAGCCGTTGTAAGCCGTCAGGTCGCGATAGAACTCCAGAATTTCGCCCGGCTGCACCACATGAAAGCGCTTGGACACCACGGCCAGCGGTGCTTTGGTATCCGACCGGTACAGCACCTTCTGCGCCGGGAAGGCGTTGATGACGCCGAGATGGTTGTTGCCGGAGATATAGCGGACTTCGGATTGCTCGATCTGCCAGTCCATGCCCGCCTGCTTCTTCCATGTGTCGATGGATTGCTCCGGGGCCAGTTTGTTGCCAAGGCCATGCCACGGCGTTTCGCCGGCAAAGGCCATCGTTTGAACCAGGTGCATAGTCGTATCCTCGTGAGTTGGGGGCATAAACGCACAAGGCCCGGACATGCCGGGCCTTGTGCGCTGTGCTTGGGGTGGAGTGGATCAGGGGGCTTTGTCGTTGCCACAACTGGTGCATTTGATGATGCTGACCAGAACTGCAGTCGCAACCACCAGGATGCAGTAGACCGTGTCGAGTTTGCTGCTCATGTCGTGGGGTACCCATAGCGAACGCTGCGATGCGGAGCGTCCAGACGCGAAGCCGAAGGTCACTGACTTCAGATGGGTAATTTGGATCTGAAATATCGTTGAACCGAACTGCAACAAAGCAGCCGGTCATAAACGACAACAATTGGTCGAACAAATATCATTGCCAAACAGGTGCAGGTGATCGGATTGCGCGGCCCGGTAGCGTTGTCTACCCTGGTTACGCTGCAGCTCGCGGCTGATGGTCGAGGGCGCCCGGTTCAGCGCAACGGCAATCGAACGAATCGACTTTCCTGACGCCACACCACGCGATATCTCCTCTCGCTGGGCCGGTCGCAACGCCCGTACTGAGCGCCGCCGCGGGGGTGGACGAATGCCTCCTGACCGCGCCAACACCCCGGCGATAGCGGAATGGTGCCGATCGAACAGGTCGGCAATCTGCTGCAGCGGCTCGCCGTGCTGCCAGCGATCCCACATCAACGACTTCTGTGTCTCCGAGTAATAAATCCGCTTCCGGTAGTGCATCTGCAACACTCCTGCTGCCGTGGCAGCTCTCAGTGTGTTGCATCCACCTGGTGTTGCATCCACCGGTTGAACCCGCCGTCGACAAGCGACCTTCAGTCGGATCGTCAACCGGCTGACGACGCTGGTTAAGTTGTACGGCGTGCTTCGTCAACTGTGCTGGCAATGCGCGCCAGCCGCACAGCGGAAGTCGGATGAAATCGCGATCCGTCAAGTTGGGATTCGGCTCTCCCGGACATTGAAAAGCATCGTTCCGCGCTAGCTTCACTGCCGCCATAAAGGAAGGGGTCGTACAGTGGTACGACCCCTTCCTTAGTTTTCACCCCGCTGTGCCAAAGTCGATGACGTTGCGGCAAGTAGTCTTTCAGCATGCCGTGCGAATGCGTGGGGTTTTGGGTCAATGGAGTGGCGATGACTCGCTTCACCCAAGGCGGGGAACCATTTCCTGGCGATGTGTCGTACTACGTTCCTTGCTACTGCCCGAGCTCGGGGATGAACTTCACCATGTCATCCGAAGCACGGCCCACAATAGCGCCGTCGCTGTTGGAGCAAATGGTGAAACGGCAGGTGTACTCATGATTCAGAATGCCCGTGTTGCGTATCTCGGAAAGTTTTGCCGCCACGTCCTTCACAGAGATCTGGATGGGGTTGTTTGCGGCATCAGTGCTTTCACAGACCTGCTTATCGAATTGACAGGTCACGGCATATATCGGGTAGTTATTCAGATCCTCCTTGCCAATCCAGACCGGCAGGGCGAAGGACGTGCGGTCCACACCTCCCGGAAAGGGAGTGATCTCGGTATTTGTCTCCGCATATACCTTTCCGGCTAAAGCGAATCGTGTCTTGTCGGATTCACGCCAGCCACCATCCGTAATAACTGGAGCCTGCCTACCTGCCACACAGAAACCTTGCCACTCATTTATCTGATCCTGAGAAGCTGTACTGCTGCGACCAAGGGCGTACTGTCGGACTGCGTAGGCATGGGTCCAGTCTTTGACACATTCATCCAGCTTACTGGCATCTTCCTGCGCTTTAAGGGCAGCGGCCTGCGCGACGAGCTCCGCTACCGGTGGTGGGATGGAGCCACCGCCTAAATCCGAAAGGAGGTGATCGTAGTCTTCGGCGGTATTGTTGACCGCCTCCTTCATCAGCGCCGTCGCTTGCGATGTGCTGCCGGTATACGTGTCATTGGCGGTTCCATTCGCGTACTGATAGTGCATTGCGACGTAGCTGGGAGTGGGTTTCCCATCCGCACCGTAGATCCATTGGTAAACGTCGCCGGCGCTATCGGCCGGAATGCTGGCGGGTTGTTGCCACTTGGATTTGGCAATGAACGCCGAGTTTTTGACGCCCTTGTAAGTGCAGGTGTACTGGACGAAGGTCTGGTGCTGCTCGGTTTCGTCGACCTTCCACTTCACTGAGGCACAAAGTTTTCGATAATCGAGGGCCTGATCCACGGTCATGTTCGGATCTTGCACGTTGTCGCTGGGGTAGCTGAAGGGCAGGGCTTTCACCTCGGCGATGCGCTTGTCGCCGCAGCCGGCAAGGCCGACGATGGCTGTGAGTACCGCGAGCGCACGGAGAGAGACAGTGGAGCGTTTCATGGGATTTTTCCCTTCATTAGAGTGGGGTATGGGGCATAGAGCCCCCTCCTCCCGACGAGTGGAGGAGGGGGCGTGCTCAGCTAGGTTGGTTACCCGTGGAAGTTAGGATTGCGACCAATGGCGTTGCCTTGACTGTCCCGACAAAGGTACTGATCGCACATGATGCCGAATTGGCCGACATCCGCCGGATTCACTGGAAACATCTCCGCCGCCGCGTTGGCCTCGCTGCCGAGGTTGAGGCCACCATCATTGACGCAGTGGCCATCCGCTTCGCACTCCATGCCGTAAACGGGATAGCCCTTCTGATTCACGCCAATGACGTTGAGGTTGCTGTTCGGGATTGCCTTGCCCAGGGCATCCTGGACCGCAAACTGCGGCTCCCCTTTGTCCTTGGGAATGAATTGCGAGACTTCATTGCCGTAGGTATTGGCTGTCAGGCCTCTTGCGACGGATGGGAGCTGCCCCTGGGGCTGAGTAAGCGGCGCCGGTGTCGGTTCCTGCGCTTCCTCGTGGAGCATGTGAGACTCCTCCGGCTGGGCTGGTGCCTGCGGTTGCGGCGTCGCCGGCGGTGCGTCGTCCACCGGCTGGGACAGGGCCTGAACCAACGGGTCGTTAGCGGCCTGGGCTTCCGCCTGGGCTTCCTGCTGCGCACTTACCTTCGCGTAGGCGTTCATTTGGTTGCCGATGTTGGCCATGACGCCCAGGAAGATGAGGACGCCGATCACGTTGAAGAACATCTGGCGCTGCGCAATGCCCTTGGGGTTGATCAGGTGGAGCACCTTCTGACCCTCGGTCGAGGCATCTGCTTGATCGGGCGAGATCACATCCGTCCAACCCTTTCGGATGCCCAAGACGATCACCAGGGCGCAGAGGAAGGCAACCACGTAGGTGTTGGCGTGGACCATCGACATGAGCGCAGGGCTGTCATCGGAACTGCTGATGCCCGCCCAGATGACGCCGTAGAGGACACCCACGATCAAGGCGCTGAGGTACCACACCCACATCTTGGACTGCCGGGTCAGGAAGCCATTGGGGAGATGCAGGCAGCGCAGGGTGCGGCCCCTCGCGGTATTCGACCAGAGGTAGAAGGGGAGCGCGAGGGAAGGGAGGGCCGCGATGGCATCCGTCCCACCGTTCAATTGGAGGGAGATGATGATGAGAGGCAGAACGATGACGTTGCGGATGACGGTGAACTTCTCGCCACCCGTTAGCGTGGCTAGGATCGTCCAGAAGCTTTCGAGTTTCGTTTTCATGAAAAATCTCTCTCGGTGATGGGTGATGGAGGTACGAGGGTTTGGAATCACTGTTCGTAGAACGAGAAATAGTTGATCGCGCACTCGCCCTGCCATTCATCGACAGTCGTTCGTCAAGCATCTAAAGAGAGGTGTCGCAGAACGCTTTCATGTAGACCCCCTGTTGTGGGCAGCAGCCCCTTGGTGGTCAGCGTCTTTTCGCGAAACGCAGTGCGCCAGCTCGACCTGTTGATGAGCAACCCGGCGCCAATGACCGGGGAGATCACAAGCAGGTAGTCGAGTTCAAAACCCGCCTGGGTAGCCTGCGGCGACAAAATATGAAGCGTGCCGGCCAGCATCGCCAGCAGGAAACCGATGATCGATGTGAACCCGGCGGCAGCCTGGATGGTTGCGCACCAAGTGAGTACCCGTATCCAGTCTCCGAATGCTCAGGTCTCCAACCATGCCCGGGCCGGCTCTTTGGCGTTCCGCCATGAGATCCCGGCGTTGACCGCATTACGACTAGTTCCAGCATGTTCCTTCCACTGTCTGTGCCCCATCTCCATTTGTAGAATATATCCCGTGGATTGATGGTCGCGCAATCGGCATTTTGACCGCATGCCACGGAACTTCGACCAGGTGCGTCAGCAGCTTGCGTTAAACATCCGGAAACTCCGGAGGAGCAAACGACTCTCGCAGGAGCAGCTCGCGCTGGACGCCGACGTTGATCGCACCTATGTCAGCCAGATCGAACGAGCGATCGGCAATCCATCGCTCTTGGTGCTGTGCAAGCTGGGGCTAGTGTTGAATACCGACATCAGCGTCCTGCTCGAAGGCGATAAGCAGCCTCAGGGAAGATGAGAGCTATGGGCTGACTGGCATCCATGCCAGCTAACCTTCCTGATCCGATTAGGCAACCAGCTTCATCGCCTCGTTCCGCGCCTGCTGCTTGATCTGGGCGCCTGCCCGAACCAGGCGGCGTCGAGCCGGTGATCGTTGCTTCGCGCGCGGCGAAGCGCATGCCCGCCGCCTCGATACGCCAGTTCATACCGACCTGCTCGGCCCGGACTTCGCGCGGCTGATCGGGGGCAAGCTGTTGACCCAAGCCGTGGCAGGGGACTTCGTTGACTATGCCATCGTTTGAACGAGATGCATGAGAACACTCCTTTTGGACAGGTGAACGCATAGAGCCAGGCTGAAGCCGGGCTCTATGCGTGATGAGGAAAGAGAGAGATGAAGGGAGAGAGCTGACCGGTAAGGCAGATCAGCTCAGGAACAGCTGCGATCCACGTCCACTACGTTGCGTGCGCAACCCGCTTGGGGTGGCACGCACTGTCTTCGCCGATCTCGCAGAATGCTGCCACGTAGGCGTCGCTGCCGGGCAAAAATGTGGAAATTCTCGCGGAGCTATATGAGCTTGTTCCCCTGGCTGGTCCATCAAAGTCAGAAGAGCCCAAAGAATGGAGTGACGTCTGGGCAAGCTGCGATTGGCAGAGGTCGACGCCAGAAGCGTCGTTATGCCTTTGATATCTTGAACATCACCTATCGTCGGTAGGGGCGTCACATGGCGAGATGTTGCGACCTTCGACTTTTCGGCCGTTTGCACCGTTGGCCTTCAGGGCTCTCCAGTACGGACTGACGTGTAGAATACGGCTGGATGTAACCGAATCGATCAGAAGAGTCTCAGTTTGACGGGGGAACGCGCAATGGCACGACCGAACGGGCCACTGACAGTCTGTGTCATCAACTTGAAGGGTGGTGTGGGAAAGTCGACAATCTCGGCCCTGCTGGCTAGGAACGCTCTAGCGACAAGACAGTGTGACGTACTTGCGATTGACCTGGATCCTCAGGCAAACCTCAGCCAAGCACTGATGAGCAGCAACTACAACGCCTTCTTAGCTCAGCGAAGACCTTCGATTGTTGAAATCTTCAACGGCTATCGCCCTGCCTCACCGGGCGCGTCCGCGTCGGCGTTAGAGCCAAACACGGGCGTCGAACTGATCACCAAGGTCGGTACCAACACGCTGCAACTTATTCCATCAAGGTTCGACTTCTCCGACAACCTGACCAACTCATTGCGACCGGACCCGAAGGTACTAGCTCGCTTCCTGGCCGGGAACTTCCAGCACAAGGACTTAATCATAATCGATTGCGCCCCCACGGAATCAATCCTTACGCATGCGGCCTACCACGCGAGCGGACTTGTCTTGGTGCCTGTAAAGCCAGAGTTCTTTGCGACGATCGGGTTTCCACTGCTGCACGAGTCACTCGAAGATTTCAGGCGGAAAAATCGCGGACACGCTCTCGATGTTGCTGGAGTGGTAATTAACAACGCCTTCTATGACGGGGGAAATGACGGCGGTCCCGAGAAAACTCGAGCGCTCGAAGAGATTCGAGTTGAGGCGCAGAAGAACAGATGGCCCGTCTTCAAGGCACAGATACCGTTCTCGCGAGGTTTCCCGAAGATCATGCGAGGGGATCACAGCTATTCTGGAAATGCTGTTATGTTCCCACGATTTGCAAAGGAATTTTTTGACTCGATCGGGCTATAGACAATCGCGATGACCGAAAAGAAGAGCAAATCCCCGCTGCTGAAGTCTCTCTTGGCGCCGTTGCTGCAGGAGTGGGGCTACGACACGGTGCGACAATGCCTAGCGGAGATCCAGGCAGGACAGGTTAAGAATGACTTCTCCCATGTGGCGCAAAAACGTAAACCGGCGACGGATCGCCGTCGGCCGAGCGCGGTGGAAATGGTCGAGCGCCATGACGCTACTGCGGATCAAAAAGAGCATCTTCACGCGCTCGCGGCAAGATTTGACGCGAAGACATTCCTCCCGACCGCCTCGGATGTAAGGCATTTCCTCGAAATGCGTGGCCAAGACCCTGGTCCCGTCAAACAGAGACAGGACGCATACAGGAAGGTCCTCGATGTGTTGTTGAACATGGCTGACGACGAGCTGATGCTTCTCCAAAGGTCCGGCACGCATGCGGGGCCGACCCGGCTTGGACCACTATCCGACGCGATTAAGGCCACGAGCGCCGCGGTGAGAAGCGCAGGGTCGAATACGGAACCGGCAGTTGACAAGGAATCGGTCGAGCAGGGAATCAAGCCGGCTGGCGGTAGCTCAGTTAAATCCTGATGTCTGGAAGAACTTGACGCAGGGTGACCTTGATCCAAATAGCCACCAGTGAAATGGAAACCGCCTGAGCTGTAATGGGTGTACACCAATATTCATACAGTGGTGCCGCACGTTCAGGCCGTGCTGTTGCTTTCGGGGCTCAACCACCATTCAGATGTCAGGTCTGGGCAATGAATGACCGGCGGCAGCTCACCGAACTGAGACATTCCCGGCATACCAAACGCGACAATCAGCAGCACCAGCCTGGACTGAGGCAACTGGCGCGACGCGGCAGATGGTGCCGCTTAGTTGTCGTCACATCAGGCCGCCAGCCGGTGCTCGTAATACGGCCGCGCTCGGTTGTCCAGGATCTCGTATAGCGCAGCGAGGTTAGCGGGATCTGGACTGAGCCAGGCATCGACGTGCTCCGGCTTGATCGGAATGATGCAGCGATCATGACCGGCTGCTGCAACCTCAGGGGGCGGTTCGTCGGTAATCGCCGCGAAGGAGAACAGATCCGCGCCGCCATCGCCTCCCTTGGAGATATTCCAGAGGCAGGCCACCAGCATCTCCTGCGGTGGCTGAGGATCGAACTCGAGAACGACGTTCTCCTCCTTCTCCCTAGCCACGAGCTCCCGGCCTTCCATCTTGTGGCGGGAGACGTTCTCGTAGAACCTGGTCACGATCATGATGGCGTGCCGGTGGCCGAACAGCTTGCCCCATGACTCCTCCAGCTTATCGCGGCGGGCGTTGTAGGTGCCTGGATACTTCCGCTCAGTCACCTCATTCCAGCCCGGTAGCCGGCATTGATAGCGCATGGGCACCACGATCCGCTGGCCCTCCTTCTCGATCATCACCGGCGCATAGCTGCCCGGAAAGATGCGCGAGTCGCGATCCACTAGCTCCGCGCGCTGAAGGTCGTCGAGATTGCGCTGGGCGGCCTGGATCTTGTTCGTGGCGATGCGCTGATCGTCAGCCGCCTTTTTCGTCGGCTTGGAACCCGCCAGCACCGCCTCGGCTTTCTCCAGGCGCGCGGTTTGGGCGCTCTGCTCGGCCTGATACTTCTCAGCCTGCTCTCGATCGGCTTCCGCCACCAGCTTGGCCAGCTCGAAGCCCTTTTCGTCTTCCGGCTTGCGAAAGGCCTCACGCATGGCCTTGGGGATCTTGGTCCACTGACCCTCCTTGCGCTTCTCCCAGAACAGCTCGACGAAGCGCTTGATGCTGATGACTGCGCCCCACTCGCGCACGAAGTGGTGGTAGTCAGCCTTGATTTGAGCTGAGTAGCACATGGGCGCCACCTTTGACTGGCCAGAAGGCTGAGCCTACACCGAGCGCAGCTGAACGGCAGTCAGGCAGCACAACACCACAGCGACCTTGCCTTAACCTGCGTGACCGCAGGCTGTCGCTCCCGCTGAGATGCATCACCCATAGCCTGATCGCATGACCCGACTTCCCCGTAAAAAGCCCTTCACCCTGACCATCGACCTGCTGGACGACTGGCGCCCCTTGGCAGCGGCACCTCCTCCGGCGCGTAGCGATCACGATTGGCGCTACTTCGGCACCATCACCATCCATGGGGTGCGAGGAGCGCTGGCCTGGAAGACCGGCGGCTACGGCGTGGCCATCGGAGACAGCCCGGTGCGGCCGCTCGGACTCTGGAAGCGCATCAGAATCAACGAGATCATGGAGTTTGAAAGCCCGCCCGGCCGGGAGCTGGCGCCGCGCCGCAAACCCTCCGAGAGGTGGGGTTCGTACTTCTTTTCGGATGCCTGAGTGCGGCCACCCCAGCACCCGCTGCGCTGGCGCGCGTCATGGAGGGCTCGTGTAGGTCATCGCCTACATGCCGGCGCTTCCTTTCCCGATATCCCTCACGCGACCGCTGGTGCAATCTAGGTGGGCCCCGCACGCCGCGACCCACCGACAGGAAGTCTGGAGGAACCGACGCGCGGGGCAACTTTTTTGCAGGATGCCAGCATGATCGCCTACACGCTCAAGCAGGATGATGACGGGCAGTGGAATATCCGCTGCAACGGCCAGATCCTGGCCAGCGGTCTGCCGCTTGACTCGGCCAGCCAGCAGGCACGGGATATGGCCCACGCCGAGCGCAGGGATTCGGGGCGACCGGCATGCGTCGAAGTGATCAGCGCCGACGTCAATATTCACGTGGCAACCGAACGGCAGCGGGAACCCCACAGGCGCCGGACCACGGCATAGGCAATTGCATATGGACGAGACGATCAACTTGCGCTCCTCACTAAGCCGAGCGCACTGGTGCGGCAACTTCAGCTGCAGCGAGCAGGAACTGATCGACGCGGTGCATACCACACACAGCACGGAGGTCGGCGCGGTTGGCCTCTACCTTGCGACGCGGTATGCACTCGAATCCTTCGACGTGTCGGACGCGCCCCTGAGGTCGTCCGTTCGTCGAGGTCAACCGTCAAGGTCGGCGGACGCATGTGACGCGCCGGGGCATGACAGCTGAAGCTTGCTGACGGCAGGCGCCTCGAAAGTGAAGGTGCGGATGGACACGGGCTGAGTCCGAAGTGGAGGATGTCGTAGAACCTCGGGAAGGGCAGGCCGGCAACCCACCGGGTTTGTCTGCCCCTGTCAGTTCCCCATGCGGCGCTCATGACCGGCCATAGCCTCGCGCGCGCCCCTCAGCGAGCCGAGCGCCTCCCTGAAAACCTCTCTGGCCACTGTGAGACGTTGGCGAAGGTCGGCGCAAAGACGCGTGCCCAAGGTCCCGATGTCGCGTTGTTCCCGCCATGCAGCCAGCAGTTCCGTGACGGTCTCGCGGAAGTGGGTGAGAACATCCTCAGCGTCCCGCTCAGCCTGCCAGCATTCCTGATAGTCACACTCGTGTTCGGCGTGGACTCGGGCGAGTTCGTCGCCGGCCCGCGCCGCATCTTCAGCGGTGGCGTACAGGCGCAGCTTGCCCCGATGGGCGTCCAGCACGACGTAGCCGCTGCCCTCGCTTTCGCCGTAGCCGGCGATAAACAGCATGTGCCCTTTGCGTGCCGGAAGTTGCCATACGTTGCCCCGGTAGGTGGCATCGCAGAATGCGCGGTCGGTGTACCAGCCCCGGTGCCGGATACTGCGCACGATGTCATCGCTGGCGCCGACGTCCCGGAAGGTGTTGCGCATCACGCGACCTGCCACGCCCGCGTGGTTGCCGCACGAGCTGAAGTGAAAATCACCCATGTCCATTATCTCCTGTAAGAAAGCAGTAAGGCCCGCTCGGGATCAAGCGGGCCTCGCTTGTGCCTGTCGGCGGTCAGTGGTGCCAGAAGGCGTAGGGGGTGGCCTTGACCTACTCAAAGCTCATCCCGCGCCACGATGCGGCCGAGCCCAGCCAGCACCACTTCCTGCACCTTCTCCTGAGTGAAGTGCTCGCACCGTTCGCGCCAGTCGTCTTCCTGCCACTCACATGACGCGACGCGGTCGTCATAGAGCGCCTCGAACTCCGCCGCCCAGTCCTTCGCAAGGTTATGGAATTCGTAGCTGTCATTGGGCTGGAAGTGCGCCAGCGCCGTGTTCCACGCGATCTCCACCACCGTTTCGATGAGCTTGCCGTGGGTGCGGAGCGTGGCGGTGTTGTCGGCCAGCCGTTCGCGGTGGGTCTTGTTGCTTAGCCCAGCCACGCCAACGGCTTGTCCCACGGTGCCATCCATTGCGTCGGGCACCGTGGCAAGGCCCCCTTTGTCGCGGTGCATCGCTATCGCCCTCTCGGCTGCTGCTTCGGGTGACGTGGCGTCGACCTCGATGGTCCAGCTGACGCGGTAGGTTTTCCGTGGGCCTGTCATGCGCGTGCCTCCCGTATGCGCAGGTAGTCGTGAACGCGGTAGAGCCGCTCGATCCCTGTGGTGTTGTCCGCGATCCACGCCTCCAGCCGGCCGTTTCCCCGTGCGCTTTCCATGAGGCCGGCTTCTTCCAGATCGCCCTGCGTGTCGCGCACGTAGGCTTCCACCAAGGTCTGCAGCTGGTTGTGGTCCCAGCGCCCCACATCGCCCCAGCTCCTCCAGTGGGGCGAGTAGAAGGAGATGAAGCCGCTGCGGGACGTATGGCGCTCGCCGGCCACCTGGTCCAAAGAGGTCGTCGAGGTCTCCCGCATCAGCCGCTGCGCCTCCTCCAGTGGCAGTTCGATGAACAGGCGATCCGTCTCGAAGTTGTAGAACCTCGGGGAATCCATCGACTCGAAGCGGACCAGATGGATCCCGACGGCCTCACAAAAGGTCTCCGCAAACTCCTTGGCGTAGGTAAGGTGAACCGCTGACCAGCGGCAGGCACTGCTCACGCGGTCGGTCAGGCCGGGATTCGGGTCCCCCTGGTCATTGGAGAACATCGCCGCCATGGCGTAGTCCAGCTCAGCATCATGCTGGGAACCGTAGAACCCCGCGAACGGGAGGGTGGTGAGGAGCGTCTGCATCACAGCAGTCCTCGACCGGCCATGCTGACGCACTCAGCGCCCACGACGATGTGGTCCAGAATCCGCACACCAATCAACCGCAAAGCGTCACGGAGCTCGTTGGTGATGGCCCGGTCGGCAGCACTGGGTTCCGAGATGCCGCTGGGATGGTTGTGGGCAAAAATGGCGGCGCAGGCATTCACGCTCAACGCGGCCCGCACGACCTCGCGGGGATAGATGCTTGCACCGTCGATAGTGCCAGTGAAGAGCTTCTGGCAGTCGATGATGCGATGACGGTTGTCCAGCCACAGTACGTGGAATTCTTCATGCGATAGAGCACCCAGGCGCATGCGTAGGAAATCGTTGGCATCGGTCGGGTTGCCGATGCTGCCTTGCCGTTTGAGCTTTTCCCCGAGAATACCTTCGGCTGCGGCGAGCACGTCTTCCTCTGTCGTTCCGTCGGTGAGCTTATAGCGGGTGTAGGCCATGGATCGAACAACTTTCATGATGAGCTCCTTTTTGTGCGGCATAAACGCATAGAGCCCGGCCATATGGCCGGGCTCTATGCGCTGTCGCGAGGGAAGATGAGTCGGGTGAAGGAATCCTAGCCAGAGTGGCTCGGTGAACTGGACGCGGGCAAAGCTTAGGTCAGCGCCAGATCCATGCGAACGCCGCCGGAGACATAGCTGTAGCTCCGACAACGAAAGCTATCTGGCAGGGTGCGATCAATCGCCGCGCCAATCGCGGTCGCAGCCGCATAGATGCCTGCCCTGCTGAGTGATCCGCGGAAGATGGCTCAGGCGAGGGCATTCATCAGATCACCGCCGTCCCTTGCCTATGTGCTTACGATTGAGGCTCTCCAGATAACGCGAGCAATCCGCCAATGGCACTAGCGATGGTTTGCGTAAGACGAACGCCGGGTGACAACGTCGGCACCATTGAGTTAGGTGGGCGTCGCCTCGTTGCCCTGTGATGCGGTGGTCTTCTTGCCACCATTGTCGGCGACCAGGTAGCCGATCAAGAACACGATGGCAAACGAAACAAGACATTCGAGTACTGGGTAGTTGTACATCACGATTTCTCCCATGGAGTTTGCGGTGAGACTGAAGGTGTCAGTCTTTTTGAGGGCTGCCTGCTACTCTCCATCAAGTGATATAGGTTTGAAGATTCTTTGGTTGCTGACCGCCAGCGAGAATTGCCACTCTGGCGGCGCATTGGGCTCTATAGGAGGCGCGACTTGCTCAAAAAATTGAGGCTCGGGGTTACACCTTGCTAAGGTTTGAACTGTGACGGGGCGACCACGGATAGGTGAAGTGAGTTTGTGTCACGGCTAAAATTCTAGGGCTGTTTGATTTGGATCCCACAGGGGGGATCAAAAATGGACTTGATCAGCTTGTGCGTGTTCCGTCCGAACAAAATTGAACGGCCTGATGGTCGGCCGTTCTATGCATACAGCATCACAGAAGACACGCTACAGCGGCTTGAGGTTGAATTAGCCCAGCCCAAGTGCACGGATGGCACGCGAGTGAAGGTGCTCGCCTTCGTGGCAGCAGAGCGCTTCCGAAGGACGTACAAAAACCACGTTTGGAGCTGGGCTGATTGCGGCAGGACAGTGTCTCGTGTCAGGGAGGAGCGAGGCAATCTAGCCTTCTATAAGTTGATTCAGGAAAGCCTGAAATTCTGGGGCCTCTCGCC
>Ga0307375_10004469_pt1 | contig 13357 bp, 3 predicted proteins | sample TR1MG_FD_202531 | JGI IMG/M metagenome (GOLD analysis project Ga0307375, IMG submission 202531) | Soil microbial communities from Risofladan, Vaasa, Finland - TR-1 | ecosystem: Environmental > Terrestrial > Soil > Coastal area > Acid sulfate soil | place: Finland: Risofladan, Vaasa | collected...
GGCAGAAATCCGATGTCGCCCCATTGGTATTCGCGCCCGATCCCGGCGGGCCCAGCCGCGTTCTGGTGCTTCACCGTATCGCCTGGCGGTGCCGTGATGGCCAGCTCTGGGACTCCACGATGAGCCGGCACCGCAGATGCATCCTGCGGCGGCCGTTCCCGGACGGCGGAGGTCACCGTGACGTCCGCGGAATCGGTTTCATCGGTTCTTACCCGGCGGGTTCTCCCGACCAGCCACGTGAGGGCGGCTTGCGCTCAGCTCGCCGAGTCGCTTTCCGAAGCCCTGTCTGGCATGAAGTTGGCGATGAGGGCGAGAATGTCGTTGAAGCCGAGGGGCACCGCGCTGCTCGAATAGCCCGTGCCACCTGGCTCGAGATCCGGCCAGCGGCGCCAGAGCTTGCTCCATGACTGCTCGTTGTCGCACGCATTCATTGGCTGCGTCGCGTTGATCCGCCGACCGAGTGCGGTGTAGAACCGGTCGAGCGCCTCGCGGTCGGCCGCGTCGGTGACCGGGGCCATCGCCTGCCGGGTCTTGGCGTGATGGCAGTCCAGGCAGAGCAACTGCAGGTTCGCCGGATCATCCGACGAGCTGCTGATGTGGTCTACCTCAGCGCCTGGCTTCCCGCACCGCACGCAGCGGCCTTGATCCCGCTCCCAGATCGCGGCCTTCTGCGCGCTGCTCAGATGCCGCGCGTTCTCGTCGTAGACGGTGCCGCGGCCCAGGAAGTCGGCGTTCAGGAAGGCGAGGCGTACCTGCAGAACGTACGGATATTCCGGGTCGGCCTGCTTGGCAGGCTCGCGGATCCAGCGCCGGCAGAGCCGGATGAACTCGGCGACCGCCTTGCAATAATCGCCGCAGAACGGGCCGCGGTTCTCGTGCTGGATGCCGCACGACGCGCAGGGGACGGACCGGGCCATCTTCGGATGCTAGCCCGCGCAGCTAGAACAGCACGCGGTTAGGCTGGACAAGCGCCTGGGCACCGCCGGTTTCGGGCATCATGAGTCACCATGACCTTCGCCCTCTCGCCACATCGAACTGCAACCAGCGGGAGCGCGGCTTGACGACAACCACCGCCCGAGCCGACATCAACGTAGCCCCTGGCTCTGTCGTCGTGATCCGCGACGAGGAATGGCTGGTAACGGGCGTCGACCAGACTGCCGACGGCTGGCTGCTGCGCTGCCAGGGACTCTCCGAACTGGTCCGCGACACGACCGCGACCTTCTACCAGGACCTCGACCATATAGAGGTACTCGATCCGGCGCAGGCGACCGTCGTCGCCGATGACTCCCCTCGCTACCGCCAGGCCCGGCTCTGGCTGGAGGCTACGCTCCGCAAGACGGCCGTGCCGCTCGACGGGACTCCCATCACCGTGTCCGCGCAGATGCTCGCCGACTCGCTCCCCTACCAGCAGACAGCCGTCCGGCAGGCCCTCGATCCGGCGAACCTGCGGACCCGCATCCTCCTGGCGGACGCCGTGGGCCTGGGCAAGACCCTTGAGATCGGCATGATCTTGTCCGAGTTGATCCGGCGCGGCCGCGGCGAGCGGATCCTCATCGTCACCCCGCGCCACGTGCTGGAGCAGATGCAGCATGAGATGTGGTCGCGGTTCGCGATCCCGTTCGTCCGGCTCGACTCGCTCGGCATCCAGCGCGTCCGCCAGAAGCTGCCTGCGACCCGGAATCCGTTCACGTACTACAAGCGCGTGATCATCTCGGTCGACACGCTCAAGAGCGACCGCTACCTCGCCGGGCTCCGCAATCACACCTGGGACGCGGTCGTCATCGATGAGTCCCACAACCTGACCAACTCGTCCACGATGAACAACCGCCTCGCGCACACCCTCGCCCCGCGGACGGATGCGCTGATCCTCGCCTCGGCGACCCCGCACAACGGCCGGGCTGAATCGTTCGCCGAGCTGATCCGCCTGCTCGAACCGACCGCAGTCCGCCCCGACGGAACGGTGATCGAGGACGAGGTCCGGCGGCTGATCGTCCGCAGGCACCGGCACAGTCCCGAGGTAGCCAGTGCGGTCGGCGCCGACTGGGCGGAGCGGAAGGAACCGCAGAACTGGCTCGTCCCGGCGTCGCCGGCCGAAAACGCCGTCGCCCGGGAACTCGATTCGGTCTGGCTGCATCCAGCTAGCGGTGCCTCGCCATATTCGGGCGCCGCATCCGGGCTGTTCCCGTGGACGCTGGCCAAAGCATTCCTGTCGTCCCCTGCCGCGCTCCGCGACACGATCCACGAGCGGATCCGCCGCCTGGGATCGCAGCCATCCGCCGCGCAGCGGCAGGAGGTCGATGCCCTCCGACAACTGGAGGCACTGGCAATCAGGGCCGACAACACCACCTCAGCCAAGTACGCCAGGCTGCTGACCTATCTGCGTCAGATCGGCCTCGGGCCTGGCAAGGAGACGCGCGCCGTGGTGTTCGCGGAGCGGATCGCGACTCTCAAATGGCTCCAGCATCACCTGCGGGCCGATCTTCATCTCGGCGCCGATCAGGTCGTGATCCTGCACGGTGGCCTGACCGATGAGGAGCAGCGCAGCGTCATCGAGAGCTTCAAGCAGGCTTCGTCGCCGATCCGGGTCCTCGTCACCGGTGATCTGGCCTCCGAGGGCGTCAACCTGCACGCGCAGTGCCACGAGCTGATTCACTTCGACATTCCGTGGAGCCTGATCCGGATCGAGCAGCGCAATGGCCGGATCGACCGGTACGGCCAGCGGCACGCACCGCAGATCACCACCCTGCTGCTCAGCCCGGAAGCCGAACACTTCTCTGGCGATCTGCGGGTACTCAGCCGACTGATCGAACGCGAGCATGAAGCCCACACCGCGCTCGGAGACGTGGCCTCCCTGATGGGCAAGTATGACGTCGGCCAGGAGGAAGAGGAGATCCGCAAGGTCCTGGCCGGGCAGGCTGACCTGAACGATGTCGTCCGGGAGCCGAATGCGGTGACGGCCGAGGATTCGATTGCCGGCCTGCTGGCGCGGATCATGGCGACGGCATCCCGGCCCGCGCCCGCAGCCGGGCCAGCCCCATCAGGGAACTCTTCCTCCTCGCTGTATCCCAGCGAAGTCGCCTTTCTCCGGGAGGCCCTGGAAGAGGCCTACGTGACGCCGGGAGCGACCACAGCGGCAGGGGGAATCGAATGGCGCGAGTACGGCCTGCAGAGCATCGTGGAGTTCGCCCCGCCACGTGATCTGCGGCAGCGGCTCGAGGTCCTGCCGCAGAGTTATCTGGCTGACCGGCGGGTGGCGGAGAAGTTCAAGCTGGCGACCTCGGCCGCTCGTGGGAAGACTCTGCTCGCCGACGCGCTCAGTGACCCGACCAGCACTTCCTGGCCTGAGGCGCACTATCTCGGGCCGCTGCATCCGGTGATCGACTGGGCGGCTGACCGGGCGATGGCGAGCCTGGGCCGCAACCAAGTCTTCGCCGTCCGGGGAGCGGTCGACCATCCGACCGTCCTGCTGCTCGGTACCCTGACCAATCGGCGCGGCCAGGTAGTCGCCTCGTCCTACCTGGCAGCCGAGTTCCCCAATCTGAGGAGCCTGGGATTCTGCCTGGTCACCGCGCATGAGTCGGCCTCCGACATGGTGGGCGCGGCCGGGTTCTCCGATGCCGCCAACCCAGGTGCCGTAGCGGGCATCGAATCGCTCCAGCCGCTGATAGCGCAAGCGGTCAGATCGGCTACGTCGGAGATGTCGGCGGTCTTCTCAGTCGCCGAGGACGCGGTCACCCAGCGCGTCCAGGACTGGTCGGCCAGGGCTATGGACTGGAGTCATCAGGCAGACGCGCTAATCCAGCGCTCGGACCTGAAACAACGCAGGCTCAGCATCAATCAGGAGCGCGAACTGGCCGCGAGAATGGCCCCGGACCGGCAACTCGTGCGGCCGCTCCTCCTGGTGGTTCCGGCCGGCTTCGCAGCCGTCCGGCAGGAAGGCGAGTAACGCAGATGCCATCGAGCGACGCCTTCCTCATCGGCGAGGACTGGATCAGCGAGCACTACTTCACCACCGACGCGAAATCACAGTCGTTTCAGGCCAAGGTCCTGACACGTCGCAAGAGCTGGGACGACGCCGGAGAAGGCGTCAGCACCATCCGGTCCCGGTTCACCGCAGCGCGTGGCCGGATCGAGTCCGCGCTGGGCGACCTGCTGGCACAAGGCGACGGTGAGGACCTGGTCGCCGGGCTCTATGGCGAGCTGCGGAAGGTCCTGGGGTTCGACAGCGCCGAGTACCGGCTGGCCGAAGCCGGGCCTGTCATCTCCGTGTCGGCGCCGGGTATCACGGCAGGCTCCCCGCTGGCGCTCATAGCCGCCAGGCCAGCGGAGGCTATCGAGGACCTGATCGCGAAGGACGCCGAGAATCTCGCCGTACCGTACGTCGTCGACGACCAGATAACTGTCACCTCGGCCGGACGGCTGCTCTCGGCGTTGTTCGTCGCCGATGACGGGCCGGAATTCGCGCTCGTCATGGCCGGGAGATGGCTGCTGATAACTGAACGCAGCCGGTGGGCCGAAGGGCGCTACCTGGCGATCGACCTGCAGCTCGTGTGCGAGCGCAACGACGCCAAGCGCGGCGGCGAAATCGACCGGGCTCTCGCTTGCACCGGAGCCGAGTCGCTGGCACCGGACGCCGACGGCAGCATCTGGTGGCAGCAGGTACTAGACGAGTCGGTCAAGCACACCGTCGGAGTCTCGAAGGATCTCCGCGAGGGCGTGCGGCTGTCCATTGAGATCATCGCCAACGACATCGTCCGCCGCCGGGCCGGTCAGGGCCTGGACCCGCTGCCGCAATCGCAGGCCCAGCCGCTGGCTCGGCAGGCCCTGCGGTACCTCTACCGGATCTTGTTCCTGCTCTACGCCGAGGCCTCGCCGGAACTCGAGGTCCTCCCGGTCGGGACCGGTGAGTATGAGCAGGGCTACGGCCTTGACCGGCTGCGGGAACTCACGCTCGTCGAGCTGGTCAGCCCCGGCGCCGCTTCCGGCACGCATCTCTACGACTCGCTGGCTCTGCTCTTCCGCCTCGTCGACCAGGGCCATAGCCCGGCGGAACGTGGTCCAGACGGCTCGCAGCCCGGATTGGTCTTCCAGAGCTTGCGGGCCGATCTCTTCCTCCCGGCCGCCACCAGCCTGATCGACGCGGTCGGGCTCAGCAATGCGGCCTTGCAGCAGGTGCTCCGGCACCTCCTGCTGAGCAAGGAGTCGCGCGGACGGGACCGGGGTTTCATCTCCTACGCCGAGCTCGGCATCAACCAGCTCGGCGCGGTCTACGAGGGCCTGATGTCCTACACGGGCTTCTTCGCCGAGGCCGACCTCTACGAGGTCGCGCCAGGAGGCGACCCATCCGATGGCTCTTGGGTCGTTCCCGTGGAACGCGCCGTAGGCATCGCGGAGACGGACTTCGTCCGCGCCGAAGACGAGGCGACCGGCGAGCAGAAAGCAGTCCTGCACCAGCGCGGCACCTTTGTCTTCCGGCTGGCCGGCCGCGAGCGGCAGCAGTCCGCGTCCTACTACACACCGGAAGTCCTGACCCGATTCACCGTCAGCCAGGCACTCGCGGAGCTGCTCGACCAGGACGGGACTGTCACGACGGCGCAGGAGATCCTCAGCCTGACTATCTGCGAACCCGCACTTGGCTCCGGCGCGTTCGCCATCGAGGCGGTCCGCCAGCTCGCCGAGCAGTACCTGCGCCGCCGCCAAACAGAACTCGGCACCCGGATCGACCCAGATGCCTATCCTGCCGAGCTGCAAAGAGTCAAGGCATACATCGCGCTACACCAAGTTTACGGCGTCGACCTGAACGCCACCGCGATCGAGCTGGCCGAGATCTCACTCTGGCTCGACACCATGGTCTCCGGACTCCAGGCACCCTGGTTCGGCCTGCACTTGCGGCGCGGAAACTCCCTGATCGGCGCCCGCCGGGCCGTCTACGCGCGAGCGCAGGTCAATGACAAGTCATGGCTCAAGGCGACGCCCGCCGACGTGTCGATAGCGGGCCTGGCCGACGATCTGGCAGACGGGGTAACTGCCCGGCAGACCGATGGCCGGATCCACCACTTCCTGCTCCCCGCCGCCGGCTGGGGCTCCGCCGTCGAAGCGAAGGAAGCCCGGGAACTCGCTCCCGAAGCAGCCGCACGACTTCGTGAGTGGCGTAAGTCGGTCACCAACAAGCCGAGCCGCAAGCAGGTCGACTCCCTGGTCGAACTTGCCCACCGGGTCGAGTCCCTCTGGCAGCTGACGCTCCGCCGGCTCCAGATCGCCGAGCAGGAAGCGCGGCGCAATATCCCCCTATGGGGCCAGGATGCACCCGACCACGTACCCGCCGTCAGCCGCGAGCAGATCGAAGCTACCCTCAGCGACCCGAACGGCGCCTACCAGCGATTGCGCCGGGTCATGGATGCCTGGGCCGCCCTCTGGTTCTGGCCGCTGACCGATACCGGGAACGCCATGCCTCCGAGCCTGGACGAGTGGATCGCCGCCTGTCAGCTGTTGCTCGGCCGGGATCCCGAGGCACGCCGGTCCAAGGGCCGCATCGCGGACCTCGCTTCGACAGCCGACTGGAATGACCTGACCTCAGCCGAGCAACTCAACCTCACTTTCGCCGCCACTCGGCCGACCAAGCAGATCATCGAAGACCATCCCTGGCTCGGCATCTGCGAGAAGGTCGCTGGCCAGCAGGGGTTCTTCCACTGGGAACTCGACTTCGCCACCGTCTTCGCACGCGGTGGTTTCGACTTCCAGATCGGCAATCCGCCCTGGGTACGTCCTCGTACAGGCACAGACGCCTTGATGGCCGAAGGTGACCCTTGGTGGCAGTTGGCCAATAAGCCGAGTGAGGCCGACCGCAAGGCGAAACGCGCCCAGACGCTCAATCTCCCGGGCATCCGCAATCTCGTCATTGACGGGACGACAGACGTAGTCGTGACAGCGGAATACCTGGGCTCAGTGCAGGCTTACCTGCTGCTGGCAGGGCTGCAGACCAATCTATACCTCTGTTTCATAGAACAGGCCTGGCGGCACTCGTCACACTTCGGCGTTGTCGCCCTCGTCCATCCCGAGGCACACTTCACCGCCGAGAAAGCTGGCCTGCTCCGTGAGCACACGTACCGGCGGCTTCGTAGGCACTGGCAGTTCATCAACGAACTTCTGCTCTACGAGATCGAAGACCACAAGAGATATGGCATCCATGTATATGGGCGCCCGTCGGACACCGTTGAATTTCTCATGGCGTCCTCGCTGTATCATCCCGACACCGTCGAGCGGTCCCTCAGGCATGATGGGTCAGGCGAAGAACCAGGCTTCAAGGACGCGGACCGGCACTGGGATCTGCGCCCACATCGCGAACGCATCCTCCGTGTTACTGACGAGACACTTCGAGCCTGGCACGCCATCATGGAAGACGGCTCCATTCCGGTCCGGCAGAGCCGTATGGTCTACACGGTAAACACGGCCGCCGCCGACGTGCTGGCGACCCTCTCCCGCCAACCACGTGCGGGCGCACTCGGCCTGGAGTTCTCAGCAGGCTGGCACGAAACCGCCGACCGCAAGAATGGCTACTTCGAGCTTCGCTGGGGGGCTCCCGCATCCTGGGATGACGTGATACTGCAGGGTCCGCATCTCTTCGTGGCCACCCCGATGTACAAGTCGGTTAACCCGACGATGAAGCACAACCAGGACTGGTCAGACACGGACTTCGAAGCCCTGGCAGCAGATGCTATTCCGGTAACTGCGTACAAGCCAGCCGGGAACCGCACCCGGTACGACGCGGATTACGGCCAGTGGGACTCCGGACCGGTCCGGGCCTACTACAGGATCGCGTGGCGGAGGATGGCCGCGAACACGGGCCAGCGGACCCTCATCCCAGCGCTGATCCCACCGGGTGCGGCTCACCCGAACCCCGTCTACTCCGTAGGGCTATCCAGAGGGCAGATCGAATCTCTTTGCGTTACATGCGGATTTCTTGTTTCACTACTTTCCGATTTCGCAATACGTGCTGCGCCGAAAGGTGACATTACTCTTGTACCAATCAACCGCCTGCCGACGGTGCTTGGCCATCCGCTCCAAGCAGCGCTTGTCACTCGAACCTTGCGCCTTAACTGCGTCACTGATGCCTACGCGAGCCTCTGGCGCGACGTCTACCAGGACGGGTTCGCCGCTGACCGATGGGCAAGCGGGCGGGAACGTGCCAACCGCCCCGCCCTGGGTGCGGTCGCAGAGAAGTGGACCGCGCGCACACCAATGCGGATAGCGGAGGATCGGCGGCAGGCTCTGGTAGAGATCGATGCACTGGTCGCCCTGATGCTGGGCGTCACTGCGGATCAGCTCTGCACGATCTACCGGACCCAGTTCGCCGTACTCTACGGCTACGACCATCGCGAGTACGTCTACGACGCCAACGGGCGGCTCGTGCCCAACTCGATCCTGACCATGTGGCGGTCGAAGGGCGACCGGCTGAGCACCGAGGAGCGGACGGCCACGAACCAGGCCGACAACACCTACACCTACGAACTGCCATTCACGCTGCTCGACCGGGAGGCCGACATGCGCGAGGCATACTCGGAGTTCGAGCGACGGCTGGCCGCCCGTGGCTGAGCTGCTGCCGACCATCCAGGCAGGTGAGATCCGCGACGGCCTGCTGGACTACCTGACCACGACGTTCGCGCTCGCTGATCCGGACGCGCAACTCGCGCTCGCGGACTTTCTCAGCGACCGCGCGAACGGCATCTTCAAAGGGCCGTATCTCCGGCTGCGGCTGCCGTTCCGGCCCGCGGAGGATGGCTGGCAGCAGATCCTGGGCTGGGACATCGGCATCACGCCATACAGTCACCAAGCGCAGGCGTTCGCCCGGCTGAGCAGCGCGGACCTGGGACCGGACAAGCCCAGGCCGCTGCCGACCTTGGTGACGACCGGCACCGGATCCGGCAAGACCGAGGCGTTCCTCTACCCGATCCTGGACCACGTGCTGCGCGCCCGCCGGGACGGCGTTCGCGGGACGAAGGCGCTCATCTTGTACCCGATGAACGCCCTCGCGAACGATCAGGCAGCGCGGCTCAGCAAACTGCTGACCAGCCGCCCGGAGCTCGCGGGGATCACCGCAGCGATCTACACCGGTCAGGATGGCCCGCGGCGGACGATGGTGACGGCGGACGGTCTGATCACCGATCGCGCGATCATTCGCAGCGAGGCGCCGGACATCTTGCTGACAAATTACAAGATGCTGGACCTGCTGCTGCTGCGCAGCACCGATCACCCGATCTGGCAGCAGAGCGCTGCGAGCCTGCAATACGTGGTACTGGATGAGTTCCATACCTACGACGGTGCTCAGGGGACCGATGTCGCGATCCTGCTGCGCCGCCTCGGCCTGGTCCTGAAGAGCTACCTGCCAGAAGGTGCGCTCACCGACGCCGAGCGTGCCCGGCCGCTGGGCCGTGTCACTCCGGTCGCGACATCGGCGACGCTCGGCGACAAGGGCGATCCGGCGGCGATGACCGAGTTCGCGCGCACCGTTTTCGGCGACGAATTCGATTCCTCTAGCGTCGTCACCGAATCCCGGCTCAGCCTAGCCGAATGGTCCGCCGGTGCCGCCGACCACGTCGCCGCGCTCGGACTGTCGCCCCGGCGGCTCGCTAGGGCTGACCTGGCGAGCGTGAACGACGTAGTCGCTGGGCTCGGGCCGTACGCGGACCCGCGTGCCCGGGCGCTGGCCGTTTTCGGCGGCCTCTATGACACAAACCGCGACGCACTGGCCGCGGCCATTGGCGGCGACCCGCAAGCCCTGCTTCCGCTGATCTGCGCGCACCCGCTCGCGCAGGAGCTGATCGAGGCGGCCGAGCACGCAACGCACCTGGCAGCGCTCGCGGAGCAACTATTTCCCGAGCAGGCCCCGGGCCCGCTTCCGGCTGGCGAGGACGAGCGCGTCACGTTCCTGGTGCACCTCGTGGCAGCGCTCAGCCACATCCGCGCTTGCGCCGGGCGCCAGGCGCCAGGCGTGGACCTGCATCTATGGGTCCGGGAGCTTTCCCGGATTGACCGGGTCGCCAGTTCGGCTGTGCGCTACCTGTGGAGCGATGACGGTGCGCTCGCCGACGCGGGACCCGGCGATTCCGGCGCGGTGCCGCATGCCTTCCCGGCCCTGTACTGCCGGCACTGCGGCCGCTCAGGCTGGGGCGTCGGCCTCGCGCCGGTGGGCTCGAACCTGGACACCGAGGACACCGGGATCCGCCGCAATCACGCGTCCCGGGAGGGGCGATTCCGGGCGCTGATCTATGCCCATGCCGAGGCTGATCATGCCGCGACTGCAGGGTCGCGGCCTGGCTCTGACAGCTCGGTCGAGGGGCTGCGCTGGTTCTCGGTCCGGCAGCGAGTGCTGCTCGCCGAGGCTCCGGCTGAGGATGATCCTGATTACCTGGATGGCCTGATCCTGCCCGTGCTGACTCAGACCGGGCCGGATGCCGACGATGACGCGCGTGATGACACCTGCCCGTCCTGCCAGCGTAAGGACGGGATCCGGTTCCTTGGCAGCGCGATTGCCACGCTGCTGTCGGTGACCTTGTCGACGCTGTTCGGCGACGAGAATCTGGATGCGCGCGAGAAGAAGGCGCTGGTCTTCACCGACAGCGTCCAGGACGCGGCGCACCGGGCCGCGTTCGTCGAGAGCCGCTCCCATGTCCTCACTCTGCGCTCGGTCCTGCGCCACGCGGTCGGCGAGCGCGCCATGACGCTGGACGCGCTCGTGGACCAGGCCATCGCCGACGCCGGTGACGATCCGTTCCGGCGGTACCGGCTGATCCCGCCCGGCTTCGCTGAGCGCGAGGAGTTCGCGCCGTTCTGGCAGCGCAAGACCGCCCAGGAGGTACCCAACCGGGTTCGGGGCCGGGTCCGGCGGCGGCTCCTCTTCGACGCTGTCATGGAGTTCGGCCTGCAGTCGGCGGTTGGCCGCACGCTGGAGCAGACCGGCAGCGTCGTCGCGGAGGTGGACGCGGGGGAGTCATCGGCCCTGGCCGGGATCGCCCGGGCGGCGATCTCGGCGACGGAGGGGCAGGAGAGCCTCGACGGCGAGCTCGCGGCAACGCCAGACCAGCGTCTGGCCGCATGGGTCCGCGGCGTACTGGAGCGGATGCGTGTTCAGGGCTCGATCGACCACGAGTGGTTCGGCAAGTTCATCGAGGAAGATGGCAGCCGCTACCGCATCTGGGGCGGCCGGCCGCGGGGGCAGGGCATGCCGGCTTTCCCGAAGGGCCGGCCGGCCCCGGCTTTTCCGCGGATCGGGCCTGGCATCCACATCAGGGACCCGCTGCTCGATTCGGTCACGTCCGCGCAGTCCTGGTATGCGCGGTGGACCGCCCGGTGTCTGGGAGTCACCAGCGGCCACGGCGCCCGGCTCGCACGGCAGCTTCTCGACCGGCTCGCGCGCGCCGACGTGCTGCGGACCCATACGACCGGCAGCAAGGGGACGGTCTACGCGATCCGCGCCAGCACCGTCATCGTGGCACCGGCGTCGCTGGAGGACATGAGTGCCGGCCGCACCCTGCTGACCTGCCCGGTCTGCCACGCCCGGCAGCCTGGTACGCCTGCGGTCATTGACCAGCTTGACGGAGCCCCGTGCCTGCTCGCGAGGTGCCCTGGCACGCTGCGACGAGAACCCCGTGCGGACAACTACTATCGCAACCTTTATGCGTCCCGGGACATGCGGCGCATCGTCGCGCGGGAGCATACGAGCCTGCTTGAGGATAAGGAGCGCCTGACCTACGAGGCCGAGTTCCGGAGCGGCCAGGACAAGCCGGGCGCGCCGAACGTCCTGGTCGCGACGCCCACCCTGGAAATGGGCATCGACATCGGCGACCTGTCCGCCGTAATGCTGGCGTCCCTGCCCCGGTCGGTCGCCTCCTACCTGCAGCGGATCGGCCGCGCGGGCCGGCTTACCGGCAACGCGCTCAACCTGGCGTTCGTGACGGGCCGGGGCGAGAACCTGCCGCGACTTGCTGACCCGCTGTCGGTCATCAACGGCATGGTGCGCCCGCCGGCCACGTACCTGAGCGCGGAGGAGATCCTGCAGCGTCAGTACGTCGCCCACCTGGCCGACCTGCTCGCCGCCGACGACGACCGTCCGCATCCGCACCGGGCCGACCATGCCATAGCGAGCGCCGATGACGGCACCTATCTTGGCGATCTCATCGCCGTCGCCGAACGCGACGCCGGGGCGCACCTGACTCGCTTTCTCGGCAGTTTCACTGGCCTGACCGACGCCGCCCGGGCGAGCCTGCGCACCTGGGCAACCCCGATAGCCGCCGAGCCGCGCACTAGCGGCCTGGCAGCTCAGCTCTACCAGGCGTCACTGCGCTGGCGGGAGACCGTTGAGGAGCTTGAGCGCCGCAAGCTCGCACTACAGACTGCCCTGCCGGAAATCGAGCGGATCGCCGAGCTGCCGGCTGCCAGCGACGACGACCAGAGAGCGCTGCGCTCCGCCCGCGCCGGACTCAGGCTGATCGGACATCAGCTTGATCGGCTGCGCGGCAAGTACTGGATCCAGGTCCTTGAGGAGTTCGGAGTCCTGCCGAACTACACGCTGCTCGATGACAGCGTCGTCCTGGACGTCTCGCTCACGTGGGTTGATCCGGAGACCCAGGAGTACCGGTCCGAGGCCGCCAGCTACCACCGGTCATCCGCTAGCGCGCTGAGCGAGTTCGCTCCCGGCGCGACCTTCTACGTCCAGGGGCTGGAGATCACCGTCGACGCGGTGGATCTCGGCACCGATGACTCGGCGATCCACGTCATCGCCGTCTGCGCCGACTGCGGTTATGCGCGGGTCCCCGATGCGGCGGCGCAGCAGGACGGGCTGAAGGCGTGCCCGCGCTGCGCCAGCCCGTCGATCGCCGGCCGGGAGCAGCATCTTGAAGTCGTGGAGCTGGCCCGGGTCTCCGCCGAGATGCGGCGGGATGAGGCCGCGATCAGCGATCGCACGGACGAGCGCAGGCGGGAGTGGTTCTCGGTCACCGCCGCCGCTGACATCGACCCGGAGTTCGTCGCCCGCCGCTGGTACGTCAACGACTACGACTTTGGCACGAAGTACCTGCGGCGCGTCGTGATCCGCTGGCTAAACCTGGGCCGCCACGGCGCCCACGGCACCACCCGGACGCTCGCGGGCGAGGATATGACGGCGCCCCTGTTCCGGCTCTGCGAAGGCTGCGGCGTGCTGGACCGGACCAGCGGGACCAACCGGCCGGAGGAGCACCGCGCCTGGTGCCGGTACCGGAAAGCACTGCAGGAGCACACCCGGACCGTCGCCCTGGCCCGCACCCTGACCACTCAGGGCGCCGTGATCCGGCTTCCGCAATCGGTCACGATCGGCGACCAGTTC
>Ga0307375_10004470_pt1 | contig 13353 bp, 12 predicted proteins | sample TR1MG_FD_202531 | JGI IMG/M metagenome (GOLD analysis project Ga0307375, IMG submission 202531) | Soil microbial communities from Risofladan, Vaasa, Finland - TR-1 | ecosystem: Environmental > Terrestrial > Soil > Coastal area > Acid sulfate soil | place: Finland: Risofladan, Vaasa | collected...
GCCCGAGACCTTCCAGGCCTTCATCGACCTCATCAACGCCTTCTACGGTCTCTCGCTCACCGCCGACGACGTCACGGCCCTCGGTAAATCCATCCTCAAGAACGAGAGGGACTTCAACAAGGCCGCGGGCTTCACCAAGGAGGACGACCGCCTGCCCATGTACTTCCGCCGCGAGGCCATAGCGCCGCACAACGTCACCTTCCAGGTCAAGGACGAGGACCTCGACAAGGTCTTCAACTGGTAGGCCGGAAAGGACAGATGCGGAACATCGACATCGGGATGGCGGAGGCCGATCCTCGCCGGGGCGCGGCCCTCGCCATCCTCCAATCGGGCTTCTCGCTTCGAAGCCGCGCGGGCCTAAGCGCCCGCGGCTTCATGCGGGAGGTCTTGGGCTTCGAGGACTCCTACATCGAGGGGTCCGTGAGCACGGTCTTCATCGACGACAGCCCGGTCGACGACATCGACGCCGCCATTCTCCGCGAGGGTTCGCGCATCGCCCTGTCCGCGGCCATGCCCGGCCTCGTCGGCGCCGTCATGAGGCGGCACAGCCCCTACGCGGCCTTCCGCGCGAGCATTACGCATCGAGAGGGAGAGGGTGAGGCCCGGGGGGCGGGTGAGGCCGGCGGGGGGGCGGAGGGCTCCCCTGCCGGCCCGGGGGAGATAGGCGTCCGCGTGAAGCTCTTCAACTCGGTGATGCGCGACAGGGGCCCGGCAGTACTCGAGAGGGGCATCATCCTTGGCGCGAGGGAGGCGGCGGAGGCCCTCGCCTCGGCCGGCCTCGATGCAGGATCGGCCGCCCCGGCCAGCGGATCGGCCGCCGCCGAGGACGAGGAGGTCCTGTTGCGCATTAGGAGGCTCGGCACATGAAGGTCACCGTAAAACTCTTCGCCTCCCTCAGGACCGGTCGCTTCGACGAAGCGCTTATCGAGCTGGGCAAGGCCGCCACGATAGCCGACGCCATAGCCGCCTCGGGGCTGCGCGTGGGCGAGGCCACGGTGATCTTCAAGAACGCCCGCCACGCCGAGCCCGGCGAGAGCCTCGCCGAGGGCGACAGCCTCTCCCTCTTCCCCCCCGTGGGCGGCGGCTGAAAGCCCTGTCGGAGCGCTAGCTGAAAAGCCACTGTCGGGCATGGCGGAATCCGCGCCTTGTCTCGGCTCGCGGCATCGTGGCAGTATGAGGCAGAGACAGGGAGACCATGATCGATATTGCACTTGTCCTTGCCGGCGGCGGCGTCGGCTCTCTCGCCCGCTACCTCGTTTCTCTTTCGGCCGGCCGCCTCTTCGGCGACTCCTTCGCCTGGGGCACGATGATCGTCAACCTCCTCGGTTGCCTCCTCATCGGCTTCGTCGTCGGCCTCCTCGACAGGTCCGTGCTGCCGCGGGCCATGCGCCTCCTCCTCGTCACGGGCTTCCTCGGAGGCTTCACGACCTTCTCCTCCTTCGCCCTCGAATCCGTGCGCATGTTCATGGCCGGCAGTCCGGGCAAGGGGGCGCTCAATCTGGGGATCAACGTCGTCGCGGGTTTCGCGCTCACGATCGCGGGACTCTTCGCGGCATCAAGACTCTGATGACCGGGAGGACGGAGTGACTGACTACAGGGTGATCCGCATCTACACGAGGGAGAAGGCCCGCTTCGAGGGCAAGGCCCTCGGCTCGGCCATCGTAGGCTACATCCGCTCGCTCAGGATCGCGGCCCGCTGCGTCGCGCTCCGCGGGGTCGAGGGCCTTTACGAAAGCGGGGAGTCGGTGAGCGGCGCCATCGTCGAGGGCTCCTACGACCTGCCCCTCGTGATCGACATCGTCCTCCCCGCCGCCGAGGCCGAGGCCGTCCTCGCCCGCCTCGAGGTCATGGTCACCGACGGCTTCATCTCGGTGTCGGGCGCGAGGGTCACCTCCTTCCGCGCGCCATCGGGGCCCCTACCCGCCCACCTCCTCGTCAAGGACATCATGACGGCCCAACCCCTGATGGCCCATCCGGATTTTTCGGTGAGGAGCGCCGTCGAGCTCCTCCTCGACCGCGACCTCAAGTCCCTGCCCGTCGTCGACGCCCGCGAGGGCGTCGTCGGCATCGTCACCCAGCGAGACCTCATGAGGAAGGCCTCGATGCCCCTGCGCCTCGGCCTCCTCGGCAGCCTGGACGAATCGCTCCGCGAGGCCTGGCTGGTCTCGATGGAGCGTCTGCCGATCTCGGCGGTGATGACGGCCGAGCCGAAGACCATCCGCGAGGATCAGGATGCCTCGACGGCCATCCACTTCATGGCCCGGGCCAGGATGAAGCGCCTGCCGGTGGTCGACGCGAAGGGTGGCCTCGTCGGCATGCTCTCGCGCATCGATGTGCTCAGGGCGATAGCGAGACAGCGGGGGCCGGCTCCCGCGGAGTTCGCCGACAGGCTGCCGCCCTCGGGCGCGAGGATCGTCGCGGACATCGAGGAGAGGGACAGCCTCGCCCTCGATGCCTCGGCCACGCTGAGGGAGGCCACCGAGGCCCTCGCCCGCGACAGCGCGCAGCGCGCTGCGGTGGTGGACGCCGAAGGCAGGCTCCTCGGTCTCGTGACCGACAAGATCCTCTTCGAGGCCATCGACAGGGCGGCAAGCGGATTCAGGCGTCTCTTTCCCGGAATGGGTCAGGGCCGAAGGGTGAGCGACATCATGCTTCGCGACATCGCGAAGATCGGCGAGGGGGCGGGGATCGGCGAGGCCCTCCGCCTCATGACGGAACGGGGACTCAAGCGCATCCCCGTCGTCGACGCAGAGGGGAGGTTCCGCGGCATGGTGCGGCGGGACACGATACTCCTGGCCCTGACCGGGGATCTCTGAGCGGGAGCCTCCGCGGTCTCCGGCCGCCCCTGTCTACATGGAAGAATCCCACAACAACACGCGATTCCGCCCCGCGGCCTTGGCCGCGTACAGAGCCTTGTCGGCGCGGTCGATGGATTTTTCGACCAGGATATCCGGGTCGAGGAGGGCCAGGCCGAAAGACGCCTGTATGTGAATGGGTTCCGTTTCGCCTATGTCAATTTCCAGCGCGGCTATGCCTCTATTGAGTTCCTTGACCCGCTCGAAGCCCGGGCCCGTCTCGGTGTAAGGCATGCACAACAGGAACTCCTCGCCGCCATAGCGAAACACCTTGTCGTAGGGGCGCACATGCGCGATGAGGTAGCGCACGGTCTCCGTCAGCACCCTGTCGCCGGCGGCATGGCCGTGAAGATCGTTGACCGCCTTGAAGTTGTCAAGGTCCATCATGGCGACGTAGCAGAGCTGGGCGTGGCGCTTCACGAGCTCCTGTTGCTCGCGCAATGTCGGCAGTATGCCGAAACGTGTGATGGCCCCGGTGAGCGAGTCGTGGTTGAACAGGGAATTTTCCAGCTCGCGCTCCAGCGCCGCGATCTCCAGGCGAAGCCGCTCCAGCGCGTTGGCGAAGTTGTTATAGTCGAGCGGGGCTATGGCGTTGCCGGCATCGGCGGTGACCAACATCAGCCTGGCCAGGTGATGCAGGCGCTGATGCTCCTCGCCCAGGGCGACAAAACCCGGATGCTTGCGCAGCTTTTCCGGGGCCCTGCTGTAGTACCATTGACCGAAGCGGCATTCCATGTGGGCTTCGTCGCTGGTATCGTGTTTGTCGCTCGGCAGGCTGCACATGATCGTTCGGATCAGGGACCCATGCCATTGCTGGTGGCTGTTGAGAGCCTCTTTCAGCTGGGCGATGATGCTCTGCAGCTCATCGCGCGTGACATCGTCGAGTGCCATTGCTTGCCTCCCTGGGGATCGCGGAGCCTTCGAGAAGGGGAAACATATAATCTAGTTGATAATATTTCCCGACGCAACATGCCCACGTTTCCGGCCGGGCTGTCCCCCTTCGCCGCGAAGCTTGCAAGATCCGGGTTTTGCCCTATACTGCCCTTCATCCTTCCCAAAATCGGATGTCGGAGTCCCCCTGATGCGGCAGAAGCGAAACACGGCCATCATATCCCTCCTGCTTGGCGCCGCGGCCCTCCTCGGGAGCTGCGCCAGCCTCGAAGGCTTTGTCGACGCCCAGGGCCTCCGGGGAAGCGCCACGGCCATGCTCGCGGCGGTCGACCACTATGAGGGGGGGCGCCTCGGCGGGCCGGCTGAGCTCGAGGGGCGCCTGGCCAGCTTCGCCCCCTTCGCGAGGGCGGAGGCGGCCACTGGTGGCGCGACAGGCGTCGCCGACCCGGAGGCAAGCGCGACGGCAGAGCCCGTCGCGACGACGGCGGCGCGACCTCCCGCCGCCTGGCTCCTCCCCGACGAGAAGGACCTCCACCAGGAAAGGATAGCCTTTCCCTCGGTCTCGCCCCTCCGCGCGGGCGGCCCCGACGAGGCCATCTTCTATCTCTATTGGCGCGGAAGTCTCGCCGGGAAGCGAACCATTCTCTGGGTGCCCGGCTACGGGGTGTCCGACTTCGCCTTCAGGTTCATCCGGAATTTCTTCGAGACGGAACTCGATCACAATTACGCCATTCTGTTCTACACCATTCCGGGCCACCTCGAGCGGATGCGGAAGGGAGAGAAGGCGGGCGAGGCCCTCCTCTCGGCCGACCCGGCGGTCAACCTCGAGACGGTCTCGGTCGTCCTCGGGGAGCTCGAGAGGGGCATGAGCTTCCTGCGCGCCCGCGGGGTCGGGGACTTCTCGGCCTGGGGCGGCTCGATGGGGGCGGCCTTCCTCCTCCTCCTTGCCGAGAGGGAGCGCTTCGACCACATGGTCCTGATGATCCCCGTCCTCGATTGGAGGTCCATCCTCGGCAACGAGGCGATGGGACCCGTCCGCGCGAGGCTGAGGGCCGCCGGCTATCCCGATGAGCTCGTCGATCGCGCCTACGAGGCCGTCTCGCCGGCCGCACGGCCTTGGAAGGTCGGCTCGACGAGGGTCCTCATCCAATACGCGCGCTGGGACGCCCTCACGCCCGAATCCCTGACCCTCGATTTCGCGCGCGGCCATGGCATCGTGGCGAGGGGCTACGATGAGAGCCACTCGACCATCCTCCTCGACCGGAGGATGCTCGAGGACTACCGGCTCTTTCTCGACGGTTTGGACTAGGCGGCCTAAACCGCTAATGGCCGCCTAAGCCGCCTGCAGGCGGCCTGAGCCGCCTGCAGGCGGCTCAAGCGCCCTCGCGCTGCTTCGTCTTCCTGTCCATGGCCGAGAGGACGGTCTTGCGGAGCCGCACCGATTTGGGCGTCACCTCGGCCATCTCGTCCTCCTGGAGGTAGAGGATGGCCCGTTCGAGGGTCATGGGCTGGATGGGCGTGAGGGTCAGGGCCTCGTCCTTGAGGACGGAGCGCATGTTGGAGAGCTTCTTTTCCTTGGAAGGGTTCACGACGAGGTCGGAGTCGAGGTTGTGTTCTCCGATGATCATGCCCTCGTAGATCGGATCGCCGGGGACGATGAAGAGGTTGCCGCGGGGCTCGAGATGATAAAGACCGTAGGTGACGCCGTTGCCGCTCCGGTCCGAGACGAGGAAGCCGCGCTTTCGCCCGTCGAAGTCGCCCCGGTATTCCTCGTAGCCGGTCAGGTAGGAATTCATGAGCCCCGTGCCCTTGGTGTCGGTCAGGAACATGTCGCGGTAGCCGATGAGGGAGCGCGAGGGCACGGAGAATTCGAGACGCACCCGGCCGCCCTCGTGGGCGGTGTAGGCGAGCATGCGCGCCTTGCGCCCCGAGAGCTTCTCGGTGACGATGCCCGCGTACTCCTCGGCGCAGTCGACATAGAGGTGCTCGATGGGCTCGAGCTTCTTTCCGCCGTTGAATTTGCAGATCACCTCGGGCCTGCTCACACAGAGCTCGAAGTCCTCGCGCCTGAGCATCTCGATGAGGATGACGAGCTGGAACTCGCCTCGGCCACGCACCACGAAGCCGCCGCCGACCTTGGCCTCCTCGACCTGGATCGACACGTTGCGCAGGGTCTCCTTGCGGAGGCGCTCGAGGAGCTTCATCGACTGGATGTTCTTCCCGTCCTGGCCCGACAGGGGCGAGCTGTTGACGAAGAAGCGCATGGCGACCGTGGGTTCGTCCACGATGATGCGGGGAAGGGCCTTGGGGGAGTCGCGGGTGCAGATGGTGTCGCCGATGAAGACGTTCTCGATGCCCGACAGGACGACGATGTCCCCCGCCTCCGCGCTCGCGGTCTCGACGAGTTTGACGCCGGCGTAGGTGTGGAGCTTGGAGACGCTGAGGTTGCGGAGGACCTCGCCCTCGCCGACGCAGACGAGGCTGTCCTTGAAGTGGGCCCTGCCGTTGACCACCTTGCCGATGGCCTGGCGCCCGAAATAGTCGGAATAGGAAAGATCGGAGACGAGCATCTGGAAGGGCTCGGCAGCGGAGAAGCGGGGGGCCCCGATGTTCCGGATGATGGTTTCGAAGAGGGGGCCCAGGCTGTCGCCCTCGTCCTCCAGTCCCCTCTTCGCGATGCCCGCCTTCCCGATCGCGTAGAGGACGGGGAACTCGAGCTGGGTCTCGTCGGCGCCGAGATCGATGAAGAGGTCGTAGATCCCCGAGAGGACCTCGGCGACGCGGGCGTCTGGTCTGTCGATCTTATTGATGACCACGATGATCGAGAGTTTGTTGGCCAGGGCCTTGCCCAGCACGAAGCGGGTCTGAGGCAGGGGCCCCTCCGAGGCGTCCACGAGGAGGATGGCCCCGTCGACCATCGAGAGGGCCCTTTCCACCTCGCCGCCGAAGTCGGCGTGGCCGGGGGTGTCGAGGATGTTGATCTTGACGCCTTCCCAGACGACGGAGCAATTCTTGGCCGCTATGGTGATCCCCCGCTCGCGCTCGAGATCCATGCTGTCCATGAGGCGTTCCGGAACCTCCTGGTCGGCCCTGAACATGCCCGACTGCGCAAACATGGCGTCGACGAGGGTGGTCTTGCCGTGGTCGACGTGGGCGATGATGGCGATGTTCCTGATTCCGGGGTTCGAGGTATCCGTGTGGGGCATCCTGCTTCCTGTTGGGGGGCTTGGCTGTCTCGTGTCCTGGGAAGCGCTGATCGCTACGCGGGGGGTGGAGAGGAGGGCATTATAACGATTCGGGGCGGGAGCGGATAGGAGAGAGGGCCGAGCCCCCTCTCCCGCCCCGGCGACCCAGGCGGTCTCAGCGCCCCGGGGTCTTTGTCGCCCTGACGAGGTAGACCCGCTCGTTCAGCTCGCGCAGGAGGGCCTCGCCGAAACCGGCCTCGGCGACATGGCTGAGGCTTGTCGCCGGGGCCAGCCATTCGGGGTGGCCGCGGCCGCCGCCATGCTGGTGACCATGGCCGTGTCCGCCGCCGTGACCATGGTCCGGGCCGCCGCCATCTTCGTGGCCCTGCCCCTCAGCCTGTCCCGGCGCCCCGCCGACGGGCGGCCCCTCCGGCTGCCATTCGACTATGCCGATCCGCCCGCCAGGCTTGAGAATTCTCGAAATTTCCTCGAGGAGGCGCCGCGGTTCGTCCACCTCATGGAGGACGGTCGACAGGATGACGAGGTCGGCCATCGTCGATTCGAGGGGAAACTCGTACTCGCGGGAACGAAGGGCCGCGAGATTCGAGAGCCCGGAGGCCTCGATGCGGCGTCCGAGCTCGGCCAGCATCTCTTCGGAGGTATCGAGGGCCAGGACCTTGCCGGAGGGCCCGACGAGGCGGGCGGCCTCGAAGGAAAAGAGGCCGATGCCCGCCCCGACATCGACCACGGTCTCGGAGGGGCCGAGGCCGAAGACGCCGAGGATGAGGTCGGTCGGTATCAGTCTTCGGCGCTCGGGGGATTCGAGGCGCGCCATGTGGGCGGGATCGAATTTATGGGGCACTCGTGGCTCTTGTCAGTGCTGGCAGACGTGGTCGTGGCCCTCGTGGCCATGGCCATGATGCTCGTGGGCCGTGCAGCCGACGCCGGAATCGACGAGGCTGCCCTCGGCGAAGGCGACCACCGCCGTCCTGGCGTCTCCCGCCGCCCCCCTAGTCACCGCGATGCCGTTGGCGCCGAGCACGCGCACGGCGCCCTCGCCGATGTTGCCGGCGACGAGGTGGGTGACGCCGGCGCGGGCGAGGTCGGAGGCGATGTTCGACTTGCAGCCGCAGGCCGAGGGCGAGGGAAGGGTCATCTCGGGAAGGACCTGTCCGCCCTCGAAGCGGAACACGAGGAACTCCTGGCAATGGCCGAAATGTTCGTCAACGAGGCCGTTTCTCGAAGGTACCGCGATTCGCATAATGGATTCTCCTTGTCCTTGTATCGTGACTTCGCCCCCCTCGATCCGGAGGGCCTTTGCGTTGAGGATGGCGTCGGCGACCTTGCGCCTCGCCGCCTCGATGATTCGTCCGAAGGTCTGCCGCGAGACGCCCATAGAGCGGGCCGCGGCCTCCTGGTAGAGCCCCTCGAGGTCGGCCAGGCGGAGGGCCTCGGCCTCGTCGAAGCCGAGGGAAACCTCCTCGAGTTCACGGCTGGGAACGCCCGCCGGCTTTATGACACGGGGGGAAATGGGGGCGCCGAGTCGGCGCTCGCTTATCGGTCTGGGCACGATTCCCCCGGCATAATTGTCATATGCTTATAATCTCATGCGCGTGAAAACCTGTCAACAGGCTATGTGAGGCTGCCCGGACCGCGAAAGGGAGGCCTAGGCCCCCGCCGCGGCCGCGGCGGCCGAGGGCCCCTTGCATGGAAGTTCGATCCGGAAGGAGGCGCCGCCGAGGGGAGAGGAGCCCACGCTGAGGCTTCCCTCATGCTTGTTGACGATGATGTCGTAGGAGATGGAGAGGCCGAGGCCCGTACCCTTGCCCGGGGCCTTGGTCGTAAAGAAGGGATCGAAGACGCGAAGGGCGTGTTCTTCGGGGATTCCCGGCCCGTCATCCTCGATGGTCAGCACGACCCGATCGTTTTCCAGCCCCGTCGTGATGACTATCTGGCCGAGGCCTTCCTTGCCGCTTTCCTGGATGGCCTGGGCGGCGTTCATCACGATGTTGAGGAGGACCTGGTTGATCTCGCCGCCCGAGGCCACGATGGTCGGCAGCCCCGCGAACTCGAGCCGCACCGTGGCGACGTACTTGATCTCGTTCCTAGCGACGATGAGGGTGCTCCTGATGCCGGCCTCGATGTCGTAGGTGCCGAAGTCGCCCCTCGCGTCATCCCGGGCGAAATTCCTCAAATTCTTGACGATCTCGATGATTCGCCTGTAGCCGTCGTCCGATTCGTCGACGATGGCCTCGATCTCCGCGAAGACATAGTCGAGCTCCATTCGCCGCGCTATCTCCGCGTGCGTGGCCGGATCCCGGGCCGAGGCCTCCTCCCAGGCCGTCCTCAACTTCTTGAGAAATTTCTGCAGGGCCTCGTGGTTGCTCTTGAGGAAGCCCAGGGGATTGTTGATCTCGTGGGCTATGCCGGCGGCCAGCTGCCCGATCGAGGCGAGCTTCTCGCGCTGGACGACGAGCATCTGGGTTTCCTTGAGACGCGCGTTGGCCCCGGCGAGCTCGAGGTTGGTCCGCCAGAGTTCCCTCTCCTTGCTGATCCTCTCCGAGATGTCTTTCACGCTTCCCTGGATCTCGACGATGCTGCCGTCGCCGGCCCGAATGGTGTGCGCCGTCTCGATGCAGAAGAGGGTGCCGCCGTCGGACTTCTTGAGCACGATCTCGTAGTCGTTGACGAAGCTCCGTTCGCGCAGCTCGCGCAGGAAGTTCTCCCTGTCTTCCGGAGAAAGGGCCATTTCCGAGAATTTGCGCCCCACCACATCGAAGCGGTCGGTGAAGCCGAGGAGTTTGAGGCCCGCGGCGTTGATCGAAGCGATCGTATCCTCGGCATTGGCGGTGTAGATCATGTCGCGGGATTCCTCGAAAAAGGCCCGCAGCCTCTCCTCGCTCCTTCGCAGCGCCTTCTCCGCGGCCGTCCGCGTCTCCTCCTGTCTCGAGCGCTCCCTGCGTTCGTAGAAGAGTGGCGCCAGATCGTCCAAGGCACGGCGCAGCAGGCCGGCCTCGCGGGGGTGGAAGCGGCTCTCCCGACGCAGGAGGAGGACGAAGCCGACGACATCGTCGCCGATGGTCTGGCGCATGCCCAGACAGCCGCCGAAGTCCTCGCCAAGAACTGGCGCCGGGCCTCCCGCGGATTCGGCCGCCCTCCCCAGCTCCTCCAATTGCTCCTCATCGAGGGAAAGAGAGCCACGGTCGTCCGCGTAGACGACGCGAGCCACGCCCCTGCCGTCGAAGTAGACGATCAGCCCCGTCTCGACGCCGAGGCCGCCCCTGAGGATGGCCAGCATGGAGTGGTAGGCTTCCCCGTCATTGGCCGCGAGGGCGAAGGCTCGGATGACGGCGCTGCGCAGCACGAGGTCGCTGGTCCTCGAGTCTATCTCCCGCTCGAGGCTCTGGCGCTGTTTCGAAACCTGGGCGATGAGGTCGGCGAAGGCCTTCGAAAGAAAGCCTATTTCCCCCTTCGAATGCTCGGGGATGTCCGGACTCCCGCCTTCGGCAAAGATCCTCACCGCCTCGCTGAGCTGCTGAAAGGGCCGGAAGACCCGGCTCGCCAGCACCCAGGTGAGGACGATGGCGAAGAGGCCGAAGACGACATTGAGGGCGATGGAGGAGCCCGTCTCGGCGCGCAGGGGCCTTTCGAAGGTAGCGGCGTCGACGGAGACCACGAGGCGTGTACCGACCTGGGCTACCGGCAGCGGCTCGGAGGCCATGGCGAACAAGCCCCTGTCGCCGCCGACCTTGGCCACGTCGCTCGTAAAGAGCTTCCGAAGATCGGCCTCCGAAAAGGCGGGCATCGATACGGGAAAGTCCTTTTGATCGCTCGTCGCGACGACCCTGCCTTCGGGGCCGAGGAGGGTCCATTCGAAACCGATGCCGGGAACGGCCGAATCGCGGGAGATCTGATTGAGGAAGGGCGAAGGATCCATCGCGATACCCAGCCAGAGACCGTCCATTCCGGTCGGAAAGGCGAGGAGCCATCGTCCATTGGGGAGGAGGTAGGCTTGGCGCGCCTCGGAAAGACTACCCGGGTCGACCGCGCTGAGCGAGGGAGGCCCCGACGACGAGGCGAGGACGGTCCCCCTCGCCCGGTCGAGAAGGAGGATTTCCCGATACGCGGAGTTGCGCAGCAGACCGCTCTGCAGGCTCTGGGCAAGGTCCTTGCCGAGCTCGGCCCTTGTGCCCGGAAGTCCGCCGCCGGAAAGCAGGGCCCGGGATCGTCCCAGTTCCGCCGATATGGCCTTGGCGTCGTCCTCGGCGCGGATGAACCACAGGATCATCGCGCGTCGCGTGTCGTCCATGGCGTGATCGAGATTCGCCGCCATGTCGGCGTAAATGTAATCCCCGCGGCCGCTGTAGCCGATGACGCGGAGGCCGTAGATGTCGAGGACGGCCCGCCCCGTGATGGAAAGGAAGAGGAGGAGGGCGACGCCGAGCACGATCTTTTCCGTGGTGGACAGACCATCCATCGAGGCGTCGCGCCTTCTATGCCGAACGCTCCGATCCCTCACTCCTCCACCTCGTAGCGATCGACGATTTCGAGGAAAGAACTGAAGCCGAGGATGTCGAGGACGGCGCCGACGTTATGCGGAATATTGCAGAGGCGAAAAGGGATCTTGTGCCGCTGCGTCTCGATGAGGAGGGCGGTCATCGCGCCGACGCCCGTGGACGAGGCGTAGCTCAGGCCCTCGAGATCGAGAATGAGCCCTCCCCTCCGCCGGGACTCTTCCAGGCAGTCCGTCACTGCATTCTGGAAGGCCGAGGAATTCGAGGAGTCGAGGATGCCCTCTATTCGGATCACGAGGCTGGGCGGTTTCCTGCTCGCGATTCCGCTCAGCTTCGAGCCCGGATGGGCGGCCCCGAAGCCGGCCAGGCGGCGCGCCAGGTCGTCGTCCGGGTTCCCTGCGCTCATTCGATCCTGGCCGTCACGATCGTGACATCGTCCTCGAAATCGCCGCAAGCGGAGCGTTTCAGTGCCTGCTCGAGAATTCGCTTGTGGTAGTCGGCGCCGTAGGGCTCCGCCGCGAGAATCTCGCCGAGGGGCAACAACGCGGCCTCGCCATTGTGGGCCCCGGCCTCCACGAGGCCGTCGGTATAGGTAACGATGACATCGCCTCCCGAAAGCAGCTCGCTCTTCTCGGAGTACATCGTCGACTGGGCGAAACCCAGGGCCGAGCCCGACACGGGGAGCTCTCTCGGCAGGCCCTTCGACACGATGAAGGGGTGCCCCTGGCCGGCGTTCGCGTAGGTGAAGGTCATGGTGGCGCGATCGATGACCCCCGCGAAGAAGGTGACGAGGAGGTCAGAGGTCTGTCTGAGCTCGAAATTCATCCTGTCGTTGAGCCAGCTCAGAAAGCCCGCCGGCGAGAATTTCTTTCCGATCTGGTTCCGGACATACTCGGGGAAGATGATGGCCTTGAGTATGCCGGTGACGAAGGCCGCCTTTACGCCGTGTCCGGCGACATCGCCCAACAACATGAGGTAACGCTCGCCGCCGAGGGCGATCACGTCATAGTAGTCGCCGCCGCAGTAGAGCCCCTTGACGGGGCGATAGCTCGTCCTGAACTCGATGCCCTCCACCTTGAGGGGGGCGGGCTTGAGGAGGGCGCGCTGCATCTCTCCCGCCCAGCGGAGTTCCTCCTCGAGGGTCTTCGCATACATGGCGTTCTCGAGCCGCATCCTCCGCGAAGCGACGGCCTTGTCGAGCTCCGCCCTGAGATAGTCGGATTCCCAGGGCTTGAGGATGTAGCTCGAGATGCCCGCCTGCACGGCCTTCATGACTTCCTGCGTCTCGGAGAAGCCGGTCAGGAGGATCGTCACGATGTCGGGCCAACGACGCTTCACCTCGAGAAGGAAGTCGGAACCCTTCATCTCGGGCATCTTGAGGTCAGACACGATGACCGCGATGGATTCGGGCCCGGCCTCGACCCTCTTCAGGCCCTCGCGGGCCGAAGGCGCCGTCTCGATCGTCAAGACGGACTCTCTGGCCCAATCGTGCAATTCTCGCTTCAGGGAGTTGAGAATGTTGACCTCGTCATCGACGAAAAGAATGACCGATGCGGATGTTTCGTGATTAGTCATTCCTGAATCCTAGATCGGCCACAGGCCCGGCGCAAGAGCGCCGATGCGCTTCCCGGTTAACGATATTCGATCGCGAGTATCCTCAAGCTCTCCTCACCCGAAGGCAAGCCGACCCTCGCCTCGTCGCCGACCTTCCTGCCCATGAGTGCGCGGGCTACCGGCGAGGCCCAGCCGATCCATCCGCGACCCGGCTCCGCCTCGTCGACGCCGACGATGCGGTATTCGACCTCGAGGCCCGCCGCATTCCTCACCCTCACCCAGGCCCCGAATTTCACCCGATCGCGTCCCTCCGGCGGAGGCGCCTCCATCGGCTCGGCGATGGAGGACATGGCG
>Ga0307375_10004471_pt1 | contig 13353 bp, 9 predicted proteins | sample TR1MG_FD_202531 | JGI IMG/M metagenome (GOLD analysis project Ga0307375, IMG submission 202531) | Soil microbial communities from Risofladan, Vaasa, Finland - TR-1 | ecosystem: Environmental > Terrestrial > Soil > Coastal area > Acid sulfate soil | place: Finland: Risofladan, Vaasa | collected...
TCGACCTCTCCCCCACTATCGCCCCATGGCAGACAAGGGCGATCCGGGGCTTTTCGAGGAAGAGGAGGGGGGGCTGGGGGACAGGATGGCCTCGGCGGACAGCGTGCTCAGGGAAGTCTTCGGCTTCCCCGGGTGGAGGCCTTACCAACGCGAAATTGTCGCCGCCGTCCTATCGGGCAGAGATACCCTGGCGGTCCTCCCCACGGGCGGAGGCAAGAGCCTGGCCTACCAGATACCGGCCCTGATATTCGGAAGCGAAGGCAGCTCCTCGGGCCCCGTCCTCGTGGTCTCGCCCCTCATCGCCCTGATGAAGGACCAACTCGCCGGCCTCGAGGAGATCGGCATTCCCGCCGTGGCCCTCAACTCGAGCCTCGACCCCCAGACCTGGCGAGCCAAGGCCGCCGAGCTCCTCTCCGGACGGGCGCGGCTTCTCTATGCGGCTCCGGAATCCCTCTCCTCGCCCCGCCTCCTCGAACTCCTCGACTCGAGACCGCCCGCCCTCGTGGCCGTCGACGAGGCCCATTGCATCTCGCAGTGGGGCCATGATTTTCGCCCAGACTACCGACGCATAGCGGAGATCCCCCGGCGCTTCCCCGGGACCCCCCTCCTCGCCGTCACCGCCACCGCCACCAAGCCCGTCCGCGACGACATCGTCGGGAGCCTCGGTCTTCGGAAGCCCGCGATATTCGTCGCGAGCTTCGACCGCCCCAATCTCCGCATCGAGGTCAGGCCCAAGCGAAACGCCCTTGCGGAGCTCGTCGCCTACGCCTCGGCGAGGCCGGAGTCCTCGGGCATCGTGTATCGCATGTCGCGCGCGGCGGCCGAGGACACGGCGGCCTCGCTGAGGGCCGCCGGCATTTCCGCCCTCCCCTATCACGCCGGTCTTTCCTCGGCGGAGCGGGAACGCAACCAGGAGGCCTTTATCCGCGACGACGTGCGCGTCATCGCGGCGACGGTGGCCTTCGGCATGGGCGTCGACAAGCCCGACGTGCGTTGGGTGGCCCACCTCGATCTGCCCAAGAGTCTCGAATCCTACTACCAGGAGATCGGCCGGGCCGGCCGCGACGGCCTCCCCGCCGACTGCATCCTCTTTTTCTCGCACGGGGACGCCACCAAGATGCTCAGGCTGATCGAGAGCCCCCGCAGTTTTCAGGCGCCGGACGAGGAGACGGTGGGCGACGGGGAACGGCTCGCCGCCGAACGCGAACGTCTCTGGAAGATGGTCCGCTATGCGGAATCGCCGCTTTGCAGACGCGGACAGATACTCAACCACTTCGGCGAGACCGCCAAGCGGGATTGCGCCACGGCGGGAGGCCTACCCTGCGACGTCTGCTCGACGGGCGGTTCAAGCCTCGTGGACCTCGGCACCGAGGCTCTCAAGCTCCTCTCCTGCGTGGCCCGTCTCGGTGGGCTCAGGCGCGGTCCCGGGGAGGAGGCGCCATTCGGTTATGGAGGCTTCGGCTCCGGCCATGTCGCCGATGTCCTCCGCGGGGAGGAGACGGACAATGTCCGGCGCTTCGGCCACGCCAGGCTATCCACCTTCGGCATCGGCAAGGACCTTACCCGCGCGGCCTGGATGGAGCTCGCCAGGCGTCTCGAGACCGCGGGTCTCGTGGAACAGGCGCCGGAATTCCGCACGCTTCGCCTGACGGACCTCGCCTTCGATTATTTCAAGACGAAGGGCCCCTTCATAACCCCGCCCCTGCCCACGACCGATGGTCGCGGCAGAAAGGCCGCATCGAAGACAGGAGCTGGCGAAAGGACGGCAAAGGCCCGGCTACTCAAAAAGGGCTCGGCCGAGGCCATCGCCGCCTCGGCGGGCGGAAGCGAGGGGCTCGAAGGCTCCGCTCGCGCCCTCTTCGAGAAGTTAAGGCGTTGGCGCAAGACCGTCGCCGACGAGGCCGGGGTTCCGCCCTACGTGGTCTTCGCGGATCGGACCCTCCGCGAGCTCGCCCTCGCCCGACCGCGAAATCGCGCCGCCCTCTCCGAGGTCTTCGGCATCGGGGCGCGAAAGCTCGAACGCTATGGCGATCTGCTCCTCGCCGAAATCGAAGGAGAATAGAATAGAATAGGGGCCGCGAAGAATCGCGAAGGAGGGATCGTTCAAAACCCGAAAGGAAGGTCGGGCATGGACGCGGTCGATGACGCGGTCGGGTCGCCTAGCCGAGGAGGGCCTTCCAGCCCTCGGGGGCGTAGCCGACCACGGCCTTCCGGCCCTCCCGGACTATGGGAGTCTTGAGCAGGAGGGGGTCGGCGAGGAGCTCCTCTTCGAGGTCGATCTCCATGTGCTCGAGACCCTTGTCCCGCCAACGCCTGCCTCCGCGATCGACGATCGCGTCGAGGCCGAGGGCGGCGACCACCGACCTGAGCTCACCGGGGCTGATGCCCTTGTCGGCGAGGTCGATGAGTTGGAATCTCGCGCCGCGCTCCCTGAACCAGCGCTCGGCCTTTTTCGTGTCCTGGCACTTTTTCGTGCCGAATATCTGGATAGCCATGAGCCTGAAGAGATGCGCCGGGCGGGCTCACGATGTCAAGTCTGCCACGATGGGCCCGGGCCGCTTGCGACGCCTCATTCCTCGAGGGTCGAGATGTCCCCTTCCGAAAGCCCCTGGGCCCTGGCCTTGAGAACGCGGCGCATGATCTTGCCCGATCTCGTCTTGGGCAGCGCTTCCACGAAGCTTACATCCTCGGGTTTGGCTATAGGCCCCATTTCCCTGCCGACGTGGGCCTTGAGTTCCTCGGCGAGGGCAGCTGTCGCCGGTACCCCGTGCTTGAGGAGAACGTAGGCGTGGATCGATTGGCCCTTCACCTCGTGGGGTAGGCCGATCACGGCAGCCTCGGCCACGGCCTCGTGACTGACGAGGGCCGATTCGATCTCCGCGGTACCGAGACGGTAGCCCGACACCTTGATGACGTCGTCCACACGGCCGATGATCCAGAAGTAGCCGTCCGCGTCGCGCTTGGCCGAATCGCCCGTGAGATAGACGCCGGGATACTTGCTCCAATACTGCTTTACGTAGCGCTCGGGATCCTTGTAGATAGTTCGCATCATCGCCGGCCAAGGCCTCTCGAGGACGAGGAAGCCCTCTTCGCCATCCTTCACGGGCCGGCCCTCCTCGTCGTAGATGTCCGCCCGCTGGCCGAAGAAGGGCCTCGTCCCCGAACCTGGCTTGAGGGGCATCGAAGGCACGGGGGCTATCATGAACATGCCGGTCTCGGTCTGCCACCAGGTATCCATGATGGGGCACTTTCCCTTGCCGATGACCCGATGGTACCAGCGCCAGGCCTCGGGATTGATCGGCTCGCCCACCGAGCCGAGGAGGCGGAGGGAGGAGAGGTCGCGGCGGTTGGGCCAGGATTCCCCCCAGCGCATGAGACCCCTTATGGCCGTCGGCGCGGTGTAGAAAACGTTGATGCCGTATTTTTCTATCAATTGCCACCATCTATCGGGATAGGGGAAGGTGGGGGCTCCCTCGTACATGATGCTCGTCGCGCCGAGGATGAGGGGGCCGTAGACGATGTAGGAATGGCCGGTCACCCAGCCCGGATCCGCGGCGCACCACCAGCGGTCGTCGTCGCGGAGGTCGAAGACGTACTTGAGGGTCGTGGCGACGCCAACCTGGTAGCCGCCATGGGTGTGGACGATGGCCTTGGGCGTGCCCGTCGTGCCGGAGGTGTAGAGCATGTAGAGGGGGTCCTCGGCGTCGACTATCTCGGTGGGGCACTTAGGATCGGCGATGGGCAGACCCATGAGATCGTGCCACCACATATCCCTCCCCGTCTCCATCTGCACCTCGTGGGCAGTGCGCCTCACGACGACCACATGCTCCACGACGGCGCTGCGCTTGAGGGCCTCGTCGGCGATCTTTTTAAGCTCGACGACCTTGCCGTTGAGGAAGGCCCCGTCGCAGGTGACGAGGACCCGAGACTGGGAATCCTCGAGCCGGCCATGGAGGGCCTCGGTGGAGAAACCGCCGTAGACGACGGAGTGGACCGCGCCGATCTTCGCCACCGCGAGCATGGCGACGGGAAGCTCCGGCACCCTTCCCATATAGATCGTGACCCTGTCGCCCTTGCGAACGCCGAGGGCCTTGAGGACGCTGGCGAACTTGCTCACCTCGCGGTTGAGCGCGTGGTAGGAGTAGGTCCGGGTCTCCCCCTTTTCGCTCTCCCAGATCAGGGCGAGCTTGTTGCGCCGGGCGCTCTTGAGATGGCGATCGATCGCGTTGTGGACGATGTTGGTCTTCGCCCCGACGAACCACTTGAAGAAGGGCTTTTCCGAATCGTCGAGGACCTTCGACCAGGGCCCATGCCAGTCTATGAGCTCCCTGGCCCTCTCCTCCCAGAAGCCCACGAAGTCCCGATCGGCACTCTCGGAGAGGGCCTTCCAATCCTTCACCTGGGCCTGCGCCAGGACCTCGTCGGATGGTTCGAACCAATCGCCGTTGTTGCCGTTCGCCGTCTCGCCCATCGGCCGCTCCTTGCCCCGAGAATTCCGGAAGAGGATTCGCGTACCAGGCTGGGCGGAAATCGCCCGATCCCGAAGCGCGGCCGATCCGGGAAAACAGCCCAAGAATAGACGGGCAGGAGGGCCGGGTCAAGCAAGGCCTTGATAATTATAATTGTATTTATTTATAGATCAATAGCGAACGAATGGAAAGGATCGCGGGGAATCGGCGACACGGCGAAGGTCATGGTGGCGCATCGTCGTCCCAATTACCAAAGTTAGGCGCCATCCTGACGCCTCCGGGAGCGGCGTCGCCAGACAGGCGCGAGGCTCGGCATTTCGCCGATCCATCCTTCCGGATTTTTTCGGGAGTCGGCGCGAAAAGGGGTCGGCATCCTGCGGCGGGGTCTCGTGATTTTCCCTTCACGATTCCGCGCCTCGAAGCCCCTACTTCATCTTTGCCCTCGGAAGCCACTCGTGCTATTTTCGTACGATGAAGTCTGCACGAGAATCAAAAGAGCGGGTCGAGCAGGGTCACGGCGGCGTCGCGGAGTCGATGGCTCCTTGGCCGGCCCTCGCTCCCTTTGCGAGGAAGATGGGGGCGGACCAGAGGGACTCGCCCCGGATTTTCTATTTCGACAGCGCCCCGGGGGATAGGAGCCGTCCCGTCGTCCTCCTTATTCACGGACTCGGCGACGAGGCCGACAGTTTTCGCCACCTCTTTCCCTTCCTTTCGCGGGACTTTCGCCTCCTGGCGCCGGACCTCCCCGGTTTCGGGCGTTCCGAGTCTCCGGGCAAGACCAGCTTTCGCCTCTGCGTCGAGGCTGTCGCAGGCATCCTGGAAACCGAGGGCATAGAGGAAGCCATCGTGCTCGGCTCCTCGCTCGGCGCCTCGATAGCCCAGAATCTGGCGCTCAGACAGCCCTCGCGGGTCGGCGCCCTCCTTCTCGAGGATGGTGGCTCGCCGGCCCCCAACAGGGCTGCCACGACCCTTCTCGCGATGGCCCTGCCTTTTTTCGGCGAGCGGCGCTATCAGGGCTTCAGGGAGAACGGCGAGGCCGCCGTCGCCTCACTCGGCCCCTATTATGCCGATTGGGAGGGCCTGCCCGAGGAGGACAGGCGATTCCTGGCCCGCCGCGTCCTGGACAGGGTGAATTCGGAAACGCAGGCTCGGGCCTATTTGTCGCTCCTGCGGAGCACCATAGCCACCATGGCCACCTCCTCGGCCTCCTTCGCGCGGCAGCTCCGCTATTGGAAGAAGCCTCTGACCGTGGTATGGGGGGCCGAAGATCGCATCGTTCCCGCCGATTCCGGACGGGCCATAGCCGGGCGTGTGACTGGCGGCGATTTCCGCCTCGTGGAGGGGGCGGGTCACCTCCCCCACCAGGAAAGGCCCGCGGCGACGGCGGGAATCATCCGCGAACTCGCGGACGCGATGGCTGCCGGCAAGCCCCGCGAGGAGAGCCCCTCCAAAGGCGGAAGGGCCCGAAGGTGAAGGGAAGCCGGCTGACGAGAGCGATCCTCTTCTTTTCCCTCTTCGCCCTCCTACCGATTTCGCCGAGCGCCGACCCCCTTTCGCGCGAGTTCGACGGTTCGGTCGGCTTCAACGGCAGGCAGGTCTTCGAGGCCTTCGCCCTGGCCTGGCCGGGAAGATTCTCGAAGGTGGAGCGTCTCGACGGGGACTGGGCCGTGCGGCTCGACGATCAGTGGTTCAGCTGGTCCGGCGGCCGCCTCCTCCCACTCGGGGTCAAGGACGAAATGTCCTGGTCGCCCTGGCCCTTCTATTCCTATCCCGCCGCCCTCCCACCCGTGCGTAAGCTCGACGCGAGCGAAAGACAGGCCCTCGAAAAGGAGCTTGCCAGGAAGGATGCCTCGCCGGAGCACCGGGACTCGGCCTTCTTCAATCTCCTCTTTCACGCCCCCGACCACGAGGGAGCCTGGGATCGCATGAAGACCATCCTGCTTTTCGGCCAGGAAGTCCTGGTCAATCCCGACATCCTGGAAGAGCTCTCCGCCGTCGAAAGGGATATCCGCGCCGACGCGACGACCGACCCCGTGGTGGCCGGATGGATCAGGTCGATCGGCCACATCGACGGCTTCGCCTGGCGAAGCATCGCGGGTACCGCCTCGCGCAGCATGCACTCCTACGGAATGGCCATCGACATCGTGCCCGCGAGGTCCCGGGGCCTCGCCTGGTACTGGCTGGACGCGAGGAACATGGGGATCCAATGGTATGACCTGCCCCGCTCCCAACGCATCGCGGTGCCCTTGAAAGTGATACAGGCCTTCGAGCGCCGAGGCTTCGTGTGGGGCGGCAAGTGGTTCTACTGGGACCTCGTCCATTTCGAATACAGACCCGACATCCTCATTCTCAACGGCATGTCGGTCAACTCGCAGGAGTCCATCGATTGAAGGCGCCTGGCTCCAGGTCGCCCCGGCCCCCCGCGAGGCCCTTTTTGGCCCTTGTCGTCGCCACCCTCGCCCTTTCCCTCGCCGCCAGCGGCGCGAAGGGCCTCGCTCCGGGCTCCGGCCGGCCCACCAATCTCTCCGATCTCGGCGAGCTGTGGGGGCACGGAGTCGAAGCCGCGATCGAGTCGGCCTACCGCGACTGCTTCAGGACCTTCGTGGTCGACGGCAACCTCGTCACCATCCGCATACCCTTCGGGGAGAACACCGACCGCTCCGAGCTGGCCGGGACCGATCTCTCGATCAAGGGCGGCGGCAAGGCCGACCCCGAGGAGTTGTGGAAGGAGATCGGCGCCCTCCTCCAGGGCGAAGACTTTCGCAATTATGAGAAGGCCCTGGGCGACGGCAACGAGAAGGTCATCGTCTTCGACCTCGCCAAACGGAGCTGGGAGGTCAGCCACGACATCTTCCTCGTCGCGAGGGCCAGGTCCGGCCTCTATCCCGGCCTCCCCCACCGACCCGTCGTGCTGTCGACGGGCAAGGGCGTGGACAGGGGAGCCATCTACGACTACCTCTTCGCCGTCGGCGGCCTGGGCATGGATTGCTCCGGCTTCGTCTGGCACGCGCTTTCCACGGTAGCCAAGGCGGGAGGCGTCGACCTCGCGAGGGCACTCGGCAGGTACAGCGGGGCGCCGACCAGGGCGACCACATCCCTGTACATCGGAACCTGGTTCTTTACCCCCAACAACAAGGCCTTCGAGCTCGTGGACGATCGCATATCGAAGCTGAGACCGGCCGACATCATCGTCTTCCGCGACCAGAACGGAAAGACCGTCCACTCCTCGATCATCCAGTCGATCGACCGCAAGACCGGCCTCATCCGCTATCTCCAATCCACCGACGAGGCGCCTCGCGAGGTTCGCGGCGTCCACGAGTCCTTCATCCACTTCGACCCGGCCCATCCCGAGCTCAGACTCTCCGATCCCTCCCTCGTCTGGTCGCAGCGCCGCGAGGCCGCCTTCGACGGCGAGCCCGCCTCGGCCTTTCCCGACGACGGCTCGCGCTACAGGGCCTGGATGAACCAGGGGATCTTCGCGGGGACAGGAATGGGCGGCGGCTTCGTCGTTCGCGTCAAGGCCCTCGCCCCCGCCATCAGGAAGCTCTCGGCAGCCAACGCGAAACGCTAGGCCTCCCGAGTTCCGTCGGCGGCCTCTGCGACCGGAGTCTCCGCGCCGGGCGGGCCCTTCGGCGCGCGCCCCGACCCGCCCTTCGACCCGCCCCTCGACCCGCCCCTCGGCCCGCCCCTCGGCCCGCCCCTCGGCCCGCCCCTCGGCCCGCCGCCGATCGCCCCCAGCGCTCCGGGCAGGAGGCAGACCAAGGCGATGAAGGTCGGACTCCACCAGATCTCGGCCTCCCGATAGGCCAGGGCCGAAAAGGCGACGAGGGCGAGGGCGACGAAGAGGCCGACGGCAAAAACGCCACGGGGACTCAGGATCGCGAGGAGGAGGGAGAGGGCCAAGGCTATGGCGAGGGCTATCGGAAAGCTCGTATCGGGACCCACCGGGGCGATGAAGGAGGCCGTGAGGCCAGACCGGAAAAAGGCGGCGATGTCGCCCGAAGGATCGACCGGTGGCGCGCCTTCGATCGGCTCGAAGCCCCCCCGGGACCTATGCGGCGCCAGACCCATCACGACGAGGGAACCACCGAAATCGCGCATCATGGCCTCGCGGGCGCCACGCCAATCCTGCAAGGCCGTCGCTGCATCGGCGAAGGCCCGATCGGCCTTGTCGCGGAGGGTCTGAACACCCTCCCGCGCCGCCTCGCTCAGGCCCGGTGTGCCCGCGAGCCCCGCGAGGAGTTCGTCCATCCGCGAGCGCTCCCCGAGGGCCGCCGAGGCCGCCTCGAAAAAACCCGCCTTGGCGACCCGCCATGCCTCGAGTTCCCGGCTACGCCCGGAAGCCAGGGCGGGATCCTCGTCCCCCGAGGCGGAATCCACGGCCTCGCTCGGCGCGAGGAGGGCCTCGCCGAGGGCGGCAGCCCCCCGCCAGAGATCGGTCGGCATGGCCCGATCGACGAGGAGGCCCGCCTTTTCGAGGGCGCCGACCTTCTCGACGACCTTCGCCTCGGCGGCGCGGTAGTCGTCGAGGGTCGAGAGCGGGAGACGTCGGGGCCAGCTATCGCGAAAATCCGGGCGGCCCAGGAGGGCCTTCCCATCACGGCCGAGGGGAATGATCACATCGCGGGTCCCGCCTCGAAACACATGGGCATTGATCAGGCGAATTCCCTTCGCCTCGAGCTCGATGCCCGATGCGCCCATGTGCCGCGCCAAAACGAGGAGGGCCGGGTGGGGAATGATGTTACCGTCGTAGCTCGCCAGGGGAAGGAAGCGGCCCAGGGGAAAAATGGGGGCATGCGTCGCCCCTGCCTCGTCCCTCAGAGAAAAACCCGAACCCGAAGACCCCTTCACGATCTGGGGCGGGGGAATGTCGATACCAGCTATCTCCGGAAGCCTCACGGCCATGGGCATCGTGGCGGAGGAGGAAAGGGAACATGAGGCTACCCAGGTCGACTCGGCATCGCTCAGGCTTCCCGGCAGGGGCCTGAGCCCCAGGCCGAAGCAAACATCGGGATGGAGGGCCAGGGCCGATTCCAGGGAGGGAAGCTGGGTCGAATCGGGAGTCGATTCCTCGAGGAGGCGTTCCTTGGACGAGGCGAGGATGTCCTCGATGGCGCTGAAGCCCGACGTGGCGTCGGCGGCGCGAAGGGAACCCGAACGCAGGCCGAGCCAGAAATTCCTGAGATTGGCCGATACCTTGTCGAATTCCGCGTCTATCGAGACGCGGAGCCTGGCGAGGGTGTCTATCGGCGTCGTGTCGCCTGCGGACCAGTCGACGGGGAGGTCGACGAGGAGGGGTCCGGCGTCGAATTCCGCCAAGTCCCGGAGATCGAGGGCGAGCTCGCCGGGGCTCAACTTCGTGTCGGGAGGCGCGTCGAGAAGGAGTACTTCGGCCGGCTCGGGAAGGGGCCTATGCAGACCGCCGAGAAGCCACCAGGCCGGGTCGGATTCGGGGGCGAGATCGACGAAGACGAGGAGGCTGGCCGCGACGGCGATGAGGGCGGAAACCGCGATTCGTCCTGTTTTTACGCGCACGCGAGGATACTACCGGCCGGCATCCCGGAAGGCAATACGAGGAGGGGGCCTCGGGGATGGGGGCACGGATTGCCCAGTATCCGTCTTGAAATGGGTCGCGACGGGATATCTTTATCATCAGCGGCCTTTTGCGCGATAATAGAGGAACAGACATTTCAGGAGGACTCAATGAGAAAAGCCCGTTCGCTCGCCGTCTTGGCGATCTTCATTCTTGCCGTTTCCTGCGCCCAGCCGCCCAAGGCCGAGGTCGACGCCGCTCGGGCGGCCGTGGCGACCGCGCAGAACGACAGCGACATCGTCACCTATACCGCCGATACCCTCCAGCAAGCCCAGGATGCCCTAGCCCGTATGGAGCAGCTCCTCAAGGACCGCAAGTATCCCGAGGCCAAGGCCGCCGCAAACCAGGCCGCCAGTCTCGCGGCCAGCGCCAAGCAGGAAGTGGCCGGGGCCAAGCTCAAGGCCAAGAACGACGCGACCGACCTCGTCGCCTCGGCCAAGAAGCAGCTCGCCAGCCTCCTCCCGACCATCGCGACGGTGAAGCGCACAAAGCCCGCCGGCCTCAACCTGGGCAGCATCGACAGCGATCTCGCGACCGCCAAGACCAAGCTCGCCGACGCCGATAGCGCCCTCGCGGCTGGTCGCTATTTCGATGCCCGCGACGGAGCCACCTCCGTCAAGGCCGTCCTTTCCGATATCGAGAAGCGCATTTCCGACGCCATCCAGGCGGCCCGAAAGAAGAAGTAGTCGCTTCCGGAAGGTCACCGCCCGATATGGCGCGGCGACCCGGAAGGCCCTTATAAGCCCGGTCCGGCCTTGCCGGCGCCGGGCTTTTCCTTTTCCCCGGCCTCGTCGTGGTGGAGGAGACGGCCTATCCAGGCGATGATCCTGTCGCGGAAGAATAGGCCAAGGAGGAAGAGGACCGAGGCGACGACGATGATGGCGATCGCGACGCGAAAGTCGCCCTTCTGGGCGGCATCTCCGATCCAGGCGCTTCCGAGAATGCCGGGAATGCGACCAGCGAGCGAAATCGCGAGGAAGGTCCAAAAACGCATCGTGGTAAGGCCGGCGACGTAGCAAAGGACGTCCTTGGGTATGCCGGGAATCGCGAAGAGGAGGAAGAAGCCGGCGGCGGCCTTCCCTCCCTCGGCCAGCTTCTCCGCGTGATGAACCTTTTCCTCGCCGAAAAGCGAAACGACAAAGGGCCGGCCGAGAATCCGCCCCGCGGCGAAGTTGACGAGGGAACCGATGCCGATGCCGAGGATCGAGAGGCCAAGGCTCTGCCAGAGCCCGAAGATCCACCCCCCGGCGACCTGGACGATCTCTCCCGGCACGACGAAAACGACGACCTGGAAAACCTGGAGGAGGATGAAGGCCAGGAATCCGGCCCAACCCCAGCCGAGAACCCAGGCCCGGAGCGCCTCGCGATCGCGGATGACGGACATGATGTCCGCCCGGAATATCCAAAAAAGGACGAAGATCGCGAGGATGAAGAGGGGGAATCCGACGAGGGCCGGAATGTTCCGTCGAGTCGTGGCCATGCCGGCACTCTAGCCGCAGGGGGCCATCGCGGGCAAGCTCGGGGCCATCGCGGGCAAGCTCGGGGCCATCGCGGGCAAGATCGAGGCCGAGGACCGGCTCGACGACTCGACTTTTTCCTTTTTTTTTGTTATCATCCCCGCCAACATGGACAAGTCCCCCGCTACCCAGTACAAGGTTGGCCAACGAATCGTTTACCCCAGCCAAGGCGTCGGCCGAATCGATGAAATTCGGGAAAAGAACTTCAAGGACAGCACGGTCCTTTATTACATCATCTACCTCGAATTTTCCGACATGACGGTCATGGTGCCGGTGGACAAGGTGGACGGACTCGGCATCCGCGCCATTGTGCCCAAGGCCGAGGCCGAGAAGGCCCTCTCCTTCATCTCCGAGGAGTACGCCCCCATTCCCTCCGACTGGAAGCTCCGCTACCAGATGAACCTCGACCTTCTCAAGAAGGGCTCGGTCCTCGACATAGCCTCGGTGGTGCGTTCGCTCTATCATCGTTCCAAGATCAAGGAACTCCCCATCCTCGAGCGCAAGCTCTACGATTCGGCCCTCAACATCCTCCAGGACGAGATTTCCTTCTCCCTCGGCAAGCCCAAGGACGAGATTTCCGAGCTCATCCGCGCCCGTCTGGAAGCCTGAGCCCGGCCCGGGCGTTTCGGCCTCGCCGCGCGACGTGCACGACCCGATACCGCTTGCCGAAGCCGCCGAAGATCCGCGATTCCTCTCCGATCAGCTCGTCACCTGCATAGGGAACAAGCGGGCCCTCCTCGACTTCATCGGGGAGGGTCTCAAGATCGTCCTCGACCGCCTCGGCAAGCCGCGGATCGACATTCTCGACGCCTTCTCGGGCTCGGGCGTGGTTTCGCGCTACTTCAAGCGCTTCGCCAGGCGCCTTGTCGCCAACGACCTCGAACTCTACGCCGACATCGCCAACCGCTGCTATCTTGCCAATTACGACAGTATCGACCGTCCGCGCCTCGCCGGGATCCATCGGGAGTTGCTCGGACGACTCGAAGGGCTCGAGCAGGAGTTCCTCGACGGGGCGAGGCGAGGCGAAGTCGGCGGAGACGACGAAGGCGGCGGGGCCGGCTTCGTCGCGGAGCTCTACGCCCCCGACGACGACGCGGCCATCAAAGCCGGAGAGCGCGTCTTTTACACGCGCCGCAACGCCCTTTTCATAGACGCGGCCCGGAAGCTCATAGCCGGTCTCGATGCCGAGGACAGGCCCTTCTTCCTCGCCCCCCTCCTCTCCGAAGCCTCCATCCACGCCAACACCGCCGGCGTCTTCAAGGGCTTCTACAAAGACGCGGAGACGGGCATCGGCCGTTTCGGAGGGCGGGCTGGGGACGCATTGTCGCGCATTTTGGGGGACATCGGCCTACCCTTTCCCCTGTTCAGCCGATTTTCCTGCGAGGTCGAGACCCACCGAGGAGACGCGGCGACGACCGCCGAGTTAGCCGGCGACATAGACCTGGCCTATCTCGACCCTCCCTACAACCAACATCCCTACGGCTCCAACTACTTCATGCTCAATCTCATCGCCGAGGGGCGCCGACCCGAAAGGATCAGCGAGGTATCGGGGATTCCGCGCGATTGGTCGCGCTCCGACTACAACGCGGTCCACAAGGCCGCGACCGCCCTCGAGGATCTCGTCACCCGGCTTCGCGCGAAGTTCATCCTCCTGTCCTTCAATTCCGAAGGCTTCCTGTCCCGAGAGAGGATGGAGGGACTGCTTGGCAGGCACGGCAGGCTCAGCGTCCTCGAACGGGACTACAGCGCCTTCAAAGGCAGCCGCAATCTCGCC
>Ga0307375_10004473_pt1 | contig 13348 bp, 12 predicted proteins | sample TR1MG_FD_202531 | JGI IMG/M metagenome (GOLD analysis project Ga0307375, IMG submission 202531) | Soil microbial communities from Risofladan, Vaasa, Finland - TR-1 | ecosystem: Environmental > Terrestrial > Soil > Coastal area > Acid sulfate soil | place: Finland: Risofladan, Vaasa | collected...
CTCAAAAAATTAGTCAGATAGTTGATCTATACATTCTTGAGCCATTTCTACGTAATCGGTAAGCCCACTTTTTTGAGCAAGGGTTTTAGCTTTTTTATAATAATCGAGCGCGTCATTTTTTTGATCAAAGGAGGCATATGCATCTCCAATTTTGATTAGAGTGGTAAATTGAGAATCAATATTTTTAGTTTTTTTAGATAATTCTAAAGCAGCCTGATACTTTTCAAGTGCTTCAGGAATTTTGGCGCTTGCAAGCAAACAATCTCCAATACTTTCCAGACATGAGGCTTCATCATCTTGGTTTTTAATTGAAGCGGCGATTTCCTTTGCCTTTTCATAATATTCAATAGCATTATCCCATTTTTCAGATCCGAAATAGGCATCTCCAATTCCAATTAAACTTAAAAATTCAAGTTCAGGGTTTTCTAAGGATTTAACAACTTCGATACTTTTATTGAAATAATTAATTGCTTGATCCCAGTCTTGGAGAGACGAATAAGTATGTCCTATATTGATCAAGCAGGAAAATTCACCTTCCTTATCATTAATTTTTTTAGCGAGCTCTAATCCTTTATTATAATATTCTTTAGCTTTATCCCATTCTTCTAAAGAAGAAAATGAATCTCCTAATCCTTCATAGCAACCAAAAACATCATCATCATTATTTAATTTAGTAGCAATCTGAAGACATTCTTCATAATACTTCATCGCTTCATTCCATTTTTCAACGGACGAATAAGTTTCTGCTATCCCGATTAGGCACATGCATTCGCCCTTACCATCATTTTCTTTCTGGAAAAGCTTCCTTGCGGTATTAAATTTTTTCCGAGCAAGGTCCCAATTCTCTGCATCAAACGCGTCATCTGCCTCATCCAACAACTTTTCTGGATCTACTTCCATGCTGTTTCGACTCCTTTCGATCTCTTCGTGATTTAATTCAAATCTTTTTTAAATCATTGCATTTCGGTTAAATTTTATATTGCACCTTTATCTGAATCCTTTTTATGGATTTCTTAAAATATTTATTCGGGTTCTTAAATTATCGGTTATCTGAATCCTTTTAAATATATTTCTTTAAAATAAAAGCCCATCTTTTAAAATATTTTTTGGTTTAATTCTAATACAGAAAGGAATGTGAGGAGAAAAATAGGAAATTCGTCTTTTATTAACATAAAATCTCAAGAGGTATGTAATTTTTTCAGAGATCATGTCCACATACAGGACATTCAACAGGATATCCTTTAATTTTCAATTTTAAGATTCTTTCATCAAATTTTTTATAGCAGTACGGACATCTATTTTCTTCAATGAGTAATGATCCTGTTTTTATGGTTGGAAAAGCGGCGTCCGTACCAGTTTCGAGTGCAGAAGCGCTGGAGAGCGGGGGAAATTCTTTTTCAAAACGAATATTCAATCTTTCCTTTATTTTTTCTGCGAAGGTTAATCGGATCTTTTTATCAGCTTTCTCTAGAATATGAAAACTTAGAATGGAGAAAATGCAGTAGGCAATGTGATTAATTTCCGTCTTTGAAAACTGGGAGTGTTTTTTCAATTTATCAGTGGTATAATCATAAATATAGTCCGAAAAAACGCCTAAATCTTTGTTATTAAGGAATCCATCAAACTTTTTAAAGGGTTCTTGTAAATTATGAAGATCATTTAAAAGAAGGAGGAAGGGATTTTTGTAGGCACACTTCATTTCACATAATGCGCATTCATATTGATTCGGATATTTCGAATCAAGTTGTTTAATCAAATCTGCTTCAGATAATACCTCTTCTTTTTGTGGATTAAGTTGAATAGGAGCTTTGGACGGCTGGCGAGGGGATTCTAAAGCAGGTTTTTGAGGAGACTCATCTGTAAAAGAAAGTTTTTCTGTAAAATTGAACCCGCATTCATTACAAAATTTTGAATTAATATCATTAGTCTTATTACATTTAACACAGATTTTTCCTTTTTCAATAGTTTTTGCTTTATCTTTTATCTTTATACCCTGCAAAATATGAAATAAGATATCTTCAATAAGAAGATCCACTTTTTTCGCAACATCCGCGGATTCAGAAGGTTTTGCGGATTCTCCAAGCGCAGTTACTTCTAGAATCATATTTGTGGAATTTTGGGAATCGGGTGCGATAAAAATGGAAGCTATACTTTTATTGATTCCAGTCCCAATGTTAAATTCAAGATAAACTCCATTGTCTTTATTCTGAAACCGCATTTCTATGCCCTTATAGTCTTTGAGCAGTGGCTCTATTATACCAGGTGTTTCTTGGACTGGATTGTCCAGCTTTAGTTCGATCTTTTTCTTATAAACAGCATTCCACTCCGATGCAATTCTTAAATGAAATTTAGCATTCAATATATATAAAAGCAATAGGAAAAATAAAAAAAATAAGAAAAGAAAAGGAGAGAAAATTTAAAAGGGATATTCTGGAATTTTACGCTTATTAAACATAATTTTTAGCGCACATTAATTCCGCATTTAGTATTACGGCGCCAGCAGCACCACGAATGGTATTATGGCTGATTAAGCATAAATTTATAGTTTTATTATCCAAGCCTGGTCGAATCCGACCAACAGTAACTGCCATTCCAGGCACAGATCCGGCCATTCGATCGAGACGGGGTTGTGGACGATTAATTTCTTCACGAACAATGATGGGATCCTTTGGAGCATAAGGTAATTTAAGGGAATCCAAACCTGGGAATTCTCTAAGAACCTTTTTTACTTCATCTATATTTACACGCTCTTTTGTCTTAATATATGCCGTTTCAAAGTGTCCATCGATTGTTGGAACGCGTGTACAGGTCGCTGCCATTTTAAATCCAGCCTTTTTAATATGATCTTCTTCAAACGTTCCCAGAATTTTTTGTACTTCAGAGATGACCTTTTCCTCTTCCCCACCAATATACGGAATCACATTATCAGTAATCAACAAGGCGGGAACTCCTGGAAGTCCTGCACCAGAAATAGCCTGCCAAGTATTCATTATAGCCTCTTCAATTCCAAATCGGTCATTAATAGGTTTGAATACCATAGCTAACCCGATTGTGGTACAATTTGGATCCGTACAAATTGCACCCGACCAACCCCGTTTCTTCTTCTGGACGTCTATTAACTGAAGGTGATTTGCATTTATTTCAGGAATGATTAAAGGTACATCTTCTGCCATACGGAATGCACTAGCATTACTGGTCAAAATATAGCCAGCTTTTGCAAATTTGGGTTCAACTTCTTTAGCAATATCAGCAGGCAAGGCTGAGAATGCAAGATCTGCTTGCTCTGTGGCTTTTGGATCCATTGGTTTAATAACCATTTCAGCAATTTCCTCAGGAATATCAGAACCAAGATACCATTCAGTCCGTATGCGATCCTGATATTTTTGACCAGAAGAACGCTCTGATGCTGCAATATCCACAATATCAAACCAAGGATGCGGATATAAGGCTTCAATCAGCCGTTGCCCTACCGTGCCAGTACAACCAAGTATGATACATGATTTTTTCTTCATTTTGATTGCTCCATATATTAAAATGTGATATGGTGTATATATCCAAACTATTTAATATTTACTGGGTTAGATATACAGCAAATTTTTTATAAAAGGGTAAAATCTGGAGGAAGTGTATCAGAATACCGTTTATTTAGTATTTTCCAAGATTTACCTTCTATTTTAAGGAGCTGGGGTAGCTTTCCAACAATCCCAGCAAATTTGCCCCTAATTATTAAAGCTCCACGAACACCTTCAATGGTTTCTGCTCTTTCTAATCCGTTTTGAACGGATTTTTCATAGTCAGGATCTTTAACCTCATTTGCTACAGCTGTTGCAGCAGCATCAGCTAACGCCGCATTGTTTGTAAAAATAGTAGCGGCATCAGCTTCTCCAAAACTTAGTGCATGTCCGACTGTACCTGAACTGGTTCCAAGCCCTATCGGAAAATCTTCCGGCTCAAATCTGAACCCAATTTTACCAGATAACGGAGATCTTCCTGCAAAAATTCCTACATTAATGGAAATATTTGAAACTCCAGCAATCTCTCCACCATCCTCAATAATAGCTACTTTAGCACCTAATGTAATCATTTGAATCACGCCTAAGTCTGCGAGTGCGCCTGCGACTGCAGCCATTGGTCCTACTCCTGCGATCTCTGCTGCTTTTGCCATTACGGAAATAATTTCAGGTGTATTTCGTTCTAATCTTATTGGAATAAGCGCTTTCTGGAATTCAGGATGTAGTGCAATATACTGTTCCAATTGAGTTCGATGATGCTTAATGATTAGAATGGCAGCTCGAATGGTTTTTGCTACATCGGTCTCAAAAAAAATATCAGATTCCTTAATAATTTCACGATGTTTGACTAATGCCACAAACCTTGCATCTCGACAGTTTTCAACTTGAAAATTCCTTATAATTCAGTATCTGCTTATCCAGACTGTTGAAAAGTTTAAATTTTTTAATTCTATTAAAATATGTATGCAAAAATCACGCTTACTTCTTCTATTAATTCTTTTACCAATCGTTATATTCATAATTTCGCAAAACGTAAGCGCTCAAGGATCGTCTTCTATTTTAAAAGTAACACTCAAAAATGATATAGGATTGGCAGAAGAAATAATGTTTGATGATGCGATACAAACAGCAGAGAGTTTAAATGTAGATCTCATTTTATTAGAATTAGACACCCCTGGCGGATTGGTGGATTCAGTTAAACAAATTATGGCGATGTTTGATAATTCACCGATTCCTATTTGTATATGGATTCCTGTTGGAGGAGCAGCATGGTCTGGTGGTACGTACCTCATGATGGCGTCCCATATTGCGGCTATGGCTTCACCATCAGTTATCGGGAGTTGTCAACCCGTGGGGAATGATGGGCACCCTATAACCGATAGTAAATATGTCAATCCATTAATTGAACTGATGAAAGAACACGCGCGTATTCATGATAGAAACCAAACCTTAGCAGAGGAATTTATTACAGAAAATACGAATTTAGGACCCATAGAAGCATTAAATAATGATATTATAGAATTTGTTGCGAATGATCCGAACTCTTTACTGAATCAATTGAATAATTATATGCTCATAACAAATCAATCTGGAAGCAATAATTATACGACTTTGATTCAAACGTTCGGAGGTGCATATTTTAATGGAGAAGTTGTTGCGAATTTTACAGCTCTGGAAATTAATTCTGCTGAGATTATAGAATATAATCCGAGTATTTCGATTTATATTATTCGCTTTATTACGAACCCTACTGTAGTTTCCGTCTTTTTAACAGTAGGATCATTTGGGTTGATAATTGGCTTAACAACCACTAATACACATCTGGATGAGATTGTAGGAGGAATTGCGCTCATAATTGGGCTAATAGGTATTGGGATCATTGGAATCGCAGTGGGAGCGATTGTTTTATTTATTATTGGATTAGCGTTTTTCCTTGCCGAGATTAAATTTGATGTAGGATTTAATGGTTCTCTTGCGATTGGTGGCGGGGTTTGCATTGCAATTGCGAGCTTATTTATTATCCCATCGGCTAACTACTGGACACGATCAGACTTTTTACTAGGCGCTAAATGGGGTGCTTTTGGAATCAGCATTGCGTTTATTGCCTTTTTTTCAATGATAGCAATTAAAGTGCTACAAACGAAGAAGTTAAAATCAGATTTAGATACAGATGCGCTAAAAGGGGCACGAGGGTACGTGAAGAAAGAACTGAAGCCTGAAGGACAAGTTATTGTGAAATCAGAGGAATGGAGTGCGATTGCAGTTGAAGGAACATGGCCAATTTATATTGATGAAGAAATTGAAGTAGTAAAAATTGATGGACTTCGGCTCATTGTAAGACCCTTACGAGATTAAATTAACGTCTTTTGCGGCCCCTTAGGACAAATATTCACGTTTAAGTAATCGTGTTTCTGTCCGATTTGCAGTTTACCATATGTCCCATCAAATCCAAAAGGTTGAAATGTGAAGTTCCCCTTTCGGACTTCAATAATGGCTTGAATAAGGGAATCTTCAATAATTCCGTTTAGTTTTGTTTCAATAGTTGCAGGTTCCAAAAACCACATTTCACATTCATTCTCTAATACTGTAACAATTTGCTGATATTCCTCGATGATTTTTTTCGAAGTTGTTGTTTTGATTCCGTGCGATTCTGCAAGAATTTCAACTAAAGGCACCATATGGACGAAAGATCGGGAATTAGGGGGTAAATATCCCAATTCACGGTCCTCCCCTTGAGCTATATTTAATTCCAAGGCGCGTTCAAGAACTCCTACAGTAATTTTCTTCCCACAAATTGGACATCGCTTATTTTTAGGAGTAAATTTTGGAGAAAAGACACAAAACTTATTGCCATGCCCTGTCTTTCCTGCCCGGTGTCCCGTTAGGAAATAACGGCCTTCAGCAGGATTAAATTCAGCAGTTCGAATGATATCATTGGTTCGGATAGCTTTAATGATTGCAGAATATGTGAGGTCTTTAATATTCAGCGTTGTAAATTCGCGCCCTAAGCGCGCAAGATGATGAGAATGTGCATCACTGTTAGAAATTAGAGTTCGCTTGTCAAGTTCAGGAATCAATCCGAGAATAATTGGATCTGCGCTTAATCCAGTTTCCACTGCATATATTAGCTCTTCAGCATCTCCAAAAAACTCATTCAAATAATTTATGGGATTGTCTGACCCAAATACGCCCTGTGGCGTCATCACATGAGCAGGAATGATTTCAATTAATTCATCAATTTTTTTCATTTCGTATAATTTCTTGGCAACGTCCTTTTTATCATCACATTTCACGAAAGGGCGCCCTATTGTATTTTTAACATCCCATTTCTCAAATAGAGCGGTTATTTTCTCTGCGACTTCAAAAGAGGGAAATAAAAACACTATATGAACGGATTTTCGCCCGGTTTCAACAGAACAAGTGAAGATTAATTCGGTTTGTAAAATGAATTTAATTACACTATTGAAGGTAGATGTAAAGATTCCCTCTGAGGTTTCGTTCAAAATCTCTTTTAGGGTAGCATTCCACGCTGGGTGAAGACAATCGCCCGTCCCTAATAATTCGATACCTTTCAATGGCATCGTTTCAGCGACTTTTTGAATATCAAGATTTCCAACGCCTCCCGAGGCTCCAGAATGACAGTGGAGATCTGCATTCAATTTCATTTCGTTTCGCACTTCAAGTAAAATTTTTACACTTTAAAGAATTCATCTGCTATCTCAAATAAATTAATCAATTTATTTATTTCCATTAGCAAGTAACATTTAAATAGCTTGTATTTGTTATTTTCTTGCTAAATTGTCCCGATAAGATGAATTCGGGGTCAATTAAATTAAATTTTAATGCGAATTAATGATTATTATAAATATTTCATCAAGTATAGGTTGTTGAAACAATGGGACATCGAAAACAATCAGCTCCGCGCCATGGAAGCCTTGCTTACCATCCAAGAAAAAGGGCAGCCAGTTTTACTGGACGATGGCGTAGTTGGGGCAATATATCATATAATTCACCCACAATCTTGGGATTTGCTGCTTATAAAGCAGGAATGACACATGTTGTTCTAATTGACGATAAACAGAATAGTCCCTTTTATGGGCATGAAGTAATTAGGGCAGCTACTGTTTTGGATACACCCCCTATTATAATCTGTGCTATTCGAGCTTATAAATCGACCACCAATGGGTTAAAGGTTTTAGGAGAAGTGTGGGCTGGTGAATTAAGTGAGGATCTCAGGCGCAGATTTCCCACACCGAAGGAATACAGCATGGATAAAGTGCTTTTAGAATTAGAGGCGCGAATTAAAGATGCCATCGAGTTACGATTAATCCTGCACACGCAACCAAGACTCTCATCACTTTCAAAGAAAAAGCCGGATATTTTTGAGAGCAAGATTGTTGGTGGAACTATTCCAGAACAATGGAAATATGCTAAAGAACTACTCGGAAATGAAATGAAAATCAATGATTTCATAAAAGATGGTTCATTTATTGACGTGTCTGCAGTAACTAAAGGGAAAGGATTTCAAGGTCCCATGAAAAAGTTTGGAATAAAGAAACTCCCCCGCAAATCTCGAAAGACCGTTCGAGGAGTCGGGTCTATCGGTCCATGGAAACCACCTCATACGACTTGGATGATTGCACGCTCTGGTCAGATGGGATTTCACCAACGCGTTGAATATAATAAACGGATCCTGAAAGTGGGAATAGATCCGAAGGAGATTAATCCCGCAGGAGGATTCTTAAATTATGGTCTTATTAGTAGCGATTTTTTACTTATTCAAGGATCAATCCCTGGCACGCGGAAACGCATGATCCGCATTCGCAAGGCAATTCGCCCACCAAAAACTATCTCAGAAACCGCACCTGATTTAGTCTATGTCTCAACGACAAGTAAGCAAGGGAAATAATGAGAGGTTATAATATGGAGCAACAAGTAAATGTTTATTCGCTTGAAGGGAAGTCAGTGAGAAAAATTACGCTTCCTGAAATTTTTCAGACCCCTTTCCGTCCTAAACTCATTAATAGTGTGGTTAATGCAACTATTACTCATCGAATTCAACCACAAGGTGTAAATAAAAAAGCGGGACAACGCAATACAGCAGAATCACTGGGTCCTGGACGGGCTCTTGCACGGGTCCCACGGGTTAAAGGTGCAGGAACTTCTAAAGCGCACCAAGGGGCGTTTGCGCCAGGAACCCGCGGTGGGCGTCAAGCATTTCCGCCTCTAGTGGAAAAAAATTTGAGAAAAGAAGTAAATAAGAAGGAAAGACTTTTCGCAATTCGTTCTGCCATCGCAATTACTGCGAATAAAACGAAAGTAGGCGAACGTGGTCATGTAATCGATGATTTAGTTGATTGCCCCTTAGTCCTCGTGGATGATCTCGAAAAACTACAAAAAGCAAAGGATGTTCGAGAGTTATTTAAAATTATCGGCGTATGGGGAGACATTGAGCGATCCTCTGTTAAAAAGATTCGTGCTGGGAGAGGAAAGATGCGCGGGCGTAGATATAAGCGGAAAAAGAGTGTTCTCATAGTCGTAGGGAAAAATAATGGAATATATCTTGGAGCGCGAAATTTTATTGGAGTGGATATTTGTGAAGTGCAGAATTTAAATGCAGAACTCCTTGCACCTGGCGGACATTGTGGGCGTTTAACAATCTGGTCAGAATCAGCTATGAACCAACTAAATTCTCTTTTCTCTTAAATAAAGAAGTAAAATGAGCAATTTTTTAAATTCAGGATGAATTTTTATTATTGTTGAAAAATTCTTTATTTATTTTAAGAAAAAAGGAAGATAATCTACTTCCCGACTTCCCGCTTCTTGTATCTGAGCCGTTTCGATCGACATCGCCTGCATTTGGTTGCCTTCAGCGGGTTTCTGGCGCCACAACTACGACAGATCTTCATGAAGAGGAGACTCTGCACTGCAATTTGTTTTTTAATGGGATCTGTAATGGGAATCTTAATCATCTCATTTACTATAAATACGAATATAAGTTATGTAACCTATTGGTTTTTTTAAAGTTTTGGGTTTTTTTCCTTTTTTTACGTTAATAGGAGATTTTTTCCGATTACTCTAATAAAATCAATCCGAAATGCTTCATTTTTTCAATATTATTTTCAGTAATAACGTCTAATTCGAGTCCTGCATTATTGACCGTTGTGAAGACATCAATTCCTACCGCCTCGAGAGAGGGGCGTGCTTTATTTTTATGCCGACAATACCGTCGCGCTACCTCAGCCGGCATCCCTTTCAGTGCCTGCTCCTGAATAATACATTTCTTACAAAATAAGCAGGTTCCAGCGGCAAATCCTAAAGCTTTTACAAACCCTTTAAAAAATGCGGCTTTTTCGAGTTTGTGAATAGTCTTGTTCATTTTCGCGTGATGCTGTAGGATGTTTTCTGTAGTCCCCCAAAAGCCAACGAGTAAAGCATGTTCATACTGTTGTACTAATTTTTTCGTTTGTTCTGGCGTAGGAATATAGGGGGGGCAGCACAGTGAATTTCCATAATTTGAACATCCAAACATACATTTCCATCGAACCCACGAATCCGCAACCGCAATTTTATCCGCACTCAAATATTTTATGAAGTCCCGTTCAGCCCCTTCCTTGACTGCGAGTTCTGTGAGCTCCTCTATCACCGCGGTTATCTTTTCGGGAAGCATAATATACCCTCTTAAAATTCAATACCATAGCGGGCGTCAATACCTTGCGTCGCAAAGTAATGTTTAATTTGCTTCATTTCAGTAACTAAATCGGCTTTTTCTTTGATCTTGGGATGCACTTTGCGACCCGTGATAATTAATTCGACATGCTCCGGCTTTTTTTCCATAAGCTCCAAGACCGGTTCGACAGGGAGGAGCCCCATATCAATGGCAACGCCGACCTCATCAAGAATGACGATATCATATTGATCACTCATAATAATTTCCTTCGCAAATGCGATTGCCTTCTCGCCCTCCTCAATATCGATTGGATCCGGTTCTGCAATAAGGTCTGGACGCCCAAACTGTTTTATTGTAAAGTTTTCAACCTTTTTTGCAGAAGTTATTTCACCGTACTTGACATTACCTTTCATGAATTGGATCATATAGACTCGAAATCCATGTCCTATCGCGCGAAATGCCTGCCCTAATGCACACGTTGTCTTTCCTTTCCCAGACCCGAAATAGACCTGAACTAACCCCTTTTTAAGTCTCTTTCGATTTTCACTCATGATCCTTCACTCTTCTTTAACGGGGAAAGAAAATTATTAGAAATTTCGTCAGCTATATCATAAACCCTATATTTTTTCTCATTTAATTGATTCAAAACAGAATCTTCAATTTTTGGATAAATATGATTTATAACATAATGCTCAATTTTGAGCTGAATTAAGGAGGTGAGCTTATCTTTCATTCGCTTCTTGCGTTTTTCCGCTAAAGCGCCACTTAATTCAATATGCTCCTTATGATTCCAGATTTCTTCTACCAATTCATCTATTCCCTCTCCAGAGATAGAATTGGTCTGTACCACTGGAGGACGCCATCCCGATTGCCCTATAAACATCACGGCATCATCTAACATTAAGTCGAGCTGGACCGCAATTTCCTCGCCCCCTAGATCCTTCTTATTTACGACTAAAATATCCGCTATCTCAATGATCCCCGCTTTCTGACATTGGATGGAATCTCCAAGCCCCGGCACATTGATTACGATTACGGTATCCGCCAGATTGAGTACATCCACTTCACTCTGCCCTGCCCCAACGGTCTCCACAATGATGATATCAATCCCAAACGCTTCAAATAATAAGCAAATATCGGAGCTCGCCCGCGATAAGCCACCCACCGCCCCGCGAGACGCCATACTCCTCATGAAAATGTTTTCATTTTGTAAATCGGACATCCGTATGCGATCCCCTAGAAACGCCCCGCCGCTAAACGGGGACGAGGGATCGACCGAAATTATCCCTACCGTCTTGCCTTGTTCCACTAATTTTTTCACAACTTGATTAATTAAAGTACTTTTACCCACCCCTGGGGCTCCTGTAAACCCAATTACATAAGAATTCGTCGGCTTCTCAAAATGTTTGAAAATGGAACTGGCTAATTCAGGGTCATTTTCCACTAAACTAATCAAACGCGCCAATGCCCGCTTCTCTTTCCGCTTAAAACCCGCAATTAATTCATCAATATCCTCTGTGCGCACCATCTGTCACCATTCTCATCTATGTTTCTCAACATCTCTGAAATCCACTTATCAGTTAAAAAGGAAATACAAAAAAGTTTTGGGAAAACCAAGTTCATTTTATATAAGATGTATTTTTAATCATTTTACCTTATCCAAAATTATAATTGACGTCTTTTTCCTATCATTTTTTTCGTTCCCATAATTATTTTTAACCTTTTTAGTATTAAACTATATTTGCCTACTTGAAATTCTTCATTTAGAGTGTTTCTAACATTTAGCATTTGAATTTCAAATTTCCGCACTTTTTAAAAAAAAGAAACCAAATAAAAGATAGGGAGCATTAAGTAGTATGTAAAAAGAGACTCATTTAAATAATAGAATAGTGTTAAAAGTTTCGTTTAGATTAAATCCCCAATGATTTCAAAAAATTAATTGAGATATCCAAAGATGAATGAGAATTTAAAAAAATCAGAAGAAAAATATCGATTAATTTGCGAGAATGCAAATGATCTCATCGCAATATTAAGAATTAAATATACCCCTTTATTTAAAATTCCAGATTTTTTGTACGAATACATCAATGAAGCAGCCCATAAAAGGGTATTGGGATATTCGAGTTCAGACTTAATTAATAAACCTATCCAAATGATAATTGATCCTCGTGATTTAGAAGATTCTATCAAAACATTCTTGACAGTTTTTTATTTGGAAAAGGGATCCGCGGAATTGCATATAAAAAGAAAGGATGGCGCCTTTGTCTGGCTTGACTTCCAAGTAATGGTATTAAATGAAGTTAATGGAACTCAGAAAGTGATTCTGATTGGAAGAGATATTACAGAAAAGAAAAATTTACTTACGGAACTTCAACAGAAAAATAAAGAATTAGAAGAATTAAGTCGTTTACGAAATGAATTTTACTCAGGGCTTACCCATGACATCCGTTCTCCCCTCACAGTCATCAAATTAAGCGTTGAATTGCTCTTAAATTCTAAAAATTTAGATGCAGATCAATATGAAACCCTTCGAATCCTCCAACAAAATAGCGATCGCCTGGAACATTTAACTACCGAATTAATGGAATATACTCGATTAAAACAAGGACAAATCCATCTCAATGCAACTTCTTTCCGCTTATCCGAAATTATATCTCAACTAAAATTAGAACTGAACCCGTTAATACAGGAGAAAGGATTGCAAATTATCGAACAATACAATCCTGATTGTGAATTATTCCTAGATAAATATCAAATTATCAAAGTTATTCGTAATCTGTTCGAAAATGCAATACGATACTCATTCACCAAAAATCAGATCATTGTCACTTCATCTACTCATCAGAATTTATGGACCTGCTCCATTCGTGATTTTGGTTGTGGTATTGCACCTGCCAACCTTGAGAACCTCTTTATGCCCTTCACTCGTTTCCCAGAAGCAAAAGAGATGCATCGTGACGGCTTCGGTATTGGTCTCATGGTTTGTAAGAAGATTATCGAGCTCTACGCCGGAAAAATTTGGGCGGAATCGGCCGGGCTCCGAAAAGGGTCCACATTTTCTTTTCAAATTCCATTGAAATTCTAATCCATCATTATGGTTCTACCATTCTTGTATTAATTCGCACGTTTTTTATGAAAAATGAATAAATTTTTTGAGATATATCTT
>Ga0307375_10004474_pt1 | contig 13345 bp, 19 predicted proteins | sample TR1MG_FD_202531 | JGI IMG/M metagenome (GOLD analysis project Ga0307375, IMG submission 202531) | Soil microbial communities from Risofladan, Vaasa, Finland - TR-1 | ecosystem: Environmental > Terrestrial > Soil > Coastal area > Acid sulfate soil | place: Finland: Risofladan, Vaasa | collected...
GCTACCCCCAAGCGGCCCAAGCCGTGCATTGGTTGCTGAATGAACGTAAGTGCATTGTCGGAATGTCGGCTTCCTGCTCGTTACCGGCCGCACGAAAATCGAGAGCGCCATAGTCGGCTCAGGGTCGATTGCTGCCTGTCGCAAATCGATCGCACAGCATAGCTACTCCGTGGATTTGGTGCGTCGCCACACGTCGATTCAATATCAATCATGGAAATCGGATACCCGGAAATTGACCAGCTTGCTCATATTTTCACCAGCTTGCAGCCGAACAATGTGGGCGTAGGTTTCAGCCCAAGCGCGCGGCTGAATTCGTCGGTGTAGCGTTGTGCGTCGGACTGCTGGCGCGGGTACGCGGAGTCGGGCCTGGCGGTGCGCCGGTCGATGCGGCTGGGTTTGGGTACTGGGGTGTTCATTCCAGTTCGCCCGGCTGGGTGACATGGCCGAAGAGCGCGCCCTGGTCGTTGAAGAGGTCGGCCTGGTCGACCGTGATCTTGCGTCCTGTCGGTGCTGGAGGGGTGATCTCCTCCACCGGCGCGGCCGCCTCGAGGTCCTTGAGCGTGTAGGTCGTAAGAAGGTCTGTCATGCGATCTCGCCTTGTGCAACCACTTTCTGGATTTCGCGCTCGATCAGCTTCAGGTGCTTTCCGATAAGCCCGATCTGGGTTGCGACGATGCCGGCGCGGTGTGGGTTGATCTTCTGCAGGACGACGACTTCACCGTCCTTGAACCCGCTCGAGACGAGCTTCACGATTTGCTCGATCTTCGACTCGAACGCAGACAGCGCCTTGGCTTCGGTGGCCGAGACTTTCTTTTCCTCGAAAAAGCCGCCCTGATTGGCTGCGGCGAGGAGCGCGTCCGCGGCGGCGCGCAGCTTGGCGTAAGTGTCGCAGCGGCCGGAGTCGATCAGGCCGAAAAGGGTGTCCTGGTCGTGCGGGTCGAGCCTGGCCAGCTCTGTGCCCTGAGACGGTGATAGGTGGCCTTTTTCGAGCAGGTCCAGGTAGGGCGGGTTCAGGCGTAACAGCGCCGTGCGCTCGGTGATGCGCCAGGCCTGCTTGAGGCCGAGGCGCTGCGCCAGCTCTTCGGCGGTGACCCCGGTGTCGAGGACGCGCTGGAACGCCCGACCTTCCTCAAGTGGCGTGATGTCGGCGCGCTGCAGGTTTTCGACGATAGCCAGGATGTCGCGCTCAGCGTCGGTGGTGTCGATCAGGTTGGCGTCGATCGTCTTGATGCCGCCCAGGACATGCGCCCGCCAGCGCCGCTCGCCGGCGACGATTTGGTATTGAGGCATGGGGTTGCGATCCTCGCCTACGAGAGCGTGGCGCGGGTAAGGCGCGACAGCGCGGACGGTGATCGGCTGGATGAGGCCGTTTTGCTTGATGGAGGCGGCGAGTTCGGCTAGCGCCTCTGGATCGAAGCGTTTGCGCGGCTGGTCCGGATTCGGAAAACAGGATGCGGTGGTGAGTTTCATGATTGCACCGCGGCGGCTGCGTTGATGCCGTCAAGCCAGTCCTGTTTCCAGCAGTGCTCGGAAGCGTTAGCCCACACTGGCGCTGTGCCGTGATCGCGAACCTCCCGCACGCGCTTCATGGTCAGATTCATGGTGGAAGCAAGGGCGCGAATTGTCACGCCCTGCTTGCGCATTTTGCGCCGGATGATTTGAGCGAATACGCCGCTCGTACGTTGGTTTACACTTGCTGCAGCCATTTCGTACTCCTATTTAGTTCGGTTTGGTTAGAAGCCAGGGAAGGCTGGAACCGACCCTGGTTTCGTTTTTCAGGCGGCGGGATGCCAGGCGCCAATCTCCGGCACGTCCAGGCCGAGCGTGGTCTTGAACCACTCAGCGACCATGTGCCGGTGGCAGTACGTCTTACCCGCGGCGATGTCCTTCACGCTTTCGTAGCAGAGCAAGATCGGTTCAGCGCCGGCGGCCAGGTTGAGGAGGTCGCCCACCACCGCCGCGGCGTCGAGCTCCGCGAGCTGCGCGAAGTAGAGTTCGCGGTACGTCTCCTCGGGCACGCTGTTGAACCAGGCCCCGGGCGCGAGCGGCTTATAGATGCGATAGCCGGCGGTCATGCCGCGCGGGGCGAAGCGGGCGATCGATATCCGGCCGGGGCCGGTGTAGGAATAGAAGCTGGCCGTTTTCATGCTGCCACCTTGGCGCCGTCGCGCTCGAGTGCCTCGCCGACGTCCACGAAGAGCTTGCCCAGATATTCGCAGCAGTCGCCGCCGTCGATTGAATCGTCGGAGCCGAAGCCCATGCCTTCGAGCTCGTCGCGCACTGATTCGAGAAGGGCCTGGCAGTTTCCCTGGCTTGACGCCTCGGCGCCGGCGGGCGTGACCGATACCTCGTCGATCGTCGCGATTTCGATAGTCGCGTATTCAGCGTGCTCCAAAAACGCCTCTTGGAGCGCGATGGCGTGATGTTCGTCTCGTGCTGCGATCACTGCCTTTTCGCAGCCGTCGATAAACACGACGTTGAACGCTTCGGTGCCATCTGTCATCTTCGTTTTGACGATGCTCGTTTCCATGTTCGGTTCCTTTTTGCTTTGCGGATAATTGGGAAAGTCGTTTCGGGTCCACCGAAGCGGCCGCGGCGGTTCGATTCCGCCGGTCCGCTCCAGTTTTGGGTTACGCGATCAGTTCGCGGGCGACCGTGAAAGCGCGGTCTTTGAGGTTGGCGCCTTCGCCGAACCATGCGGCATCGAGCGCCGAGTCGCGCTGCTTGCCACGCTCGTGGTCGACGTACTCGGTGACACTGTTGACCATTCCCCAGAGGGATTGGCCGACCAGCTCTGAGCCGACAGCGGATCCGTCGAACAGCGCCAGGACGCGCTTGTAGGCCTTGGACTTGCGGGTCTTCTCCGGGGCCTCCAGCGTTTCCACGTCGCACTTGAACACGTCCAGCAGGTAGGAGTCCGCGGCCTGGGCGTCAAGCGGTGTGGCTGCCATGCGGCGGGTCTGGAGCAGGAACTCGTCCCAGCCCGAGACCGCGATCGTCAGTTGATCGCGCACCGCCTTGGCGTCGAACTTGGACAGGTGCGGGATCTTGACCTTCTGCTCACCGTTGCCGATCGCAGCCGAGAGCGTGTTGTTGCAGACGACCCGGACGCTGGTGAACTGCGCCGTGGTGGCCATGCTGGCGTCGTAGCTGGTAGCGAGCAGCAGGTACGGCTTGATCATGTCGCCGTCAACGATCTTGGCTTCCTCGCCGACTCGCGCGAGCGCCCAGATCCGCTTGCCGCCGCGCAGTGCACCTGCGGTTTCAAGCTCGAAGCCGCCGGCGCGCACGAGCTCGTCGAAGAACCCGAGCACTTCGCCCGGTTGGACGGTGTTGTACCACTTGGAGACGACCGAGAGCGGCGCCCGCGTATCGCTGCGAAGCAGGATCTTGGTATCGGGGAACTCCCGCACCAGTGCCTGATCGCGGAAGAGCACTTCGGTTTCGGCGACTTCCCATGCGAGCCCGGCAGCGGTGCGCCAGGTTTCCATGTCGGCGCCGGGCGCGAGTTTCGAGCCCAGGCCGTGCCACGGGGTTTGTCCGACGAACGCCATATTCTGGCGGTTGTTGCTTGTATCAATTTCTGCTGCCATTTGGAGCTCCTGATAGTTGGTAAGGGGTTGCCCGGGGGTTAGCCTGGGGTGTTCCGGCGCTGTCTAGGAAAGCTGCCGAGGCTGCGCGCTTGAGCCGATCGGGCGGTTGAAGTTGACCTTGTCCGCTGCGGAGCGGCCTTGATTGAATCCTTGGCTGCCGAACTTCGTGCTTTGGTGGCGGACCTTCTGCTTGCCGAATTCCGCATCGCGGAGCGCCAGCTTGTTCTGCACCACCATGAGGGCGGTACCCGCTGTCGTGACTGCCGCTTTCATCGCCACGTCACGCTCTGTGCGCAGCACCGTCATGCGCTCGCACAGGCGCAAGGCGTAGGCCTTGCGGAAGGTTTCCCGGTGCCGGCCGGCGACCGATTTGGATTCCGAGTAGCCGTGGTCGCGCAGCATCTTGAAGAGCCAACCGGCGTATTCGATATCGGTCTCGTCGCCTTCGAACTTCATGCAGCGCTGAAACTCCGGATGGTCCATCCAGGATGCCCTGCAGTCGGTGAAGCGGCCGACGCCAACGCCCAGGAATCCCATCCACATCGGGGACCAGTTGCACGGCTTGGCTTTTTCGCCGACCGGGATAATGACGCTGCGCCACTGGTACACGGTCTGCTTGCCGGTGCTGGCCTCGAGGTCGGCCACGTCGATGTTGTGCTGACGCATGAGCCTTTCGGCCATCCTCATCGCGGTTTCGGCTTCGTGCTCGTTGCTGCGCTCGTGGGTCGCCATCGCGAGGAGCTTGCTGATTCTGTCGCGGACGTCGCTCATAGCAGTCCCCTTTCGGCCATTGACAGGGATTGATCGGCGGCGATGATGAAGTGGTCGAGCACTTTTACATCGACCAAGGCGAGGGTCTGCTTGAGGTTTGCGGTGAGCAGCTGGTCAGCGTGCGAGGGCTCGGCCACGCCGCTTGGGTGGTTATGCGCCAGGATCACGGCCGCGCAGTTGTGATGCAGCGCTGCCTTGACGACTTCGCGCGGGTAGACCGACGTTTGCGTGAGCGTCCCTCGAAATAGCTCGTCTACCGCTATGACGCGATTTTGAGCGTCGAGGAACACACACACGAACACTTCGTGCGTTTTGTCGGTCAATGTCAGTTTCAGGTAGTCACGGACTAAGCTCGGCGAATTGAGCGACGCGCGCTTCAAGCCGAAGCGGTGATTGATGATGCCGACGGCCATGCGGATAACGTCCTCATCCGACAGGGAGGCGCCCGTGTCTTGATTCAGGACTTTGGTGTTCATGCTTGCACCGGGTCGGTTTGCGAAACATGGAAAACGGTAACTCCGCGCGGGTGCCGGCCAATCGATTCGGCTACGCCGGACTCGTTCTTCTTGGTCATTGAGACAAAGGTGCAGACCTTGACGCCGTGCTCACCGCGGCGCACTTGCCGGCCGAGGGCCAGCCAGGCGTTATAGGTGAGGACGTTGACGCGCGGCTCGATTTCTGCGGCCGGGATTCCTTTGGACTCGAACCCCTCGAAGATCGCGCTGAAGTTGGCGGTGCTGCTGCTGGTGCGCGCCCGTTGGAGCGCTTCGGTTTGAGCTACACTTTGAACAGCCATTTGGAACTCCCATAAAGTTTCACTTGGTTAGAAGCCCCGGTCGGTCCTAAGCCGTCCGGGGTTTCGCTTTGCCAGCTACCGGCTGGCGCGGGTATTCCGACGCCCTCGCTTACGCAAGGACGCGGGAATAGGCGGCACGTCGAGCGCCGCCATTTTCTAAGGGTGGGTGTTTCCGGGTGTCCCCCGCTTGGCCTGATGTTCTAGGTCGTTTGCGTCCGGGTGCTTTGAACCTCGGGCGGCGGGTCGGGCCGGCTCGGTTTCGGTGATCTGAAACCTTAATAGAAGTATAGCAAATATACGCGCATAATCAATATGTTACGCGTGTTTTTTGCACAAATATAGTCCCCTCGCCAGGGTCTTACTGGCATGATTTTTAACCTGGAAAGTCAGGCCAAATGTTCATCGGCGCCGTCCCTAAAGAAGTCGTCGGCCAGGTGCTCGCCACCGTGCCATTTGATGAGTGGGGCAACGTGTATGTGGGCTGCTCGGGGAGCTTCCGCTTTGACCGCGCGGTGAAGATGCGCCACCCGGGATGCCGGGTGTATTCGAACGACGTGTCGCTCTTGACCTGCAGCATCGGCGCGCTGGCCATGGGCCGCGAGTTTCCGATCACGTTCAAGGGCGCGCTCGATTTCGTCGAGCCCGCGATCGATGGCCTTGGCTTCCGCGGGCGCGTCGCGGCCGTGATGGTGGCCTGCGCCATGGGCCAGTTCACCGGAAAGAACGAGTACGCCCAGGTGCACTACCGCCACTATCGCGAGCACTTCAGGATGTTCGTCGACCAGGCGCTGCCGAAGCTCGCGGCGTTGGTCGCCGAGATCAAGATCGAGGACTACTTCGCCGGGGACTTCCTGGAGCAGGCCGACCGGGCAGAGAAAAGCGGCGGCGGTGTGGCGGCATTCGCGCCGACCTACAAGGGCGGCTATGAGCGCATCTACCGGCTGGTGAACGACAACACCGACTGGCCGGCGCCGAAGTATGGCATCTGGAATCCGGATTCGCTGCCAGGGTTCGTCGCGTCGCTCGAGCAGCGGAAGATTCCGTACTGCGTGATCTCGGACCAGTTGCTGGCCGATCGTGCGCCGACGACTGAATGGCGCGGATCTAACAAGCCCGTCTACACGTATTCGAGCAACCACGCCGCATCGTTGCGGCGCCGGCTGCCGGCCGAGGTGCAGTTCAAATACGTGGCGGTGGATCCTGCCGCGGTTACGGCCGAGAGCAAGGTGTCGGTGTGTGTGGCCGACAACAAGCGCATGACGTATCTGAAAAACGTCTATCTCTCGAAGGGCATCGAGCACACGACGGGCCAGATTAACTACCTGGTGCTGATCGACGGCGCGCTCGCTGGCGGCTTTGCCTATGCGCAGAGCCGGTTCGGTGACAAGACGCGTGAGTTGTACCTGCTATGCGATTTCGCGATCGCGGGCGAACGCAAGCTCTCGAAGCTGATCGCGATGATGGCCACGTGCCGCGACGTGATCCAGCCGATCAACCGGCAGCTCCTCATCAAGGTCGAGCGGATCCTCACGACGGCCTTCACGACGAAGCCGGTATCCATGAAATATCGTGGCGTGTTCGAACTGAAGGCGCGCGCCGCGGATCATCTTCAATACGTTGCGGCTGTCCGCGAGCAGTCTTGCCAGGAGGTCTTCGATGAGTGGTACGGAAAATTTGCTGGAGCAGCTCGAAACAAAGCTGGCCAGGGTGAAGCTGCGCGATCTCAAGCTCCTCGAGAAGAACGCGCGGTACATGACGCCGCAGGAGTTTAGCCAGCTCGTCGCCAACATCAAGGCCGACGGAAAGCTCCTGGGGCTGCCGGTGGTCTACCGCGGCGAAGTGCTGAGCGGAAATCACCGCGTGCGCGCCGCGACCAAGGCCGGGATCGAGGAGGCCGACGTGCTGGACGTTCTGACCGAACTCACCGAGGAGCGCCGCCTGGCGATCCAGTTGTCGCAGAACGCGATCAACGGCAAGGATGATCCGAACATCCTGGCGCAGCTCTACACCAGCATGAAGTCGCTGGAGTGGAAAAAGTACAGCGGGGTCACCGATGACGCCTTCAAGTGCACCGACGAGAAGCTCTCGGCGCTCGGAATCACGCGGCCGAAGTACGAGGAGCTGACGATCGTCTTTCTGCCAGAGGAAAAAACCGCTTTCATCGATTTCGTCGCGCGCTTAGAGAAAAGCAAAAAGGCCGAGGTCCTGGTCGGTGAGCTCGGGACGTTCAACGCGCTCTTCGACGCGATCGTGCGCGTCAAGCAGGAAAAGAAAGTGATCAACAACGCGGTGGCGCTGCGGCTGCTCGCAGAGCTCGCGGTGAGCGCGCTCGACGCGGAGAAAGTCTTGCCAGAAGCGACCGCGACGACGGCGCGCAAAGTCGCATGAAATATTGGGCATGCGATTTCCGCGATAGATATCGGATCGCCATTCCGCAACGCACAAAATTCGCGGAGCAGTTACGCGGTTGCGATCACTCTGCGACGGGCAGCTGTCGACCTTCAACGGACTGTGGGGTACTGGTTCAGTCAGAAGTGAAGTTTGTTACAAATGAAAGATAGGAGTTCTATATGATAACTAAAGAGCAGATCGCAACAACAGTTTGTGAGGCACTAAAGATTGCGGCCTCTGACCCAGCAGTTGGAACCGGAGAAAGTTTGGAGCCGCTAGCGCGCAACCTAGTAAAGGCGTTGCGCGCCGCAGATAAGGATATTAGTTCGGCTGTTTCTTCGCGTACGCCATCAACCCGGCGTGCAAAGCGATGATATAGTCCGCAATTCTCGTGCCGTGCGCTGCGTCTGGAGTAAGCGGGGTTGTTAGATTTGGCTGGTTTTCGATGACTTTATAGAGCCACGTTGTGGCCGTCATCCATGCTACTTCATCAGTAATCATAGGAGCCTCCTGTAAGGATGCTGGTTGAGGGACTTGTATCCTAGCACGCAGGAGGCTCCTAGCCGACATTGAACCAGCGGTGCTACTCCAAACCGGTCACCCAAGACCGATTCTTCATTCGCTGCTTAATTTTGGCCGTTGTGCAGCGGTTGCGGCCATTCAACGGTAGGTTCGATCCGTGGCCGTCTCCCCCGACCAAGGCAAAACTGGGCACTACTGGCTGATTAAGGTCAAGCGCGTTTAACGTGGAGGTGTGCGGCGCGCCGCGTGTTCGGAGATCGAACATGTATCGCCTGTTGCTCTTGGCGCGTCCGGCACCACCGCCAAGTTAGGCATCTTCTTCCTCTTCTTCGTCCTCGCCGACCGCACGATCCCACCATTGGTAATACTTAGTGGCCTCGCCCCATTTTCCGCGCTGCAAGTTGAGGCGGGGCTCACCTATAGCTACAGCCACAGCTTCAAGAATGTTTAGCGCGGCTTCCAACGTTTGGCTCACCGCAGCTGTATCTGTGGAAAGCTGATTCGCCTTTGTGACCCATTGAGTGCCAAACCAGGAGAAACGATTCCATCGCTCGGAGAGGTGATCGGACTTGTGTGCTTTCAGCCTTTTGAAAAGGCGGTCTGTTCCAGCGCCGGTTTGACCCAGGTAGACCAACTCATAGTCGGCATAAAGCGCATAGATTCCGCGTTGCTCTCTGAAATCAACGGCACGCGCTTTTGGACTGCGGCTCGCTGCCCCGAAGAGAGTTCCTGCAACTTTCGGCCGTCCCCAAAAGACGCGATCAATTCTCCAATGCAGTCCGTAGCTCTGAATCATCGCGATATTCCTTAGAGGCCTAACGTCTTGGTCTGTGGCGCGTCCGCGCAGACATTAGCACTCGCGCGGTGCTGATAGCGCGTCCACAGCACCTAAAGTTAAACGCCGAATAACTCACGCGCGCGATTACCAAAAAGGTACTTCTGGAATTCGTAGACATGCGAGAGCTCGTTTGGCTTCGTCGGGCGGGCCGTGGGATCGGTGTACATGTGGAGGTGGTATTTGCCTTTTCCTTTGCCTTTGCCTTCCGGGTGCTGCTGAGCTAGAGATAGAATTTCCTCCGACTTGAACATCCACAGGCGCTGTTCTGAGAGATCGACCAGAGCAACGAGTTGCGAACGCATTTCGTCTTTGATCCACCAATCAAGGATGCTCTTGCCTTTGCCACCGGCCGGCTTTGGCTGAAGATTCGATTTGACTTGAATGGTCATCGGACCAGGCATCTTTGGGGCGTAAGCGACAAGATCAACGCCGGAATCGGTGCTCATGGGTGCGGACTCGATACCCTGCCGGAGCAGCAAGTACTGTACGAGCAGTTCACCACAACGTCCAATTTGCGTGGTCCCAATTTGCGGGGTCTTGAGTGGCACGGTGATTCCTCCCGGCATTTGACGAATAGCGTTCGAGCGGTCCCTGAGGAATTTGGCGATGGAAGCAAGGCCGGCAATGAATTTGCTTACTTAATTTCTAATATAACAATATTTTCGCGATCCCTGTGTCTTCTCTTTATGGCATCTGCAACAGCGCTTTCCGTCTTCGCCTCCACCTGGAAGCTTTCTTGAATAGTTGCAGTCGTGCGTAGACCCTTCTCATTATATTTGTACTTCACCCTTACATTCATCATGGCAAAAGCTCCTTGTAGTGTTGTGAGTTTGCCCCGTTTGACTAACACGGACGCGGGCCTACGGATACATTGGACAACCCACCCTGATAATCCTACTCGCTTCGGAAGCGGCTTGCGAGGATCGTCCAGATTGGCCTGATGCCGTCTGTGTGCGTCCCAGGGGTGGTCGTTACCGTTGTCCATTTTGCCACTGCGCTCTAAAACCCTGTCGCAATGTGATTGATGTAACTTGGGCTAGCTCTTCTTTTTCTCCTTCTTTTTCGCCAATAGCAGAGACAAGAGTACGATTAGCACCACCAAGCCAGCACCAGCAATTACGAGCAGCAAGCCCGAACCAATGGCGATGGAAAATGAGGTCTTGGAAGCAATCCAGATCGCCAGACCAAGAAATAAGACGGCGGCTGCACCGAAACCGAGAACGGTGTTATCACCACCCATGTAAATGCCAAGCAGGATTATTATCCATGGGATCATCGAAAACAGCCCCTTACCCATAGTAAGTGGCGTGAAGCTGTATTTGGCTTCTGCACGTTGATTGATGCCCTGCCAACTTGCGTGATACAGGTACAAGATGAAGAGGACAGCAGCAATGCCACCGAGGATGTGGGCCAGTTCCATTAGAGCGATATTCTCTGATCTCGACCCTCTTGTTTATTGAGTGCCAGCAGGGCTAAGTGCCGTGTGTTAGCCGTTGCTATCGTGTTGCATGTTGCGCCGAAAGCACGGCTGAAGCCTCGATGACGACGATACGACATGCTGTTCGGGCCTCTCATGGTTCTCGGGTCACGCAGAAGCCAACCGCGGCGGTTGCGGCTTGAGCACTGCAGGCGATTGATGACTACCCTGCAGAAGATATTACGTTATCCAATAGTCCAGAACAAACGTCCGCTGAATGAGCCATCGTGGTTGGGTCTACTGCTGTCGATCACTCGCAAAAGCTGGGAGTCGGCTATCAGTCTGAAGCTGCCACCTAACGGTCAATGACTGAGCGACAGGTGTTCGGCCGACCGGAGACCGTCACCGCGCCCGCGCTGGCAAGATAGCGTTCGTCACTGCTCCGCATAACGGGCAATCAATCACGGGCACACAAAATTTTGCGGCTTACGCGCGGAGACGATCGTGCCAGGGGCGACGACGGTAACGACACACTGGGTTGGCATGAAGCTCTCCGGCGAGCACGCGGACAAAATCGTGCCCGGTTCTACGCAGCACAAGTGGCATGGTTCTCTCCGGCGGCAGCCTCAAAAACGCGCTTCTATGCTTTTGAATGTTATAGGGTATTTTTGCGCACTTGGGCGGTAGGTATGTATAGGAAATCGCAAAAAGCGCGTACACGTCGATTACGCCATGAATACGCGCATCGGGCTTTTCGGCATCAAAAAACAACCTATTTTCAACTATTTTTAGGCATCCATGAGTGCAGGTCGAAAACCGAAACCGACGCACCTCAAATTGCTCGCCGGGAACCCTGGTAAACGGCCGCTTAACGAGTCGGAGCCGCAGCCGGAGATGGTTGACGAAACGACGCGCCCGCCGGAATGGCTGAGCGGCGAGGGTCGCGCGGTGTGGGATGCGGAATTTCCGAAGCTCGTGCGCAACGGCGTCATCACCGAAATAGACATCGGAGCCTTCGCTAAGTACTGCCAGGCCTTTGGGCGCTATCTCAGCGCGGAGAGCATGGTCGCGAAGCAGGGCGAGGTGATGATCGCGCCGTCCGGTTTTCCGATTCAAAACCCGTACCTGGCCATATCGAACAAGGCGGCCGAGCAGATGCATAAAGCGGAAATCGAATTCGGCATGACGCCTTCTTCGCGCTCGCGCGTGTCGACCGGCAAGGTTGGCAAGAAAACGAATCGCTTCCTGGATCTCGTCGGTGGCAGCAAAGCGAAACGCCGAGCGTGACTTCGTAGCTGTTGCGGATACTTTCGCGCGCGAGGCGATCGCCGATGTTGATGGTGGCACGCACTGCAAATGGATCCGGCTGGCGGCTTCGCGCTATCTGAAGGATCGCAAGCGCGCGGCGGAAAAGGGCGGGCTGTTCAAGTTTTCCATCCTGAAGGCGCTTGAGGTGTGCAAGTTCATCGAGCAGCTCCCCCACGTGGAAGGCAGATGGTCGACGCCGACGATCGTGATGCATCCGTCGCACGTCTTTTTTGTGGTCAACGTATTCGGGTTTAGGAATCACGATGGCACGCGGCGCTTCACCAGCGCGCTGTTCGCGGTAGCGCGCAAGAACGCGAAGAGCACGCTGGCCGCAGCGATCCTGCTCTATTGCCTTTGCTATGAGGACGAGCCCGGGCCGCAGCTGATCAGCGCGGCGACCACCGGGGACCAGGCGCGGATTATTTTCAATATCGCGAAACGCATGGTGGAGCAAACGCCTGACCTGCGGGACGCGTTCGACCTTGAGGTTTTCGCCAACGCGATCACGAACTGGCAGGTGGGCGGAAATCTGAAGCCGATCAATGCCCACGCTTCTACGCAGGACGGGCTGAATCCGTCGCACACGGCGCTCGACGAGATCCACGCGCACAAGACGCACGACCTGCTGAATGTGCTCAAGTCGGCGGCCGGCGCGAGGCTCAATGCGCTCTGGCTCTACACCACGACGGAGGGCTACGAGACGCCAGGGCCGTGGCCGGAAATGCGCCTATTCGCGCACCAGGTGCTGAGCGGCCTCATCGAAGCGGACCACTTTTTCATGCTGATCTTCGCTCTGGACGAGCAGGTCGGGCAGCCGGGCGAGGCGGATTACAAGCCAGCCGATGACGATTTCGACGAATCGAAGTGGCAGAAGGCCAATCCGCTGATGGAGGTCAACCCGATCCTCGAGCGCGAGATCCGTAAGGCCGCGATCGAGGCGAAGCAGATGCCGGGCACGCACGCCGAGTTCAAGATCAAGCGGCTGAACCGGCAGGCGGCTGCGGCCAATACCTGGCTCAACATCGATCGGTGGAAGCGCTGTAGCGGGCCGGTCGACCTGGATTTCCTGCAGGGCAAGGAGTGCTGGGCGGGAATCGACGGCGCTGCCACGACCGACATCATGGCTTTCCGCCTCGTGTGGCGCGTAGAAGGCGTGGTCTACACCTGGGGCCGGCGCTGGGTTCCAGAGGGCGCCATCGCGCAGCGCACCGAGCGTGGCACGGTGCCGTATGCAGGGTGGGTCGCGGCGGGGCTCATCCGCCAGCTCCCCGGAACCGTCCTCGACTACGCCCGGATCGAGCAGGACATCGTGGACATTGCGCACCGGTTCGCGCCGAAGGTCATTGCTTATGACCCCTGGAACATTCGCGACCTGGTGAACAGGTTGAAGGCGGCCGAACTCCCGCTGCAGGAATTCAGGCAGGGGCCGAAGTCCTACCACCCGGCGATGCAGGAAACCGAACGCCTGTACCTGCGCGGCGACCTGCGCCACGGCGGCGATGCAGTCTTGAACTGGTGCGCGTCGAACGTCGTCCCGCGGCGCGACGAGAACATGAACATGGCGCCCGACAAAAAGCGCAGCGCCGACAAGATCGACGATGCGTGCGCGCTCTTCATGGCGGTCGGCGTGATGGGCGTCGCGGCCGAGCCCGAGAAAAAGTTTCAACTGTTCTTCGTCTAGCAGTCTGCCCGACCCGCCGACCGAGCCG
>Ga0307375_10004475_pt1 | contig 13344 bp, 9 predicted proteins | sample TR1MG_FD_202531 | JGI IMG/M metagenome (GOLD analysis project Ga0307375, IMG submission 202531) | Soil microbial communities from Risofladan, Vaasa, Finland - TR-1 | ecosystem: Environmental > Terrestrial > Soil > Coastal area > Acid sulfate soil | place: Finland: Risofladan, Vaasa | collected...
CGAACATGCCGTTGGGAATGTCCAGCGACACGTTGCGCAACGCGCGCACACCGTTGGCGTAGGTTTTGGACAGCTCGCGTATCGTCAGCATGGCGTTCTTCCCGTGCCGCCCATGCGGCGTTGGACATTGTCAGATTAGGGCATGAGTCCGCGCCGCGCGTGAGCTCAAGGTCACGCATACGCACGCGCATGGTAAGCGATGCGGACGAAATACTGCACGGCATGGGAGACGAAGCGGTCGGGCCTTCGTTATGATTGAGGCTCAGGAGCCTGTCGAACTTTGTCGGCCGGGCTGCGAATCCGTCTGTGCGGTCCACTATCCGCCGCCTCTTGGCCCATGGAACCACCATGGGCCGGCGAAGCGTCGAGTTCTGTCCTCGCAAGCCGGATCCTCGCCTCGACCACCAAAGTCCGACAGGCTCCTCATCCGCGACCGCCATCCCCGAGCGGTTCGCCACCGTCATCCGCTGGAGTACCCATGGCCGACCTGAAAGAAGCACGCGTCCCCGACATCGGCAGCGACAAAGTGCCGGTGATCGAGGTGATGATCAAAGTCGGCGACCGGATCGAGAAGGAACAGAGCCTGATCACGCTGGAGTCGGACAAGGCCACCATGGAAGTCCCCGCGCCCTTCGCCGGCACGGTGAAGGAAGTGAAGCTGAAGGTCGGCGACGAGGTATCGGAGGGCACGGTCATCGCCATATTGGAAGCCGTCGGCGCAGCCGACACCGCGTCCCCCTCTCCCGCCCCGGGAGAGGGCAGGGGTGAGGGAGTCCGAGCCGCCGCGCAGCCCCCCGCCGCCACCGCTCAACCCAAATCCGAGCCCGCCAAATCCGAGCCATCCCGCGCGGCCAGCGGCACGCCCGCCTTGCGCGAGGCCGTGGTGCCCGATATCGGCAGCAGCGACGTGCCGGTGATCGAGATTCTGGTGAAGGTCGGCGATACCGTCGTCAAGGATCAGGGCCTGATCACGCTGGAGTCGGACAAGGCCACGATGGAAGTGCCGGCCGCCTTCGGCGGGGTGGTCCGGGAACTGAAGGTCAAGCTGGGCGACGAGCTGTCCGAAGGCAGCGTGATCGCCATAATAGAAGCCGTCGGCGCAGCCGACACCGCGTCCCCCTCTCCCGTCCCGGGAGAGGGCAGGGGTGAGGGACCCCAAGCCGCCGCACAGCCCCCCTCTCCCGCTGCGGAAGAACGCAAGAATGAGAGCGCCGCAGCCGCCGCAGCCACGATGCAGGACAAGCCCGCCCCGATCGGTGGCCGCAGCGTGCAGCCCGGCCATGCGCCCGAGGGCGACGTGCCGGTACTGCCGCGCCCGCCGCTGGACGCGCGCGTCGTGATGCCCGGCGACGCGCCCTACGCCAGCCCGGCGATCCGCGCGTTCGCCCGCGAGCTGGGCGTGGACATCGGCCAGGTCAAGGGCAGCGGCCGCGGCGGCCGTATCCAGCGCGAGGATGTCAGCGGCTACGTCAAGCATGCGCTGGCCACGGGTGCCCGCCCGGCGGCGGGCGGCAGCGTGGTTGCCGGAACCGGACTCAACCTGCTGCCGTGGCCGAAAGTCGATTTCGCCAAGTTCGGCCCGATCGAGGAAAAGCCGCTCTCGCGCATCCAGAAGATTTCCGGCGCGAACCTCGCGCGCAACTGGGCGATGATCCCGCACGTCACCCAGCACGAGGACGCCGACATCACCGAGATGGAGGCGTTCCGCAAGAAGCTCGGCGAGGAAAACAAGGAGCTGAAGATCAGCCCGCTGGTGTTCCAGATCAAGGCGGTGGTGGCGGCGCTCAAAGCCTTCCCGCAGTTCAACGCCTCGCTCGACGAATCGGGCGAGAAACTGATCCTGAAAAAGTACTTCCATATCGGCATCGCGGTGGATACGCCCGACGGCCTGGTGGTGCCGGTGCTGCGCGATTGCGACAAGAAAGGCCTGCTCGACCTCGCCCGCGAGATGGGCGAGATCTCGAAGAAGGCGCGCGACAAGAAGCTCGGCCCGGCCGAGATGTCCGGCGGCTGCTTCTCGATCAGCTCGCTGGGCGGCATCGGCGGCACCGCGTTCACGCCGATCGTCAATGCACCGGAAGTCGCCATCCTCGGCGTCTCCAAGGCGGCGATCAAGCCGGTGTGGAACGGCAAGGAATTCGCGCCGCGGTTGTTGCTGCCGCTGTCGCTGTCCTACGACCATCGGGTGATCGACGGTGCGCTCGCCGCGCGCTTCGCCGCCTTCCTCGCCAGTCAGCTCGGCGACATCCGTCGTCTGCTGCTGTAACGGGGCTCTTCGGGTGCCGGTCGCCTCATCGTTCGGCTGCCTCGGGTTGGCGCTGCCGCCTTCCGCGCCGGCCGCGGTGAAGCAGGGTATCGCGCAGGTCGGTGATTGGCTGGATCTCGGCTTCAAGTTCGGCGGCGTCAACGTGACGATCGGCTCGGTGCTGGGCGCGGTGCTGCTGTTTACCGTGTTCCTGTTCGTTGCCGCGATGTTCAAGCGCTTGTTCCATCGCTACGCCGAGCGCAACGACCACATCAACTCGTCGACGATCTACACCGTCGAGCGACTGCTGCACTATCTGCTGTTGACCATCGGTGTGCTATGGGCATTGAGCGTGGCCGGCATCCCGATGGCCAGGATGACGGTGTTCGCCGGTGCGCTGGGTGTGGGCCTGGGCTTCGGCCTGCAGGCGATCTTCAACAATTTCGTGTCCGGCCTGATCCTGCTGTTCGACCGCAGCCTCAAGGTCGGCGATTTCGTCGAGCTGGCCTCCGGCGTGCATGGCCACGTCCGCGAGATCGGCATCCGCGCCACCCTGATCAGCACCAACGACGACATCGACATCCTGGTGCCGAATTCGGAATTCGTGACCGGGCGGGTCGTCAACTGGACCCTGCGCGAGGTGGCGCGGCGGCAGAAGATCCCGTTCGGCGTCGCCTACGGCACCGACAAGGAGCTGGTGAAGAAGGCTGCGCTGGAGGCCGCCGCCGCGGTGCCGTTCACGCTCAGCCTGGACGGTCCGCGTGCGCCGCAGGTGTGGCTGGCCGGCTTCGGCGATTCTTCGCTCGATTTCCAGTTGGTGGTCTGGCTCAACGCCGATGCCACGCGGCGGGTCGGTGCGGTGACTGCCGCCTACAACTGGGCGTTGCACACCGCGCTGGAAAAATACGACATCGAGATCCCTTTCCCGCAGCGCGACCTGCACGTCAGGAGCTGGGTTCGCCCGGCGCAGGACGACGGCAAAGCCGCTGTGGTCGAGACATCGGCACCGGGCGGCAACGACGCGGTACGCGATGTCGAACGCGACATCGCCGAAGTGTCGGCCAGCCGACCCGACACACCATCCCCTGCCAAAGACCGGGGCGTCACTCGCTGACGACCCGCAACACGAAGGAAGCAAGACATGGCCAACACCCTCGAGATCAAGGTTCCCGACATCGGCGGACACGAAAACGTGCCGGTGATCGAGGTGCTGGTGAACGTCGGCGACAGCGTCGCCAAGGATCAGAGCCTGATCACCCTGGAATCGGACAAGGCGACCATGGAGATTCCCAGCGACGCCGCCGGCACGATCAGGGAGCTGAAGGTCAAGCTCGGCGACGAAGTCTCCGAAGGCACGGTGATTGCCATACTGGAAACCGTCGGCGCAGCCGACACGACATCTCCCTCTCCCCAGCGGGGAGAGGGTCGGGGTGAGGGGGCGGGCTTGCCGAGTAGTTCCAACAAAGCGGATAGCTCCGGCAAGCCTCCCGCAAGCACCCGGCCCTCACCTCAATCCTCTCCCCCAAGTGAAATAAGGGCTGGGGGAGAGGAGGCAGTGGTGCCGCAAGCGGCAGCTTTATCTAACAAAGCCGCGGATCTCGAATGCACGCTGGTCGTGCTAGGCTCCGGTCCGGGCGGCTATACGGCTGCGTTCCGCGCCGCCGATCTGGGCGTGGACACGGTGCTGGTGGAGCGCTACGACACGCTGGGCGGCGTCTGCCTCAACGTGGGCTGCATCCCGTCCAAGGCGCTGCTGCATGCCGCCGCGGTGATCGACGAAGCCGAGGCGATGGCCGCGCACGGCGTCAGCTTCGGCAAGCCCAAGATCGATATCGGCAAGCTGCGCGACTTCAAATCCAAGGTGGTCGGCAAACTTACCGGCGGCCTCGCAGGCATGGCCAAGCAGCGCAAGGTGCGCACGGTCGAGGGCACGGGCACGTTCATGTCGCCGCATGAAATGGAAGTCCAGACGGCCGAAGGCACCCGGCTGATCCGCTTCGAAAACGCGATCATCGCGGCCGGCTCGCAGTCGGTGAAGCTGGGCTTGTTCCCATGGGACGACGAGCGCGTGCTCGACTCCACCCGGGCGCTGGAGCTGCAGGACGTGCCGACGAAGCTGCTGGTGGTCGGCGGCGGCATCATCGGCCTGGAGATGGCCACCGTCTACTCGGCGCTGGGCAGCGAGGTGACCGTGGTCGAGTTCATGGACCAGATCATCCCCGGCGCCGATGCCGACCTGATCAAGCCGCTGGCGCAGCGCCTGGGCAAGAAGCTCAAGGGCGTCCATCTCAAGACCAAGGTCACGGCGGCCAAGGCCACGAAGAAGGGCATCGAGGTCAGCTACGAAGGCGACAGCATCCCGGCGGACACCGTGTTCGACCGCGTGCTGGTGTCGGTGGGCCGCTCGCCCAACGGCGGCAGCATCGGCGCCGACAAGGCCGGCGTGGCCGTCACCGAGCGCGGCTTCATCAACGTCGACACGCAGATGCGCACCAACGTGCCGCACATCTTCGCCATCGGCGATCTGGTCGGCCAGCCGATGCTGGCGCACAAGGCCACACACGAGGCAAAGGTTGCCGCCGAAGTGGTTGCCGGCCACAAGAGCCACTTCGATGCGCGGGTGATCCCATCGGTGGCCTACACCGATCCGGAGATCGCCTGGGTCGGCGTGACCGAACGCGAGGCGAAGGAGAAGGGCCTGAAAATTGGTGTTGGGCGTTTCCCGTGGGCGGCCAGCGGCCGCGCCATCGGCATCGATCGCACCGAAGGCTTCACCAAGCTGCTGTTCGACGAGGCCACCCACCGCGTGGTCGGCGGCGGCATCGTGGGCGTGCACGCCGGCGACCTGATCTCCGAAATCGCGCTGGCGATCGAGATGGGCAGCGAAGCGGCCGACATCGGCCTCACCATCCACCCGCATCCCACGCTGAGCGAATCGGTCGGCATGGCGGCAGAGGTGTACGAAGGCACGATCACCGATCTGTACTTGCCGAAGAAGAAGTAAGCTGCGTCAGGTGGGTGAAATACACCGTTCGGGCCGTGTCCCGAAACTTCCGCCGGAGGAAACGCGATGAACCTTTCGCAGATAAGGATCGGCGCCACCATGGCCTTGTTGGCAGGGCTGGCGGCTGCGGCGAACGTTCACGCCGACGTCGGCCGGGGCGATCGCTATTCCGGACAGCCGTGGGCGTCGCGCTCGCCGGTGCTGGCGCAGCACGGCATGGCGGCGACCGAACAGCCGCTCGCTTCGCTCGCCGCGGTCGAAATACTCAAGAAGGGCGGCAGCGCCGTCGATGCCGCGATCGCCGCCAACGCGGTGCTCGGGCTGACCCAGCCGGTGTTGAATGGCATCGGCGGCGACGCGTTCGCGATCGTGTGGGATCCGAAGACGCACAAACTCTACGGCTACAACGGTTCCGGCCCGTCGGCCAGGGGCCGCGATCTGGCGAAGATGCAGGCCGAGGTCAAGGCGGCCTACGCGAAGGCCGGGCAGCCGTACAAGGCGCACATCCCGCCGGTGGGTTCGCTGCCGGTCACCGTGCCGGGGACGGTGGACACCTGGTTTGCCCTGCATGAGAAATTCGGCAAGCTGCCGATCAGCGAAGATCTCGCGCCGGCGATCGCGTTGGCGCAAGGCGGCTTCCCGGTCACGCAACTGGTCGCGCAATACTGGAAAGGCAACTTCAAGGCGTTCGACAGGAACAGCAAACTGATCGAGGAAAGCGCGAACGCGCGCCGCACTTACCTGATCGACGGGCATACCCCGGCCGAGGGCGAGGTGTTCCGCAATCCCGATCTTGCGCACACGCTGACGACGATCGCGCAGGGCGGGCGCGACGCGTTCTACAAGGGCGCGATCGCGCACACCATCGATGCGTATTTCAAGCGCATCGGCGGCGATTTGCGCTATGCCGACTTTGCCGATTTCCATGGCGAATGGGTGACGCCGCAGTCGGTCGATTATCACGGCTACGATGTTTACGAACTGCCGCCGAACGGGCAGGGCTTCGCCGCGCTGGAGATGCTCAACATCCTGAAGGGTTTCGATCTGAAGAAGATGGGCGCCGGCAGCGCCGATGCGCTGACCGCGGAGATCGAAGCCAAGCGGCTGGCGTACGAGGATCTGGCCAAGTTCTACGCCGACCCGCGCTTCGTGGATGTGCCGATGAAGGGCCTGCTGTCGCAGCAGTACGCCGACCAGCGCCGCAAGCTGATCCATCTCGAGCACGCCAATCCGCACATCGGTCCCGGCGACCCGCGCCTGTTCCAGGGCGACACCACCGATTTCGAGACCGCCGACAAGGACGGCATGATGGTGTCGATGATCCAGTCCAATTATCGCGGCATGGGCTCGGGGCTGGTCGCCGACGGGCTGGGCTTCATGTTCCAGGATCGCGGCGAACTCTATTCGCTGAACCCGAAGGACGCCAATGTCTACGCGCCCGGCAAGCGCCCGTTCCACACCATCATCCCCGCGTTCGTGATGAAGGACGGTCAGCCGTTCATGGCGTTCGGCGTGATGGGCGGCGACATGCAGCCGCAGGGCCACGTGCAAGTGCTGGTCAACATGATCGACTACGGCATGAACGTGCAGGAGGCCGGCGATGCCGCGCGCTGGCGCCACTACGGCAATGCCGAGCCCACCGGCGAAGCCTCGCAGGGCATCGGCACCGTGGAAATGGAATCGGGCTTCGCCCCCGCCGTGAAAGCCGAACTGGCCAGGCGCGGCTACAAGATCGTGCCGGGCACCGGCAACTTCGGCGGCTACGAGGCGATCATGTGGGACCCGAAACAGCACGTGTACTGGGGCGCCACCGAAATGCGCAAGGACGGCGAGGTGATCGGCTACTGATGCGGCGTGCGCCGGGTGCCGGGGGACGCAAGCATCGCACGATGTTGGATGCGGGGCATCCCCGGCAACCCGATCCGACGATCATGGAAGCTCGTCGGGGCAAGCTGGTGTCTTGTCCACGATTGCATGCGATACCCGTGCACATGCCTCCGCTTGCAGGAAAGCCAGTTTCTTCTCGCGCGGCAATTGCCTGATCGCCCACTCCGCGCGCGAGGCGCTGGCGCGGTCGGGATAGGGGCGGGAACCCAGCAGCCGCAACGGCGGGTTGGCGCGGGTGTAGCGGGCGCCGCGGCCGGCGACGTGGGCGGCATAGCGGGCGGCGAGGCGGTTGGTGATACCGGCGTAATAGCTGCCGTTGCGGCATTCGATCAGATACAGGCACCAGGTGCCGTTCGCTTCGGGCGACAGCAGCTGCGGGCTGGCAGTTGGCGGCGTTGTGATCAAGCTCACTCCACTTTGGCGCTGGTGCGGATTGACCGCCCCCTCACGCTGCACGGATTATGTATGTGATCTACCGCAACGGAGAAACCCGCCATGCACAAGTCGTTCATTCTGGTTGCCGCGTTGGCGCTGGCGCTGCCTGCATTGACTGCGACGCGTGTCGAAGCGCAGGGCCGCCACCACCGCGTGGTCTGCGAAAACGTGCGGGTCAGGCATAGCGGTGCGAAGGACAACCACCGCCTCATCGGTACCGGTATCGGCGCCGTGGCGGGCGGTCTGCTGGGCCATCAGGTGGGCGGCGGCAAGGGCAAGACGCTGGCCACGGTGGGCGGCGCGGTGGCCGGCGGTTATGTGGGCAACCGCGTCGAGAAACATCAGCAGGACAAGAAGACCTATTACACCACCGAGCGTCGCTGTCACAACGTCTACGACTGACGCGTGCACCATCGCGTGAACCACCGTCGCTGCGCAGGCAGTGATGGCGCCACACTTTCCACCCATTCACCCTGAGCGTAGCGTAGCGAAGTCGAAGGGCTGCCCTTCGACTTCGTCTCTTCGGCCCACGCCTGTCCTGAGCGCGTCGAAGGGCTCACAGCCTGCCCCGGACTTGATCCGGGGGCGAACGGCTACTGAAATTCGGTACCGTGATCAGGCGTCATCAATACGGCGTGCCGTTCCGGCGCTCGCGTTTCAGCGCGCGGGCGTACCAGAAGAATTCGTCGAGGAAGCGGTCGAGCGTGCGCGTGACGTGCTCGTTCTGTGCATGGCCGTCCGCGTCCAGTGCCGTGCCGATGCGCGGGATGGGGCATTCGCTGGGGATGCTGGGCATGCCCATCTCGGCCAGGCTGGCGCGCAGGGCCATGGCGGCGCGCACGCCGCCGAACTGGCCGGCCGAGTAGCAGACGATGCCGGACGGCCGCCAGAAATATTCCTCCAGGAAATGGTCGAGCAGGTTCTTCATCGCCGGCGGTATGCCGTGGTTGTACTCGCCGCTGACGATCAGGAAGCCGTCGACACGGCGATACAGCGTGGCCAGCGTTTCCAGTGCCGCCGGCGCGGTGCCGGCGGCGTATTCCTTGTACATGCGATCGAGCAGTGGCAGCTGCAGCACCATCGGATCGACCAGCACGGCCTCGTGACCGCGGGCCTTGAGCGCGTCCATCACCAGCTTCGCGGCACGGATGCCCATGCGATCCCGGCGTACCGAACCAAGCAGTACGGCGAACGACAAGGGTGGGCTTGGATCGGTCATGGCGGTCTCCGTGGCTATGGTTACAGTAACCGGAGCGGAGTGCATTTTGCGCCCGTATGGCTTGCGATGCGGACGCGGTGTGGTTCAGGCCTCGCTGATCGAAGCGCCCCGGCGGCTCGGCCGAGCGGCCATCGGCCAGCGCCTGGTAGCTGTCCGGTCGACGTCGTCGCGATCCACGCTTGCCTGCGTGTGGCAGGCTGCCCTGGATCAGGGTTAGACGGCGCTGCAGGAGCGCACCCTGTGCGCGAAAGCTCTTTGTGGGAGCAGCTTCGGCCGCGATGCTCTTGTGAATCATGGTGGAAGAGCATCGCGGCTGAAGGCTCCCGACAAGTGCGCTGCGAATCGCGGTCATTCGAAGTGCCCTGCAGCAGGCCGGGGCCGTCCCTTGCAGCTACTTGGCCGCCGCCGGCGGCGAACGCTCGAAGCTGCCGGCGAAACCGGGGAAGACCACCGGGCTCTCGTAGCCATCGGCGGACACGGACGAGACGCCGAAGAACCAGTCGTCGATCACCACATCGTGCAGCACCGCGCGGTCGACATTGCCGACGGCGCGCTCGTACTGCCATTGCGGCGCCGTGGTGTCGCGCCAGTGCACGCGATAGCCGGCGGCGCCGGGAACCTTGTTCCACGTGATGGTGGTGTCGGTGGCCACGGCACCCGCGGTGGCGACCCCGGTGGGCGGCGCCGGCGCCCGGCTGAGCGCGGCCATGGTGATGGTGTTGAGCGCGGTGACGCGAGCCAGATAGCGAAAGTCGATGCCGGCGATGGTGTCGCCATAGGCTACGCCGTGCTCGGTGCGCAGATCCTGGTGCTGGCGGGTGTAATCCTCATGCGCTTCGGTGACGCGTACGGCGGGAAAGCCGGCTTCCAGAAATTCCACTTGATCCCCGCCGCGGCCGAAGCGGTCGGTGCGATAGATCATCCGCACCCGCAGGTCCGGCAGATAGTCGTCGGCCAGCGTGGCCATGTAGCGGGCCAGGTTGCGCGAAGGCGAATCCACTTCGCCGCCGTGGTAGCGTCGGTAGTTCGCCTGTGCCGCGGTTTCGTTGCTCTTGGTGCCCTCGGAGAACACCCGCACCGTGGTGCTGTCGAGCACGCCGTTCTGGCCGCGGCTGTTGCCGATGATGTCGTTGTTGAGATCGGCCTCGACCTGCCAGCCCTGCGCGACGGCGTAGTCGGCCAGCACCTTGCCGCCGTAAAGCCCCTGTTCCTCGCCGGACAGCGCGGCGAATACCAGGGTGGCGTCGCTGTCCTGTTTCGACAGCAGGCGTGCCGCCTCGATCAGTGCGGCCACGCCGGAGGCGTCGTCATTGGCGCCAGGCGCGTCGCTGTGGCTGTTCATGATGTCGGTGACGCGCGAATCGAGATGGCCGCTCATCACGATCACCCGCTTGGGGTCGCCTTTGCCGCGCTTGATCGCGACCACGTCCATCACCTCGGTCGGGTTCGGGATGCGCTTGCCGGTGAATATCTGCGAAGGCGTGACCACCTCGATGCAGCCACCGCAGTCCCTGGAGATGGCCTCGAAGCGCGACTTCACCCAGCGCCGCGCGGCGCCGATGCCGCGGGTGTCGGACTTCGTGTCAGACAACGTATGGCGGGTGCCGAAGCTCACCAACCGCGTGATCGTGGCGCGCAGTTCCGCTTCGCTTGGCGCGCGGGCCAGTGCGTGCAGCGCCGGCTGTTCGCGTGGCACGGCCGGCATCGCTGCCTGACTGGCGCTGGCTGCGCCCAGCAGGGTGAACAACAGGAATGGCATGGCTTTGAACATCGGTCGCCTCCGTCAGCGGAATGCGCGAACGATACAACGCGGGCGTCGACCATGGGCGCTTTGCCGGCGCGGGCTGCGGTCTTTCGTCCGCGAGTGATGCCGCGACGACAAAAAAAGAGCCCGGCCAAGGGGCCGGGCTCCGGGGATCGTCGTGGCGAATGGGCTGCTGGCAGCGCAGCCTTCGCCTGGACGCGTTACTGCACGTTCAAGGTCACGTCATCCAGCACGAACGAGGTCTGCGCCGAGCTGTCTTCCGTACCGGTGAACTTGATCGTCACCGTCTGGCCGATATAGGCAGCGAGGCTGTTCGTGTGCACGGCGTAGCCGCTGGCGGCATTGAGGTTCGAGTAGGTCGCCAGCGTCTTCAGCAAGGTGCCCGAGCTGCTGTACACCTGCACGGTCAGCTTGTCGTAGGCCGTGGAGGTGGTCGTCTCGGCCGTATCGATATGCAGGTAGTACGACAGGTTCGCCGAGGTCACGCCGGCGGTGATCGCCACGCTCTGCGACACGGTGTCGGTGTGTGTGCTGCCGTAGCCGTCCAGCCAGCTGAACCAGCTGCCGGCATGGGCAGTTTGACCGGAGCAGGTGCTGTTGCTGCAGAGCACGCCGGAGCTGATCGACCACGGGGTGGCCGTGCCGCTTTCGAAGCCGGTGTTGCCGAGCAGCTGGGCCGAGCCGCCGCCGCTGCTGGCGACCGTCACCGACTGCGTCTTGGTGTTGGTCGCCCCGGTGCTGTCGGTCACTTTCAGCGAGACGCTGTAGGTGCCCGCGGCGGTGTAGGTGTGGCTCGGGTTGGTCGCGGTGGAGCTGCTGCCATCGCCGAAGTTCCATGAGCGCGAGGAGATCGTGCCTCCCGTGTCGGTGGAGCTGTCGGTGAAGTTCACGGTCAGGCCGCTGATCGTGTCGCTGAAGTTCGCCACCGGTGTGCCGGCGGTGCTGGTGCTCCAGGTGGCCTGGAGGGTGACGCCGGAGAACGCGGCATAGCCGTTCAGCATGATGTAGTAGGTGCCTGCCTGCGGCGCGGCCACGGTGCAGCTTTCGTTGTTGCCGGTGATGTACGGACGGCAGTCATAGCTGCTCAGGGTCGGTGCGGAACCGAACTTGGTGTAAAGATCCGCATCGCCGGTGCCGCCGGAGATGGCGATCACCAGGTTGCTTGCGCCCGATGGAATGACCACGGTGTAGTTCAGCTGGGCACCGGTCGCGGCAGCCAGGCCGGTCATCGGCACGCCGTTCTGCAGCACGCTGCCGCCGCCACCGCCGCTGCTGGAGACCGTCACCGACTGCGTCTTGGTGTTGGTCGCACCGGTGCTGTCGGTCACCGTCAGGGCCACGCTGTAGGTGCCCGCGGCGGTGTAGGTGTGGCTCGGGTTGGTCGCGGTGGAGCTGCTGCCATCGCCGAAGTTCCACGAGCGCGAGGAGATCGTGCCTCCCGTGTCGGTGGAGCTGTCGGTGAAGTTCACGGTCAGGCCGCTGATCGTGTCGCTGAAGTTCGCCACCGGTGTGCCGCCGGTGCTGCCGCCGACGATCGGGTGCGTGATATCGCACTCGTTGGTGTCGTTCGACCAGGTGCTTTGCATCGGGAAGGTCCCGCTGCCCATCACCACGTTCGCCGTGGCGCCCTGGCCGGAGGAGATCCAGGCGCACTCGTCACCGTTTTCCTGACCGTTGCTGGACGAGCCGCTGACGTGGTTGGTCCAGCCGCCGGCCGGGTTCTGGTCGGTCACCGTCTCGGCGTACTCGTGACCCTCGACAATGGAGAAGCCATCGAGGTTGCCTTGTGCGGTGCTGCCATTGACCGAGCCCGTGCCACAGCTGCTGCCGGCATCGTAGACGTAGGGCATGTTGGTGAAGGCCACGTCGCCGACCGGGGAGGTGACGCTCTGGTCGCCGTTCCAGTCATGCCAGGCGCAGAAATTGCCGCTGGAGGTATTGAACCCGTCCGGTGTGGTGCCGCTGGGCGACAGGATCACGTACTGCACGTAGCGGTTGGATGCCGCGGTGGTGTTGCCGAAATGCTGCGCGGCCTTGATCGCTTCCTGGGCCAGCTGAGCGCCGGTGGCCTGCTGCGGCGAAGAGGCCGAGTTGTCGTACCAGATGCCGGCATAGGCGCCGCCGGTCGGGTAGCCGATGTGCGGCGCACCCGACGGGCACGAGGTGGCACCGTTGCTCACCAGCGAGCCATCGCAATACTGGGTCATCACGCCCGACCACAGCTCGCCGCCGGTACCCAGGTTCTTGAACAACTTCTGCATGTAGGGCACGGCGCCGACCGGGTCGTTGGACAGGGTCATGTTGCCGCTGCTGTCGGTGCCGGACGTACCCCACTGGCTGCCGTAGACGACGAGGTAGACCTTCGGCGTGCCGCTGGTGACACCGATGCCGTCGACGCCACCGCCGTAGCTGAGGGTTTTCGCGCCGGTGGCCGCAGCGGTCGTGGCCGCGTAGGTCGCGTGCAGCGACTCGTACTGCTTCATCCGGCTGTGGGCTTCCCTGGTGGGAACCGCGCCGTGGCGGTAGGCGTGCCCGTAAGCCGGTGCGTAGGGATTGACCGCTTGTTGCGTGTTGCCGTTGCCGTTGGCAAAGGCCGCACTCGCGGTCAGGCTCAGCAAGGCTGAGGCCGCGACCGCTTTGAACAGACTGCTTTTCGAATATCCAGACATATGACACCCCAATGATTTTCAGGACAAACCGACTTGATGTGATCGCGTGGACCCCAAGCAAGGAAATGTCGCTATTCGCGCGACGACTGGTTTATTTCCAGGAATGCAAAACGACCCCGC
>Ga0307375_10004476_pt1 | contig 13342 bp, 8 predicted proteins | sample TR1MG_FD_202531 | JGI IMG/M metagenome (GOLD analysis project Ga0307375, IMG submission 202531) | Soil microbial communities from Risofladan, Vaasa, Finland - TR-1 | ecosystem: Environmental > Terrestrial > Soil > Coastal area > Acid sulfate soil | place: Finland: Risofladan, Vaasa | collected...
ATTCAGGCGGCTACGCACATCGGCGGGCCAGGTCAGGAGCTCGACGCACAGATTCTCTCCCAGTTGTGATAGGACCGTGATGAGGCGGTCGGCGTCACGTCTATCCTTAATCGGGTACCAGATCAGATAGACACCTTGCCGAAAACGCAACAGGGCCGTCTTTAATCCCTCAAGGAGCGCGCTGCGCTCGGTCAGGCGTTCGTAAGGCGGGTCTATCAGAATGACGCCACGTCGTTCAGGCGGGGGCAGAAGGGCCTTTAAGGCATGGTAGCCATTTCCAAGAAAGATCTGGGCTTGCTCTGAACGCAATATCTGCTGCAAGGCCGCATGCGTATCCGTCGCCTGTTCCACGGCTACAAATCGATCCCCCGGACGCAGGAAACTATTCACAATGAGCGGTGAGCCGGGGTAGTCCCTCAGTCGCGTCCCGTTATGTCGGCTTATGGCGCTGAAGTAAGGGGCCAAAAGCGGCCACTCTTCGCGTCTAGGCCATAATCGCATGATGCCATCGGCCGCCTCGCTACCCGCGCTTAAGCGGTATAGGCCTTCGCCTGCGTGGGTGTCCAGAACGAAAAGCGGCTTCGGTTTTTGCATCAGGCATGCCAGGGTCTCTGTCAGTACGACGTGTTTTAGGACGTCGGCCGCCGACCCGGCATGAAAGGTATGTTGGTAGTTCACGTGTAATCCGTGTATTTGCGGGAGCTCCCGCGGACTGTGTCGGCCGGATATTTCAGCGCGTTTTTATCGATCTTGGCCCAGGCGGCCTGTTCGAGATCGATGCCAAGCCTGTCCGCGAAGCGAATGAGGTAGAGGAGGACGTCGGCGGCCTCTTCGCTTACCGCCTGATGCTGGGCGCTTGAGAGCCTATGGGTCTCGTCTTCTGTAAGCCACTGCAATTGCTCAACGAGTTCACCGGCCTCAACGATCAGTGCCATGGCCAGGTTTTTGGGAGAATGAAATTGCTCCCAGTCCCGCTCTTTAGCGAATTCTGCGAGGCGCTTTTTGAGATCATCAAAACAACTCATATTCTCTCCTGCCCATGGGACCGCACTTTCGTGCGATCTCTTTAAAAGGGGCTCGTGGCTGGGCGCCCAGTCTAACGAATTTCGATGGCCCCGTCTGGTGCGTGCGGTAACTCCTTAAGGCCTAACTCGCGATTTCGCCTGTCATAAGTGTGTCACAGAGCCTTTGTAGCATGAACTTCGTTCGACAAAAGGCCGTGCGGTCGTGCAAGACATGCCCCCGGCCTTTCCCTCTTATGGATCACAGTAACTTAGGAGACCGGTATGGCCGAGCACAATACCTCGATTTTGCAGGCGCTTGATGAGGCGCCAGTCAGTTTTTTCCACATGCGAGCGGCAATCACGGCCGGCATGGGTTTCTTCACGGACGCCTATGACCTTTTTATCATCGGCATGGCGCTCGTTTATCTAAAGCCGGAGTGGGGCTTGAGCGCCAGTCAAATTGGGCTCTTGGGAAGCGGTTCGCTCTTCGCCGCCTTTTTGGGAGCGCTCGTTTTTGGGCGACTTGCCGACCTCATCGGCCGAAAAACCATTTATGGACTCGAGGCCTTGTTGATGGTGGTGGGGGCCTTGGCCTGCGCTTTTGCGCCGAGCTTTGCCTGGTTACTCGCGTTTCGCTTGATTCTGGGTTTCGGTATCGGCGGCGATTACCCGATGAGTGCTGTGCTGATGGCCGAATACAGCAATGCCAAAAAGCGCGGTTCTCTGGTCTCACTGGTTTTTGGCATGCAGGGCTTGGGCCTGGTTTTTGGCCCAGTCGTTGCCCTTACCCTTCAGGCCGCTGGCGTCTCGCACGATCTTATCTGGCGGATTATGTTGGGGTTAGGCGCGCTTCCGCCGCTTGCGGTTCTGTATTTGCGCCGTACCATGCCTGAGTCGCCCCGCTTTAAGGCGCTCGTCCGTGGTCAGTCGGAGGCGGCGGCTCGCGATATGGCCGCTTACTCCGAGGGCCAAGTGCAGGCCTCGGGAAGTGGGCCGCGCCCCAATAGGTTGAGTCTGCGCGCGTTCCTCGGAAATCGCCGTCATCTCACGCTGATTCTCGGAACGGCGGGTGCGTGGTTCTTGCTCGACTACGCATTCTATGGGAACGTCATCTCGACCCCGCAAATCATTGGTCTTTTGGCGCCCCACGCAAGCCCCATGCAGGCGACCGCCTGGGCGCTCATTATCTTTGCGCTGGCCGCCGTTCCTGGGTATCTGGCATCCATTCTCTTGATGGATCGGATCGGGCATAGGCGGTTGCAGGTCATAGGCTTTAGCATCATGGCGCTGAGTTTTGGCCTCATCGCCATCCTGCCGGGGATTACGCACGAGGTTTTGCCCTTTCTTATGCTCTATGGCGTGAGCTTCTTTTTTACCGAATTTGGCCCCAACTGCACGACCTTCGTGATCCCCGCCGAGGTCTTCCCGACGGGGGGACGCACGACCGGTCACGGGCTCGCGGCCGGCATCGGCAAATTGGGCGCCTTCGTGGGGACGTTTGCCTTCCCGTTTATTAGCCGCGCCGGGGGTCTCAAGGGCGCTATGATGTTTGCAGCTGGCGTCTCCATTCTTGGGGTGGCGCTTACCCAATGGACCCTTCCCGAGCCTAGTGGCCAATCCCTTGAGGATCTTTCCCCCGAAGACCGGGGGGCCGCAGCACCCGTGACAGGGGTTGCGCGGGTCCGCGTGCCCATGGTTTAAAGAGGGTTATCGAACCCTTAAGTTGCAAACCATCCTGCCTTAGGCAGGATGGTTTTTTGTTTGGTGTGAGAGCCACCCGCCCGGTAATCACAGTGGGATATCCATAATCCCTGAGACTCCTTCGTGGCGCTCTATTAATGGGATTCCCCACGCTCTGATGGGTCTGTGCCGCGCATAAGCCCGATCAAGTCATCGATTGATGGCAGAGCCATTGTCCCTTCCCCAGAGAGAACGTTCTCCGCCAAGGCCCGCTTGTCGTGATGGAGGTCTACGATGCGCTCCTCTATGGAGCCTTTCATAACGAGCCGGTATACGGTAACCGGCCGTTGCTGACCGATGCGGTGCGCACGGCCCATGGCCTGGTCTTCGGCCGCCGGGTTCCACCAAGGATCGGTGATTACCACATAATCGGCCGCCGTAAGATTCAGACCAAAGCCGCCGGCCTTGATGCTGATCAGAAAAAGGTCGCCCTCGCCAGATTGGAAGGCGGCTACGCGACGCGTGCGTTCGGCGGCCGCTGTGGCGCCGTCCAGGTACTGGTAACGAATGCCGGCGGCGTCTAGCGGCGCCCGTAAGATCTGCAGAAAATCCACGAACTGGCTGAATACCAATGCCTTGTGTCCGTTGGCGACGAGCTCTGCGGCGAGTTCGGCGAAGGCCAATACTTTGGCGCCCGGCGCCGTCAATTCCGGCGTCACGAGGCGTGGGTCGCAGGCGGCTCGGCGCAGGCGGGTGAGCTGGGCTAGGATGTTTAGGTGTGCTTGTCCGGCTCCGCTGGCGAGTGCCAAATCCGCCTCGGACAAGGCTTGCCGACGCAGGGCCTCGTAATAAGCGGCCTCCGCGGCTTCGGGCGCAATGCTTAAGGTCAGTTCCGTGCGCGGTGGCAGTTCCGGTATCACTTGTGCTTTGGTGCGCCGTAGGACAAAAGGCGCAATAAGTCGGCGCAGGGTATGCTGCGCGTCGCGGTCGCGGTTGCGCTCGATAGGTATAGCGAAGCGTCCATTGAAGCGAGGCAAGGTACCAAGGAGCCCTGGATTGGCGAAACGCATGATGGACCAGAGCTCGGCCAAGCGGTTTTCCACAGGCGTGCCAGATAGCGCAAGCCGAAATTCGGCATTGATCTCAAATACGGCAAGCGAGCGTTTGGCGCTGGCATTTTTGATGGCCTGGGCCTCATCGGCAATGATTGTGTGCCAAAGACGCGCCGCAAAGCGCTCTTGAGACTGTTGCAAAAGCGAGTAGGAAACAATAATGACGTCTCCCGGGCTGGCATGGGCCACCATGCCTTCGCGGTCGCCCTCGCCGTAAATATGGACGTTCAGGCTGGGGGCGAAGCGCTGGGCCTCGGCCTGCCAGTTGCCGCACACCGAGGTCGGTGCGATGACGAGCGCTGCGCCGCCAGCGGCGCGGGCCAGTAGGACTGCGAGCGCCTGCACGGTTTTGCCAAGCCCCATGTCATCGGCCAGGCAACCGCCGAATCCGGCGGCTGCAAGCCGCATAGCCCACGAAAAGCCATCTTCTTGATAGGGGCGAAGGTCGGCTTGAAGGGACTTGGGTAATATCGGCGTTTCGGTTTGGGCTACGTGGAGGCGCTCGATGGTGGCACGGAATTCGGCATCGGTTTTTGAGGGCATACCTTCAATGGCGTCAGTAAGCCAGGCCGTGGCGAGCTTTGGGATGCGCGCGCCCTCTTTTCCGTGCTCGACTACCACCGCAAGATTCGCAAGTTGTTCCTTGAGCGCGTGCGTAAGCGCTACATACACGCCATCACCCATAGGGATGAATCGGCTGTGGCCGGTGGCTGCGCCGAGCAAGGCCTCGAAACTCATGAGCAGCCCCTCGTCTAGCGTGACATTGCCCGCCAATTGGAACCAGTTACGCTCGCTTTTGACAGTCAGGCCGACCTGAGCGCGATCCAGGGTGACGATGCGCACGCTCTTACCCTTTGGCCAGTCCACGGCGGCCACATCGGCGAGCAAAGGCAGGGACTCGACCATGGCGAGCGCCTGTTCCGGATCCTCGATCAGCCACTCGCAGGCCCCTTGAACCTCCGGGTCTTCCAAAAAGGGTAGGGCGTCGAGCACAGCCAAGAGGTGGGCGCGCTCGGCGTCGAAATCGCGAAGGGTGCCAACGGTTACCCCGGCAATAGCCGCGATGAGCCGGGGCCGGCCGGTAGCGGGCGCAAGCCGCGGACCCTCCGCGCCAAGGGGAGCGACTACCAAGCGCAACAGCAGGTGTGTACCGACGGGCGAGAGTTCGGCGCGCAGGCGTGTCTCCGCAGGAGTCTCTTGCGCGGCCGGGACATGGTCGGCTTGCACCTGAAAATGGCGGGTCAGTGCCGGCATGACCTCTTGCAACTCGTTGTGGGCGCTTGCCGGCACGGCGAAGCGCCCGGAAACAAGCTGGGCCGCGCGTCTTTGCGCGGCGGTGAGGCGGATAACGCGCACACGCTGAGGTGAATCCTGCAAAAGTGTGATGAGGCGCAGGGCCTCCTCTTCTCGGCGGTCATCGCTATCCATGAGGTCACGTCCCATGGGGCCCTTGTCCGGATGCGGGGCCGGGGTGACGCGCATCTGGTAGTGTTCGCCGTTGCGGACGATCTCCAGCTCCGGCGTACCCAAAACGAGTTCCGCTAATTGTTCGGGCGCATGCGAAAGCACTACGGCCGGGTGACCAATCAGCGCCATGACTGCGGTGGCGCGGTCGAAGAGATAGCGTCGCGCATGGGTGCGATCCGGGCGGATGGCGCGGGCAACCTTTGCGTCCCATGGCGCCAAATGTTCGTTGTTGGCGATTTTGGCAAGACTGAGCGCCTTCGGTTTACTAAAGCCGCGTGGACCGCGTTTTTGCTCGAGCGCCTCGATATCCTCCACCATGCCGTTCTTATTAATCCGGATCGACCAGAGGATACGCGCGACCTCGCCGGTCGCCGCCGATTCCGTCTCTTCGCCCCCCAAACACTGTAAGGCCGACAGCACATCCCGCCATTGCTCACCTTGCGAACTCACAAAAAAGTCGGTAGGCGCGGCCTTGCCACCCAAGACGTTCCAAGCCGTGCGTGTTTGGCTCGCAAGCCAGTTCAAGCCGTTACGCAGCAGGTGCTTTTCGAGCGCCGAGACAAAATCGTCGAGCTGCTTCCGATCCTTAGCGCTCATGTCGAGTGCATCGGCCCCAATCCATGCCGCCAGGAGAATTTGCCAGAGACCGGAAAGCCGGGTGTGTTTTCCGTAACTGAGCGTCGACAGAAAGCCCGCTTTATCCAGGGGCGCGTCGCCCAATCGGACCGAGATGGCATGGACCCAGCCGCCCCAATGATCGTGGAGGCCGGGCGCGCGCTTGCCGGACTCGCCGAGACAGAATTTACGGGCAAGCTCCAGATGCTTAGGCGTTTGCTGGGCTATGAGCGAAAGTGGGTAATACCAAGAGATGCTCTCGAGAAAGATATGTTTTCGTGCGCCCACCTCTATCTGTCGGCGCTTTATGGCAACCTCGAATAGCGCTTGTGCCTCGGCAAAACGACCCGCTTGGACGAGGAGGCAGGCGCGTAGGGCGTCTACGGCACCGCTATCTAGCCCTTCCAGTGCGCGACCGGCACGGGCGGTATCTCCGCGTTGCAAAAAGAGATCGGCCAAACCCTGGCGCAGAGAGCGAGACAGAGTGTCGGGTCCACAGTCGAACTTTTTGATAGCCCATTCGCAGGCGGGTAGCAGTTCGATCTGCCACCGCTCGCTGAGCGTAGTAACGGCAAAGTAAAGTAGTTCATCCCGCAATTCGGGCGCTATGCGTTCGAAGGTCGGCCCGTCAAAACTTTCGAAAACAACGGTATCGAGAATGTTGTCCCAGCCCATGCCTTCCCGGATCAGGTAAAGTACACGGGCAAATTCCTTGCCCGACGTACCGGTAAAAATCATAAGGCGTAGCAGAGAAATGGTGGCGGACCGGTTTGAGAGGGGCCAATAGTGGCGCAAGGCGTCCAGCTGGAAGGAGTCGAGCCGGTGGAGGGCGGTAAGTAGAGTGGGTCCCGGAATGGTGTCGAGCAAGTATCGATACAAGGGAATGCGCAGGCTGTCATGCAGGCAAAAACGCCAATCTCTCTCCAGCAGTTCGTTAAGCTGGTTTAGCCCGTGCAGTTCCTGTATCGCCTTATCAAGGTCTGGGGACGTGAAAGTGTTCCCATCGATTCGTTTGAGGCCCAAATGGCGGAGCGCGCTGTACACGGTCTCGTAGGAGCGGTGCGTCCATAGCAACGCCAGGGCGAGAGCGACCTGAAGCGTGTTTTCCGAAAGTGGGCAAGGGAGGTCGATGTTCTTTGTGGAGGGCGTCATGTCGATTAACTGCTGTCCTGGCCAAGGTCATGCTTATTGTGGTGAGGTATTCCCATTTTGCCTGTTCAGGTATGGCGCCGAGCCTTGATAAAGGTCGGTCTCAGTTCTTTGTGGTCGGGAATTCCCCTGCTGTCTGCAATGGCGAGCCTGCACCCGATGGCGCCATGATCCGAATCAGTAACTCCTCCCGGCATCGGAGATGCGCCATGCGCGCTTTGTGTCTATCGCACCTCTGGCATCAGCCTTTGTTCTGCTAGCCTGTTCAGGCACGCAAAACGCGAAGATCCAGAGTCATTGGCCCTTGGCCCAGCACATCCCTACCCTGGCGGTCGACCGCAAAATAGGTCGAATGTCGACCAAAAGACACCTGCGCATCGTACGCTGATACGAGCCCAGTCCGCAAAGATGTGGATTTTAGAGCGAAGGAGTCTATCCGCTGGCAGGTCTTGAGGCCCCTGGGATAAGCTTTCTTAGGCGGCTTCAAGGGGTCTTTTTGGTCGTGACTGCGGCTGTGTGAGATACTGACGGCCTGTGATTTTTCAGGAGCGAAATATGGATTATCAGCAGGCGGAAAACCAACTGGTTTCGGTACAACAGCAAGCCCAAATGAGCCTTCAAAAGCTCCAGGCGCTGGCCCAAAAATTGACGGCGGCCGCGCCTGATCAGGCGACTGGGCGCGAGTGGGCTATGGATCTGCGCGAGGCGGCGCTTGCCGTGCAAAATCAGGCCCAAAACACGACCATGCTCGTGCAGCAAATGGCCGACTATATCCGCAGGCTCGAGAGTGATGTCGCAACCCATCCCAATCCTATGGTTCAGCCGACAGGTTGGGCGAATCAGGCCCCGGGCGGCGGGGGCTTTCTGAGCTCCCTGACGAGCGGGCTTGGCATGGGCGCAGGTTTTGCGGTCGCAAATGACCTTGTGGGCGATTTATTCAATATGTTTTAGGTTCGCTAGGCGCTTGTGACCACGGGCTACGGCTTCCCGCACTTGGCGGGGGGCGGTGCCGCCTAAGTGGTCACGGGCCGCAAGTGACCCCTCGAGGCTTAAGACGGGAAAGATATCTTTCTCAATCAAGGGGGAACAGGTTTTCAGGTCGGCTAAGGTGAGGCCGGCCAGATCCACTTTCTGATCGATAGCAAGCCGCACGGCGTGTCCCGCAGCCTCGTGGGCATCGCGAAACGGCAGCCCGTGACGCACCAGATAATCGGCGAGGTCGGTGGCCGTGGGATAGCCGCGGGTCGCCTCCAGACGCATGCGATCCCTATGGAATGTGGTACTGGGTAAAAGCTCAGTGAGCGCCCGTAGCGAGTCTCTCAGGGTGTCTAAAGTGTCAAAGAGGGGCTCCTTGTCCTCCTGGTTATCCTTGTTGTAGGCGAGCGGCTGTCCCTTCATAAGGACCAGGAGGGCCGTCAGATGGCCAATGACGCGCGCGCTCTTGCCGCGTAGAAGTTCAGGAACGTCCGGGTTTTTCTTCTGCGGCATGATCGAAGATCCGGTGCAAAAGCCATCGGCGAGTTCAATAAACCCAAACTGCGGCGTTGACCATAAGACGAGTTCCTCGGCTATGCGCGATAAATGCACCATGGTCAGGGCCGCAGCGGCTGTAAACTCAATAACAAAGTCTCGGTCGGATACGGCGTCCAGGGAATTTTCGGTGGGGCGCGAGAAACCGAGCGCGGCTGCCGTCATGGCTCTATCGATGGGGAAGCTTGTCCCAGCAAGGGCCCCGGCCCCAAGCGGCATGACATTGACGCGCCGACGAGTATCGATCAGGCGCTCCTGGTCGCGCAAAATCATCTCAAACCACGCCATGATATGGTGGCCCAAGGTGACGGGCTGGGCGACCTGGAGATGCGTGAACCCCGGCATGATGGTCTCGGCCTCGCGTTCGGCAAGCGCCAGAAAGACCTCTGCGAGACTGTGCAACTGGGCCATGAGGGCGTCGATCCCATCGCGCAGATAAAGCCGCACGGTCGTCGCCACTTGGTCATTGCGTGATCGCGCGGTATGGAGTTTTTTGCCGACCTCACCGAGCTTTGCAATCAGCGAGGCCTCGATGTTCATATGGACGTCTTCCCGCGCCACAGACCACGTGAAACGTCCCTGGTCTATTTCCGTTTCGATTGCGGTAAGACCCGCCACGATAGCCTGGGCCTCCGCTTCGCGAATAATCCCGACTGTGCCCAGCATGGTGGCATGGGCTTTGGATCCTTCAATATCATGGTGGTAGAGGCGGTGATCGAAGCTCACCGAGGCCGTAAAGGCCTCCACGAAGGCATCCGTCGGCTGTGTGAAGCGGCCTTTCCAGGCCTTATCGGAGGGAGACATGCGCGCTCTCAGATTATAAAGGCCTTCATCTTACCGGACCCGGCGCTTGGCGTTAAGGGCGGATAGTCATTCTCACCATTTATCCGTTGAGAATACCCGATTATCGGCGATAGGTTGAGGCCCTGCTTTGGGTCTACTAATGTAATCCTTGTAGTTCCTGGGCCGGACTCTCCTTATGCACCCCCACCCCGAAATACCGGCCTAGGTTTGTCCGCCCCTCGAGGAAAGACTCGAGGGGCGCTTTTTCCTGGTATCCTAGCAGGTCTTCCCATAACTAACGGGTTCCTACCCCGTAGTCAGGTGGCGATGAAGGATTCGACGAGCTACTTTCTCCCGGATTTTGGGTCTCTCAGTATGGGGGCCAAGATTTTGGTGTTGGCTGAAGCCATTGCCGTAATCTTCACGATCGGTTTGAACGATCGAGTGGGGATCACGGCCGGCAGAGACTTCCTGTTTCTATCAGCCTACGCGCTCACGATTGCTTTGGTGAGCCTTTTGTTTCTTCGGATCGCGAGCAGGATTATCCGAAAGCGTTCGGCGATCGTTGGATCTTTGGTCGTGATCGCCCTCATGCTGATTGCGATAGTGGCAGTAACCGAGGGCATGATCGCGGCTTTCTACAACTTGCATATGATCCCCAGCCGTTGGCCCGCTTGGCAGATGACCGTGCTCGTCCATAGTCTCCTTATAGGGACGATTGTCATGTTGCTTGGGCTGCGTCATTTGTTTGTGTCTCATAAGGCCCAGACAGACGCAAAATTGGAGCAAGAGGCGCGTATCCAAGCTCTGCAGTCGCGTATTCGCCCCCATTTTTTGTTTAACAGTATGAATAGCATTGCCAGCCTCACGCGTAGCGACCCGCCTCGTGCCGAAGCGGCATTACAAGACCTTGCGGATCTTTTTCGAGTATTATTGGCCGATGCGCGCAAGCTTGTGCCGATATCTGCTGAACAGGAGATTTCGCGTCAGTACCTGGAGATCGAGAAACTGCGCCTCGGAGACCGTCTGCAGGTGAACTGGATTGTCAGCAACGTGCCACGCAACGCTTTAATTCCAGCGTTGACCTTGCAACCGCTCCTCGAGAACGCCATATATCATGGGATAGAACCGCGCTTCGGCGGAGGCACCGTCAAGGTTGAGTTATGGGCCGACAATACCGAGACTCTCAATATACTCATTAGTAACCCGGTGCCGGAGGTGCGTAAACATGCTCATGGACGGGGGAATAAGATCGCTATGGACAATATTCGTCAGCGGCTCGCCTCACATTTTCATGAGGCGGCCACCTTGCAGACGTTCGAGGAGGGCGACCAATACCGTGTCAAAATTAAAATGCCCATTATCAAAAATCAGGGGGATCGTTACTTAGCGGGGATATCACGATGAGAGAGCCAGGAATGGTAGTTGAGCAAAAAAGGGAGGCTATGAAAGTCCTGATCGTAGATGATGAGAAGTTGGCGCGTGACCGTCTCCGAGAGCTAGTGGGGGAGATTGGCGAGCACACGGTTGTAGGCGAAGCCATGAACGGTAATGAGGCCATAGAGCAGACCGCGCGATTGAATCCAGACGTGTTACTCATGGACATCCGGATGCCGGGCATGGATGGGCTTGAGGCCGCGATGCATCTTATGGGGCTCGATTCGCCTCCTGGGGTTATCTTTACAACGGCCTACGACCAGCACGCGTTGGATGCCTTTGAGGTAAACGCGGTTGACTATCTGCTAAAGCCCATTCGCAAGGATCGCTTGGCAAAGGCTTTGAGCAAGGCTGGCAAACTGACCTTACAACAGTTGCAGGACGTCAACCAAGCTCAGGAGACGCCTATTGTGCGTACCCATTTGAGCGTGCATCTACGAGGCAACATTCGTCTTGTGCCGGTTCAAGACGTGCTTTATTTTTTGGCCGATAATAAGTATGTGACCGTAAGGACGGCAAGCGAGGAGCATTTGATCGAGGACTCGCTTGTGAATCTGGAGCGCGAGTTTGACGAGAGTTTTTTGCGCATCCATAGAAATGCGCTTGTCGCCACCCCCTATATCAGTGGTATCGAGAAAGATGGTGGCGGCACTTGGCATGTGGCGCTTAGAGGTCTCGATAAGCGGCTGGCCGTTAGTCGCCGACATGCTGCGGCTGTGCGGAGATGGGCGCGCCGCTAGGAGCAACTGACAGTTACATACGCCACAACGCCGTCAGTGGTTGATCGAACGCCCCAGGAGGGAGCGGAAGTTGGCGGCGGCGGATATCATCCAAGGTCTCCGCGACACGGCCGAAGTCGTGCTGTAGTCGCCAGTAGACTCGTGCTTGGCCGCTATTTTTCTCGAGGTCTGCGCTCTGCCCAAAGGCGCTACGCCCGTGGTCCGCGTAATAGGATAATTGCCCGCGTGCCCTCAGACGTTCCCGGAAAAACCCGCTCATAAAGAGCGTGTATTCGGCCAGATGGCGCACGATGACCATTTCGCGTGCCCGGTCCTCCTCTTGGGCGGCACGCTGTTCTGCGAGGAATTGCACAAGCGAGGTCAGAGGACGCTGTTCGTTATCATTAATGGGGTACAGAGCGTCGGTGTGGGCAAAACGTGTCAATAAGTCACTCACATAAGCCACGGTGGTCGGCTCAGCGAGCCCCGCTCGCCCAAAGCCGTGCTGAATATGGCGATGAAAAAACTGGTAGAGAGTCGGCGTCATGATGGCCTCCTAACACGATCCCTGTCTTCATTATAGTGAAGCAAGAGGCAAGTGAAAGGCGCGGCCGTCGTTTGAGACGCGGACGAGTGTTCAATATCTCTACCGCTTGCGCCGGGGGTGATGTACGCGGCGCGCCATTTATCTATACCGCAGTTCCCTTTGGAGCACCGGCCCGCCAAACGGCTAGGTGTGCTGAGCAGGTATAGATCTGCCAACGCGCAGGATGCGCCGCCCCACCTCCTCGAAGACGAGTCCGGTGGGGCCAAGAGGAATTCGTTGGTGACGAGATAGGTTGCGAGCGCAAGCCTCAGGCATCGCATCACCCGTGGACGGAACTCGGCCGGCGGGTAAAGTAATTGACAGGGCGGTGACCGCGGGTATGATGCGCGCCTACAACCTTTCGCCCCTCTGTGGAGTTCGTATGACTGTTTTGGGTACTCCGCTCACGCGGGATGCTGTGCGCCTGCTGCTCCTTGGAAGCGGTGAACTGGGCAAAGAAGTGGCAATCGAGGCGCAACGCTTAGGGGTCGAGGTCGTGGCGGTAGATCGTTACGCAAACGCCCCAGCCCACCAGGTGGCACATCGTTCTTATGTAATCGATATGCGCGATCCTGTGGCTTTGCGTCGCGTTATCTTGAAGGAACGGCCCCATTTTGTGGTGCCGGAGCTCGAGGCGATTGCCACCGAAACCTTGATGGAGATCGAGAGCGAAGGGTTAACGGAGGTCATTCCGACTGCCCGCGGGGCTTATCTCACGATGAATCGTGAAGGCATCCGAAAATTGGCCGCCGAGGAATTGAAGGTTCCGACTTCACGCTATGCCTTTGCGGGAAGTCTTGAGGAATTACAAGCGGCCGCTTCCGTGATTGGATTTCCGTGTGTCGTCAAACCGGTTATGTCGTCGTCCGGTAAGGGCCAATCGCTTGTGACCGGGGCCTCGGAGCTGGTGGCGGCGTGGCAGGAGGCCCAGAAGAGGAGCCGTGTAACCTTGGCCCGGGTCATCATTGAATCCTTTATTGAGTTCCAATATGAGATTACTCTTCTCACGGTGCGCACAAAGGGCGCAGACGGTGGGGTTGAGACCCATTTTTGCGAACCGATAGGACACCGGCAAGAGCGTGGTGATTATGTGGAGAGTTGGCAGCCGCAGCCCCTAAGCGAGAAAGCCTTGTACCGTGCCCGTGAGATGGCAGAGCGTGTGACGACTTCCCTGGGCGGCCGCGGGATTTTTGGCTGCGAGTTTTTTGTCAATGAAGATGACGTGTGGTTTTCCGAGGTAAGCCCGCGACCACATGACAC
>Ga0307375_10004477_pt1 | contig 13341 bp, 13 predicted proteins | sample TR1MG_FD_202531 | JGI IMG/M metagenome (GOLD analysis project Ga0307375, IMG submission 202531) | Soil microbial communities from Risofladan, Vaasa, Finland - TR-1 | ecosystem: Environmental > Terrestrial > Soil > Coastal area > Acid sulfate soil | place: Finland: Risofladan, Vaasa | collected...
CTGCGTGATGCTTCGGGTTTTACCCCGTTTTCACGGCAAGTTTTGAAAAGGTTAACGGTAGCGGCTATACAGACATAGTCAGCATGGCTTATCGTTCTGCAAGGAAACGAATGCAATCATAACTCTGGATTCAGGAGCGGCTATGAGTGAGTCAAAAACCAAAATGACCTTTACCGTTAGCGCCCATCGGGTCGACGCACACGGCAGCCTAGCCCATTGCAAAGAGGCGAAGATCACGCTGGACACGGATATGGCTGGGCGGCCAGATGCCTTCAATCCGGCCGAATTGCTGCTGGCGGCGCTGGCCGCCTGCATGATAAAGGGTATCGAACGAGTGATACCGATCCTGAAGTTTGAGTTACGCGAAGTGGAGATTCATTTGCATGGCGTGCGCCAAGATGTGCCGCCGAAGATGGAGTCCATCGACTATGAAATACTGGTGGACACGGATGAAAGTGATCAACGCCTCATTTTATTGCACGAGAATGTGAAGAAATACGGCACCGTTTTCAACACGGTGGCGCCAGGCACGCAAATGCAAGGCGTAATGCTGCGCGTGGACGGATAAGGCCAACTCACCCATTCGCGCCGATTATCAACATGCTCATCGAGATGGGTTCTATCCCGTTTTCACGGGCGGTTGTGAAGAGGGTCGGGAGCGGACATCAGTGGGTATGAAGGCAATCGTCCGCTTTGGTCGATAAGTCGATTTTTGGATCAACCCGCCTGACGGCCACCTCCGGGCACATTACGAGATGTCCACTTCTGCACACCACTACTTTCCGGGGGGGATTACCGGCTACTACAGATCGAAGCTTGATAATGGAATAAAATCGACCAAGGCGCCCTTTTTTAGGGTAACCCCAGGCGCGATGGAGACAATGCCATTCGCCCATGAGGTCGATATTAAGGCACTTGAACCTTGATTGGGATAGAGCATTGCTATGGGGTGCGCACCATATTCCGCCCGGGCACGTAAAAATTCATGTCGTTTTCTGGGCGTCACCCAATCAAATCCAGCGGGTATCCTCATAATGGGACAGTAGTCCTCGATAATGCCTTGGCAAGCCAGCAAGAATGGGCGGGCAAACAGGGCGAAATTGAGGAAAGCCGAAACGGGATTGCCTGGTAGTCCAATGACAGGGATGCCAGACGGAGATATTTGACCAAAAGTGAATGGCTTGCCTGGCTTCATGTTGACCCGCCAGATATGAAGTTCTCCCATGGATTCGATGGCGCTGCGAACATGGTCTTCTTCGCCGACGGAGACCCCGCCGGTTGTCATGATGACATCAGCTTCAGATGCGGCGGCTGCAAGTGCAGAAATTGTAGCGTCGAACGTGTCCTCTACCTGTTCAACAACTCTGACTTCCATCCCGAGTGCTTGGATCTGAGCCGGTATGAGATAACGATTGGCATTGTATGTTCCCCCTGGGGGAAGCGGATTTCCTGGAAGAATTAATTCATTGCCGGTACATAGAATCGCTACAACTAAAGGCTGTTGTACATCTACCTCGGCAATGCCAGCAGAGGCAATCAATCCTAAATCTTGAGGCCGCAAACGCCGCCCCGCATCCAGCAACTTCTCACCATTCGTCAGATCACTGCCTACTAGTTTGACGTCTTCCCAGGATACGGGCCGGTAATCAAAGCAAATAGTGTCTCCCTCTGAACGTACTGACTCTTGTGCCACGACCGCATCGGCACCTTCGGGTAATGGCGCGCCCGTAAAAATTCGTGCCGCAGTCCCCGGTTCGATAGGGCCTCCTGTGCATCCAGCTACAATTCGTTGCGTGACGGGAAGGCATGTTGTTCCTGATTCACTGAGATCCGCTGTTCGAATGACATACCCATCCAGAGCACTCAGCAGGGCCGGTGGGATATCGCACGATGCGAACAAGGGGGCGGCAAGCGTTCTGCCTAAGCATTGTGACAAGGGAAGTCGAATCGAATGAGTTTTGGTTTGTGCATACGCCAACAGTTGCGCGCGTGCTGTTTCAAAGTCGAGCATGGGCTGAGAGTCGGTGTGTCTGCTCATAGGTTTTCTCTTGCTTAAGGCCGTCAATCAAAATTGTTTCAAGGCTTCTTTAATATTATTCAGGTCGTTCGGAGTATTGATGTTGATGAATGCTTCCGGCTTATCGGAGAAATCCACACGAGCGGCTGTAATGGTTTTAAGCCACTGTCCGAAGCGGGGCTCACCTTGGCTTAATTGTTGTTTGACAGATGGAAGGAGGATTGAATGCACCCCGCAAAAAATGGGGTGGAGGTGATGACTATCCCAAGCGACAGCGGTTTAGGTCTTGGAGCAGAAATATGTCGACCAAACGCTTCAAGCGCCTGCGAGTGGGCCCATGCCGGCAAAAGCAGGATCATCTACGATGATTTGCAGATTGAAACTTCGATAGATATCCTGATAACGATTGATATTAAGCCAAAAAACCCTTACTTAGCCGACTAAGCGCTCGATAATATGCGCCAACAAAGGCCGCCCCTGAAGTTCGATTAACACCTTTTTCCTGAAAATGCATCCTTGAGGCTCGCCCTCCGGCGAGAATAGTGCCTACAAAGGCCAGCTAATGCTGAGATTATCCGAATCAAATGAACTGCCTGCTTTTGAATGTGACGGTCTTGTCAAACCCAGCATCGCCAACACGTCGGACATTGGCCCATGTGCCTTTGTAATAGGGAACGATGTTCCTATCAACGGCCGGTGTAACGACATCACCGGCCGTACCGTCATAACCCATTGCCAACATGAACACTTGCCCCTTTTTCATGGTTGGGACGATGTGCGCCATGGCTTGAGTGGAACCATAGTCATTGTATATTTCCACTAAGTCTCCATTTTTAATACCGAGTTGCTTGGCATCGGCCGTTCCGATTTCAACTAATGACATTGGCCAGCGATTGACGCGGAACTCGACATGTTCGTCATTGTATTGTGATTGCCACAACTCATTGACCCGACCGTTATTAATCCAGAAAGAATATTTGTCTTTCTCTTTTTGAGCCAAGGGCAAGAACCCGTTGTATCGTGCAGGAAGAAATTTTGCCCGCCCGTCCTTGGTATCAAACTTCTCGGTATAACGTACTTCAGTTCCGATGAGTTTTCCGTCTTTGATTTCTTTCACCGGGAGCTGCACCCCGTTATTACCTAATTCCCGCAATCTGCCGTAGGTAACAAGGTCACCAGTCGAGCCACCTTGGCTATCGACATCCTTTTTATCTGCCATGCGAAAACCATCATTGAAAGCATCTTCTGGGGTCTTCCAGTCGAAGCCTTCAAAACGTTCGGCCATTTTTTTATTGCCTTCCTGTTCGTAGCGCACCTTGATTGCGTTCGCAATGTCGGCCGCAATCAGGGAGTCAGCTTTAGCGATTCCCGGTGGGTCCATGAAGCGCTCAGAGAGTCGAATGCGCCGTTCACCATTCATTGAGGTAAGATCAATTTCACCGGGCACAGCCCCAGGCAATATCATGTGGCCCGCTTCGCCGATGGGCTTGCGATAGATGTCGATGGAGACGAGAAATAAACCACCCTTGTTCGTGATGGCATCGTAAATAACATCAACGAGTTGTTCGTTGGTCGCCCCTCGCGCGTTATTGATGGCATCACGCACGATATTGGCCCGGTGAATAACGGCCTTCCGGTAGTTTTCAGCCTGCACAGTCGTGCGGAAGGCATCACATGCCCAAGTTGTCAGTATTTTGCCTTTACCCGCGATGATTTCTTCATCAATGTAAAATGCCGGGCGCGGCCCCGGATAGGGTGGGCGAGCGTAACCTTCTTGATGACCGCCCATTCGAACCACGCCGGCGCCTCGCCGCCCCCCAACATTGCCTGTAGCGAGGACGAGATCAACAATGGCCGACTGGATGCGATAGTTATCGTTACCCCAGATGACGCCTTTTTCATAGGCATGCATGGTTCGTGGCATGTGACCTGAAGCTTTGGGCTTGTACGACCACTCGGCCGCTTTCTTGATCTGTTCGATTGGAATACCGGTAATCTTGCTACATTCATCAAGGCTCATATGGTTGGCTTTGACCGCCTCTTCAAAACCAGTGGTACGCTCCTTGATGAACTTCTGATCAATCCACCCCTGCTCCACGACGTAGGTCAAGAGACCATTAAATAGCGCGGCATCAGTTCCAGGATTGAGTTCGAGGTGTAGGATATTCTCCTTGCCAGCGACACTTTCTGTGATGGCAATGCTTGTTGTGCGTCGGGGATCGACAAAAATTACCCGACCATTCCCTATGGTTTCATTGGGGAACCATTTTTTCTTCTTACCAATAGTGCCACCTTGGAGATTGGGCAGCCAATGCACGAGAAAATAGTTGGTTTGTGACTCATAGGGATTGTTCCCGATTGACCAGATTACATCAGCAACCTCGGCATCCTCATAACTGTTGTTCAGCTCATTTATACCCATGTCACGACTTGCGTGGCATTCAGAGTTATACGCTGGCCGGTTATGTATGCGAACCATTTTTGTTCCAAGCGCCGTGAAGACCAGCTTGCCACTGCCCCAGGTGTTCTCAAAACCGCCTCCGGCCCCGCCATGGTCGAATAGATTGAAGAAAATCTCATCGGGACCATCTTTGTCGAGAATTTTTTTGGTGACGCCAGAGTAAATGGCCAAGGCCTGCTCCCAGGATGTTTTGGTCCAGTTCGCCCCGAGATAGACCTCTGGATGGGTAAGGCGGCTAGCAGATGCCCCTTTCCCGTTGTACATCAAATGCGCCATCATGCCACCCCGTGTGGATGCTACACCTTGATTAACTACGCACTTTTTATCAGGAATAATCATTATATTGTAACGCTTGCCGTCATTATCTCTGATCGTATTGACCATCTTGGGCGTCAGGCATGCCTGAAGTGGTGCAAGTTGCTGCGTAAAATCCATTCCCAATGCGTTTTCATCGGGTTTTCTTCCACCTTCATAATTTTCTGGCCATTTGTAGGTTTTGTACCCACAACCAACGATGCAGAAATGACAAACAAGATTAGTGATCCGCGCATTTTTTGGTGGTAGGGGAATACGGTCATTGGATTCAGACATGATTTTGTGTTCCTTTATATAATGAATGGTTTTTCACGATCAAATGATGTTTGCCAGACGACCGTAAATCAAACCATGTACACCAGCGGCGTAAACAGCATCCTTTTTGGTATCATAAATTAGCTCGATACGTGGCATGTTCTCTGTTGACTGTCCGCAGACCTGTTGCCCTTCCATTTCCGGATCGAACACACTGAAATGACATCCGCACTTGAAACTGCGTGAATCACCATCGTACATAACCGGGCATCCCATATGCGGGCAAAGTGAGCTGTAGGCGACAATATCCTGTTCCGGCCCCACGCCGCCTGGAATTGCGTGTCCCATTTTGATTAACTGGCAAGGGGAGCGATTGTCGGGGTAACTAAACATTACCGGCTTGTTTATTTTAAGGTCACTGACCTTAGCAACGAGTGTGGCTGGATAATCGAGTACCGCCTTGTTGGTAGTGGTTGTTTTTGTTTCGGCCACTGCCTCAGTTGTTAGGCCTATGCTGCTTACTGCCGCCGTACCCGCCCCGGTAATTTTGAAAAAGTCCCGTCTGCTCACTGACATGATTTTGCTCCTGAAATAAATTCAATTTTTCTGCGCCGATGCTTGCCGGTTGTTAACTCACTCAGTCAAGCAGCAAAAAAGCCAACCACCACTTTTCGCGACACAACAACAGCCGCTCGTTATAAACACAGCATAGGTTGTGCCACGCTCACGCGTGCGCTTTAATATATTGTTATTTATGATTATTTTCTTTATAACATTTTTTGATGATTCGCAATTGAAACATGGATACGGCGAATAGGACGAGTGTGTTACTTTTTTGTAACGCATTGGCGCCCCCCTTACCAAGAAAATGTATGTTGAAAGTGTTTTTGATGCCCTCGGCGGTCTGTGGGTGAATATTGCGTACATCTTCGGGGGGGGTATAGTGTGATTTAGGTACTGACTCAGGGCTGAAAAACGATGCGCAGACATTTTCTGAAAAGCGGGCTTGCTGCGGCAATGGCCTATGCGGCTGGTTTGCCAAGCGGAAATGTATTTGCTGCAACGCATCCAATAAGAATTGGTCTTACGCCAGTTTTTCTTGTGCAACGTGCCGGGTTGCTCAATCGGTGGAACGAGTACTTAAGTCAAAGGATTAGGCGCCCGGTCAATTTTGTTTTGCGCCAAAGCTATCAGGAAATTACAACCCTGCTCCTTTCAGGGCAACTGGATGCCGCATGGATCTGCGAGTACCCCTATGCATGTATGGAGAAAGAGTTACGATTGCTGACTACACCGTTTTATCAGGGAAAACCTTTGTATCGGGTGTATTTGATTGTTCCGCAAGATGACAAGCACACCCGGTCAATATTGGATTTGAAAGGACGTTTATTCGCTTTCAGTGACCCCAATTCACTGGCCGGTTATCAATTACCGCGTTATTGGCTCCACATGCTGGGAGATGATCCGGATCATTTCTTCGAGCGAACCATTATTACTTGGGCGCATCGCAACTCGGTTCAGGCCGTGGCTGACCGGCTTGTCGATGGGGCGACGGTTGATGGCTATGTTTGGGATATGCTGTCTCGGTTCTCTCCCGAGATCACTCAAAAAACACGTATCGTGTTGCGTTCTGAATTATATGGATTCCCCCCCATGGTCACGCCAATCGGTTTGCCTGAGCGAGTAGCAACGCAAATTCGGGGGGCCCTCAATGGCATGAATACAGACCCTAACGGCCAGGAGATCCTTTCTACACTAGGCCTGGAGCGTTTTGAGACGGTTTCTCCGGCGGTTTACGATGATGTGCGCAAGATCGCCACCGTCATGGGTTGTTGACGTGGTGCCAGCATGCTGCTGATGCACAATCTCAGCTTTCGTTACAAGATACCCTTACGCGCTATGGCGCTGGTGCTGATTACTGCCTTCTCGTTGACGGCAGTAATCCTGGCGAGTGAGTATGACAACACGCGCACAATAATTTTTACTGAGGGCGATCTGCTCGCACAGGTGTTGTCCGAAAACTTGCGTGATCCTTTGCGTCATGATGAAGTCTGGCGCAGCTATGAAATTATTCATGCTCCCTTAGTTCTCTCACCGTCGAGGGCTGATCTGGCTATTCTCGTTGATCCTCTACTACGTATTATCGCCTCTACCCATCCAGGCCAGTTTCGGATGTTGACCCCTGTCTCCACCCATGGGCAGGACCTGGAGCAGGTGGCGGATGCTATCGTTAACGCAGAGCGCCAATGGCAATCGGTCGTGTCATCTCCTGAACCACTGAACCTCACTGGCGAATCACACTATTTTGTTGTTTCCCCCATTCTTTCTGATGGCGTATTCCTCGGGGCTTTAGTGTTGCGCTATCCCAAGAACTTGTATTGGCCGCGTTTCATTGATATTGGGGAGCACCTTGGGGGAATCACGTTGGGGGTGCTCATTTTGCTCTTACCATTGAGTTGGTTCTGGGGGGCAAAAATGGCTCAACCAATGGTGAGCATTGCACGCTGTCTTGGCCAAGTGCGGCATCGGATTCCAACGGATACGGAATGCCATCTTTATGAATCAGAAGACGAATTGGGGCAGATATCAAGCCAGTTGAGGCTGATGTTCGAGACGTTACGCGAAAAACAGGCTCTGGAGCGGCAGATGATGAGCTCAGAGCGACTGGCTGCCATCGGACGGCTCGCGGCAGGGATCGCCCATGAGGTCAACAATCCGCTGGGGGGGATGCTCAATGCAATCAGTACCCACCGCAAGCATGGATCGATGACTGAGCGCACGACACGTACACTGGATATGCTGGAAAGAGGGCTCAAACAAATCCGAGATATTGTCTCGGCTCTGCTCGTCGAAGCGCGCCCGGAAACCAGTTACCTCGCACCGGTGGACATCAACGACGTGCGCATGTTGATATTACCCGATCTTCAACGTAAATCAGCTCATTTGAGATGGGATGTTGAATGCGGGCAGCCCATATCACTGCCTGCGTCCTTGATCCGACAGGTGCTCATCAATCTTCTGCTCAATGCCACCCGGGCCATCTCTGAGGAGGGGCATGTCGCGATGCGCTTGCGGCAAACAGCAGGCATGCTGGACATTCAAATTGGTAACGATGGCGCCCATTTTCCGCCAGAAAAACTTGGGCATTTGTTCGAGCCGTTTCAGGATATTTCCGATGGATCCAGTCCCCTTGCTTCCGGGCATCAGGGCATGGGTTTGTGGATTACCTACCAGATCGTTCGCCAGCTCAATGGGCGCATCGACGTGGATAGCCGCCCCGGTTGGACAGGGGTGCACGTAACCATCCCCGTGGCTGATGATCCGTCACTAGTATGATGTGCCTCTTCCGAGGGATGATCTGGAAAGATGATATGAGGTGCGAAAAGACATATGTCCGATAGCAGACCATTGCAGCATGGACGATTCCGGATCTTGTTGGCCGAGGATGATGAGATCATGGGGGAGTCGCTTTGCGACCGGTTCGAGCTTGAAGATTATGACGTGACATGGTTGCGCCAAGCCGAGGGTGTTCTGGAAACACTGCAAATAGCTCCACCCTTTCATGCCATGCTCAGCGACATTCGTCTTCCTGACCTGTCTGGTAGTGAACTGTTCAAAATGCTCTCGGCACAATTAACGCGTGTGCCACCGACGGTGTTTCTGACTGGTTATGGCTCGATCGAGTCAGCCGTAGAGTTACTGAAGCTCGGTGCCATCGATTATCTGATAAAGCCCTTTGATCTTGATAAATTAGTCGAGCAGATGGAGCAGTTGTGTGCCACCGAGGCGCAACGTGTTGGCGGATTCGAAGAGGATATCACCCGGCAAACGACATCCTTCCCCGAGATTGGTGTATCTCCGGCTATGCGGCGTCTCTCCCGTTTGCTGCCGAAGGTGGCAAACAGAGCCAGCGCGATCCTCATTACAGGCGAGTCTGGGGTGGGCAAAGAGGTGCTCGCCCAGGCATTGCATACACAAAGCAAAGTCAAAGGCCCACTGGTGGCGGTCAATTGTGCCGCCCTCCCAGAGAGCCTGCTGGAAGCCGAGTTGTTCGGTCACGAAAAAGGGGCGTTCACCGGTGCTAATCGACGGCGAAAAGGTGTATTCGAGCAGGCGATTGGGGGCGTTTTATTTCTGGATGAAATTGGTGATATGCCCCTTGATATGCAGTCTCGGTTATTGCGCGTGGTTCAAGAGCGCCGGGTAACGCCACTGGGTGCGGAGTCAAGTATTGAGGTGCCGGTGCAGTTGATCTGCGCGACTAATCGCGATCTTCGTCAACTCGTCAATGAAGGCCAGTTTCGGGAAGACTTATACTATCGCATCAATATTGTGCAGTTGCACATCCCCCCCCTGCGTGAGCGCCGAGAAGACATTCCGTGGCTCGCTGATCGACTACTTGCTGAGATAGCCCTCAGAGAGGATGAACCCATACGCACGTTGTCTAGCAGTGCTTTACAGGCTTTGTTGAAGCACGATTGGCCCGGTAATGTGCGCGAATTGAAACACAGCATCGAGCGCGCAGTCATATTTTCAGAGTGTGCTCAATTACAAGTGAGCGATTTTTTCGATATCAGCGAACCGCTGACCGATAGTGTCACGCCCAATATGCCTGAGGCGCCCGCGGGCGATGCCTTGGGTGTTTTCCTTAAAGGATGTGAGCGGGAATACATTGAAAGAATGTTAATTACGCATGAATGGAAAATTATCAAGACTGCTCAAATGTTAGGGATCAGTCGTAAGTGTCTTTGGGAGAAAATGCGCCGTTATGAAATCTGCGAGCCAAGCATTGGCAATCGAGCAGCAAGTGCTGGTGTATTCACCCCGGAAAGTAGCGGCGTGCAGAAGTGGACTTCTCGTAATGAGTCCAGAGGTGGCCGTCAGGGGGGGTGATCCAAAAGTCTGCTTACTGCCACAAAGCCGTCATTTGTTTGAAGTCTCAATTATGTCCGCTTAGGCCGACATCCGGACTCTCACTGAATATTGATGCGACGGTCTGGATCTTGAAATAATTGGATCAGAGTAAAATTACGGGCCTTCGGGCAACGCGGGGCAGAAATGCCCGGCTGATGAAACATGCTTAATTTTACTCTGACCCCAAGTATCTTGTGGGTTTGTCTCGCGAACAGGATGGGATTTTGGCGGTAGTGCCTAAGTAATCTATTGGTGATCTTCATTTGTTCTGGGCAGCCAATGCATCAAACCTGACCTTAAGATCTGTGGGTGTGCAAACTGGGGTGAGAGACACCACCTTGCCTGATTGCAACTGTATCCAGTTCAGGCATCCCTGCTTTGGCTCAGCCAGTACGGGAGATTCCGGTGCTTCACGTATCAATGCAACAGAGTATGGACGTTCCCGTAGTGCGGGCAGCGCAATCATTTTGCCAATCAGCCACGGCATGCGGTGAATATCTGAAAGGTAGACCAGATGATCTGCACTCATCTGCTGCTGTCCGAACGCGGTCAACACAGGATCAGCCCACTCATCAACGGCCCTGGTATCTGTAAACACAATCACCGATGTGGTGCCCGGCAAGGTAATGGGCGTGTCATGCTGATCACGAATTTGCAGGCTAGGGAAAGCAGAGCCAACTATTCCGGGCATGGATGGATTCACCGTTGTAGGTGAGTCCGCCAAAACCGGTGAAATACATAGGCACAAGCTCATCCAGGCAATAAATCTAATCAACGAATTGTGCATATAAATTCCTCAAATAATTGGGGGCAGAGTAAAATTACGGGCCTTCGCGCAAAGCGGGACATAAATAACAGGCTGATGAAACATGCTTAATTTTACTCTGACCCCAATTATCCCGTTGAAGTCACGGACTATCATTAGAGGCATACATCATGGTACGAATTCCCACCCATCGCGCGCCCACGCACCCCGGTGAAATGCTTCGGGACGAATTTCTCGTGCCCATGAACCTCAGCCAACGTGACCTAACGACCGCGATTCATGTGCCCTATCAACGGATCAACGAGCTCGTGAATCAGAAACGCGGTATCACCCCGAGCACGGCACTGCGATTGGCCAAGTTCTTTGGTGTATCTGCCGATTTCTGGCTGAATCTGCAAATTCGCTGTGACCTGTTCAAGGCGCAATCCGTCGAAGCAGAAGCGCTACAAACCATCGAAGAATTCCATCATCAAAGAACAGCCTGAAGTGCCAAAGGAAAGTCTGAATAAATCCATCCTGCATTTTCAGACAACGCAATCCAAAACGGATTCAAGCCATCTTCAAGTCACGAGCGCGATCGGGGATTTGAACGAGGAACTGGTGCAGAAGTATCTGACGGTTTAGCCCAAAGGCAATAAAGGGAAATTCATTGCCTGCTGCGATGAGTTTTTGGTGGGATTACGGTGTATGCAGGTTTTCAACAATCGCATTGCCGCCATCGACAATGATGGTGGTGCCCGTGATGTAGCTGGCGCTTGCCGATGCGAGAAAGGCGACGGCGGCCGCAACTTCTGAAGGGCGGCCTGCGCGTCCGATGGGTGAGCTGTTGCCCGCAAGAATTTCTTCCGCTGTGCTCGAAGCGGTTTGAATCCATCCGGGTGCCACGCAATTGGCGGTGATGCCGGACTTGGCGGTTTCAAGCGCAAGACTTTGTGTCATGCCTGTCATGCCGGCTTTGGATGCAGCATAGGCCGCTTCGCCTGGGTTGGCCCCCGTTGTGCCCGTTGTGGATGAGATATTCACGATCCGCCCATACCTGCGTTTCAACATCCCGGGCAGCACACCGCGCGTCATCAGGAAGGCGGTTGTCAGATTTCTGTTGAGCGACAACATCCAATCGTTGAGCGTCATGTTGACGATTTCCGCGAAGGGTTCCGGGCTTCCCAATTGCGACATGCCCGCATTGTTCACCAGAACGTCAATCCGGCCATGTTGGGCCTCGGCTTCGGCGCAGAGACGCTGGACCTCTACCTCGACAGTGAGGTCGGCGACAAACCCATGCGCCGAGATTCCCGCTTGCTGCAGTTCTTCCACGCGGTCGAAAATTCGGTTGCTTGTGGCACAGATGAGTATGGTCATCCCGCTTTGCCCCAATTCACGGGCAATCGCGAAGCCAATGCCGTCGCCACTGCCCGCCCCCGTAATCAGGGCAACCGGTTTGTCGGGAAGCGTCATTTTCGTACCTGAGTGTTCATGCAAGCCTATGTCTATATCAAGTTGGGGTCAGGTCTTGCTTTGCCCCTGCTCGCCCTATGTGGGTAATCGCAACCCGCTGTTCCTTTCACTCATCTCAAGACGCAAGAGCGCTGGCATCTCACTGCTTCTTCGCCACGACCCGGCCCTCGGGGTTGATATAGACCCGATAGCGATTGCCATCCTTGCACACGGCGATGTTGTCGTCTTTGCCCTGGGGAATCACGCTAACCACCTGACCGCAGGACAAGCCCAGCAGGGCGATGACCGACGTCAAATCCTTGCGCAAAGCGACATTGTCGGCGGCAAATACGGGCTCCGCGCACAGACAAATCATCGCGCCGAACACCAACTGCTTGATCATTCGATTGCTCACAGTACGGCTCCTTAACTTCTGCTTGAGAGTTTTGAAAATTTCTTCGGATCGGCGAGGACACTCCAGATCGCCTCGCGTGAATTCAGAATGTCCTTTGCCAAAGGCGGATCATCGTTCTGAATCAGCGCAAGCACCTTCATGATCAACATATCGTAGGGCTGCCGCAACTGCGCCAAGGTGATGCTGGCACGCCCCTGATAATAAGCCCGAAATTTATCCAGCAGGTCGTTCACCTGGTTTTTAAGCGCCAGCTTGGTGAATACGCCAAGGGCGCTGGTTTCTCGAAGTCGCGTTTCCAGTGAATTCAGATCCAAGGACGGCGCGACCTTGCCCCCGCCCTGAGCGACTGCCGTCTTGGTGGGGGCAGGGGGAGAAGAAACCGTCGGAGTCGGAGGCGTAGGAACGATAGGATGCGGCGCTGAGGGCTTGGCTATAGCCGCCTCGGTCTTGTCCGCATGACTGGTTTTTTGCACAGCGACCGGCGTGGGTCGCACCACCGTTTTTTGGACGGGTGCGACCGAAACAGGTGTGGACGGGTGCACATCGGCGACCGGCACCCGTTTTGATTCCGTTTGAGCGGGCGTCTCGTCTTTAACCGGATTTTTAATGGCCGTCGTCTCGACAACCGGAGCACGTACCTTGGCGGAAGCCTGAACGGTCGGTGATGATTCGACCGATTCAGCGGGCGCAGCAGGTTTGGGTGCCGCCAAGGCTGGGGCCGTCACGCGCGCCACCTCATCAGGTGGGGCCGACGACTGCCAAAA